>Ga0182018_10002323_pt1 | contig 19342 bp, 14 predicted proteins | sample 812P2MmetaG_FD_120490 | JGI IMG/M metagenome (GOLD analysis project Ga0182018, IMG submission 120490) | Permafrost microbial communities from Stordalen Mire, Sweden - 812P2M metaG | ecosystem: Environmental > Terrestrial > Soil > Wetlands > Permafrost | place: Sweden: Stordalen | collected... | reverse complement strand
GAAATATGGGTCACCGTGCGCGGCGAAGACTATGTCTCGGTCATTGACGCCGCGCAGATGAAGGAGACTCGCCGCATCGAGATGGCCAACGGTCCGGGCATGACCATGTTCGGCCCGGATGGCCGGTATGGGTTCGTCTGTTCCAGCTTCACGCCGGAAATTGCGGTCGTTGATGCGGCGTCCCATCAAATTATTAAGCGCGTGCCTCAGGCAAGTCCGTTTTGTCCCAACATCGCTGTGAGCCCGGAAAACGACGAAGTATGGATCACGCTGAAAGACACGGGCAAAGTGCAGGTATTCAGCGCGAAACCGCCGTTCGATCAGATAGCGCTTCTGGATACGGGACCGATCACGAACCATGTGAACTTCGTAAACAATTCGAATGGGAAATTTGCCTACGTCACGATCGGTGGATTGAATGTCGTGAAGGTGTTCCGCCGCGGCGCGACGCCCGAGCTGGTTGCAACCATACCGGTAGGCAATCTTCCGCACGGAATTTGGCCGTCTGGCGACGGTTCCCGAGTGTACGTCGCGTTCGAGAACGGCGGCGAGGCCGCCGCGATCGATACGTCGACAAACAAGGTTATCGCCAATATCCCGATCGGACAGACGACACAAGCCCTGGTGTACGTACCTAATGCTGTTCCGGATGGTGCCGGCAGTGAAAACCTTGCGCCGCTGGGCGACGCTGCGAACATAGCCCGCCTGCACCTGGAGGCGGGAGGAACCGCATTTCCGGACGCACAGGCATCGGTGGCCGTGAACTCGCTCGGTCTTTTGGATCTTGTTGAGATCGCCGCGGAAGGACTTGCGCCGAAGGCGCAATATAGAGTGTATTTGACGGGATCGAATCGCGCGCCTTTCGGCAAACTTCGGCCGCTTGCGGTTCTGAAGACCAATGCCGATGGCGCAGGGATTGTGCAGGCGATCGGCCCGTTGAAGGTCCTTTCCAGTAGCGGCCCGGCCACTTCCGCGGCAACCTCGCGACGATTTCTAGTCGTCACCGAGATGAACGATGCATCGCAGGTCGTACTCCGGCAGGTCGATTCATCGAGCGGCAGTGACTCGAAACAGTGAAGAGCGTTTGAATGCGCCATGGCTAGCGAGTGAGGAACGCAATTAGAGGCGCGTAATTCGGATACTGAGCGCTCAGCGCGTCGCGCTTGCCGGGTTCGTAATCTTGTGGATTGAAGCCGGGCGCCATGGTCGTGCCCAGCAGCGCGTACTTCCCGCCCGGAGCGAGTCGCGAGCCTTGCCACGTCCCTCCCGCAACAGCGTGCTGCACGCGCATCCCCGCGAGAATATCCTGCCCGAGGAGCACAGCCTCGGCGGTGCCGTCCGGCTTGAGCATCAGCATCTCGACTGGATCGCCCAAATAGAAGTGGTACACCTCGTCACCCTTCAGCCTATGCATGGCGGAGAACGTATCCGGCGTCAGCATATAGTAGATGGCCGTCGAGAGAACGCGCTCGCCTGCGTAGCAAGCCGAAAGCGAAGGCTGGGCCAGCGTATATTTCGAGCGGTACGACTGAAAGAAGTAGCCTCCCTCGACTGGAAGGGGTTGAAGCTTCAAGAAGTCCTGAATCTGCTTGGCGGTCAACATCGAGACTGAAGATCCCCCGCTTGGAGCCTCGAAGATACGAACCCGAGACAGGGAAGGCAAGCAAAACCTCCGCCCTTGACAGGCGCTGCCCATGGCGATCCCACCCGCTCCATGGGCAGGAACGCGTTGCCGGAATGCCAGTTGACACCCCCTGATAGCGTTTCCATAATCTGAAAAGGGTAGGAACCGCTTGAAAGAACGCCAACGATCGCTGGAGCAGGCCCTCGAAGAAGCCGTTTCGCGGGCATTGCGCGACAATCTGGCTCCGCTGCAGCGGACCGCGGACGAGCTGCATCAGGCCTATGCCGATCTCGTGGCAGCCTGTTCGTCCAGCCGGCCGAGCAACGCGCTGCCGGCGATGTTGCGCGCACAGACAGCGGCTTCGTCGCTGGCCGCGGGACTTTCCGTGCTTTCGAATTTTGTGGCCGTCGCGCTGAATCCGCGCGAGAGCCGTGGCTCGGACGATCAGGTCGGCGCAAGCGCATCGGCGGTCGCGGAAATGGAGCCGGAGGCCTCGGCCCCCGAACCAGTTCCACACCCGCCAACGCGATTCGAACCCAAGTCCGATTGGGACGAGGAGCCGGTTGCGGAAGAAACCGCCGAGACATCCACCGGGATGCCGGTTCACGCGGCGGCTATCGAAGAGCCAATCGTTTCCGAGCCGGAAGTAGTTGCGGAAACTGTTACGGAGGCGCCGGCTTTCGATGTTGCAAGCCTTCCCACCGAGCTTCGCGATCTGCATCGGCGCGCGAACCGGGTAGCCAAAGTAGCCATGCAAGACATCAAACTATTGCGGCCGAAGGATGTTCGCCTGGGCCGCGAAAACAAAGACATCTGTCATCGGTTGCGCAGTGACATTGACAAAGCCCGCAAAGAATACGACCGCCGCTTCCGCGCGATTCAGGATCATCCGGTGGATTATTTCCATCACTGGATGCTGGAAATCCTCGCCGAGGGCGATGCTCAGGCCCTTGGAGAATATCCTTATCCCTCGCCTGTACTGCGGCACTAAGACCATTGCCATGGGACCTGCGCGCCGGCTCGCATCCGTTGCCGGGGCCCTGCTGATTTTGTGCTCGATTTGTTCCGCGCAGCCGGCCGCGAAGGCGAAGGCAAGAACCGCCGCCGATCCCGCGTTCACCGAAAAGCAGCTCGAAAAACTTTCCCGCGCGCTGAAACAACCGAATCCTTCACCGGCGTACGTTCAGCTCAGCGCTCTTGCGTCGCGAAAATCTTCAGGGACGCTCGGATTGCGTGCATCGCTGGCGCTCGGCTATTACGATTACACCAAGGGAAATTACGCGCAGGCGGCGAAATGGCTCGCGCGTGCGCAGGGCGAACCGCTGGTCGCCGACTACGCGCTCTACTGGGCAGCGGAAACCGATCTTGCCTCGGGCCATAGCGCCGACGCCCTCGCCGAACTCAAGCGCTTCCGCAGCGAATATCCAGACTCGGTGATGACGGACGCGGCGCTCCAGTCTCTCGGCGATGCGGCGCTCGCGGCCAACCAGCCGGCCGAAGCGGTCGCCGCTCTTGACGCCTATTCCCAGACAACGCAAAGACCCGCGCTGCTGCTTCTGCGCGGCGAGGCTCGCGAGCAGGCGGGAAAGACGCTGGATGCCGTGGCCGATTACCAAGCGGTGTATCTACGATTTGCCACCAGCGAGCAAGCGCGACAGGCTGGCACGAAGCTCGGCTTCCTCAGAGCCAGTCTCACGGCAAACTACCCGCCGCTGGCGCTCGATCAGCGGCTCGCGCATGCCGCGATGCTATTTGGCGCGAAAAGCTGGAACGACGCGCGCAGCGAATATGCCGAGCTCTTGCCTCAGCTTTCCGGCGCCGACTACGAGCGCGCGCGGTTGCGCATTCTCGAATGCGGAGTGGCGCTGGGATCGGGACCCGGGGAAATTGTGGCGCTCCAAATCTCCGATCCTGATGTGGACGCCGAGCGTCTGGACGCTCTTGCGGAATACTACAGGGCGCAGCTGCAGGAAGCGCAGATGGTGGCCGCCATCGAGGGCGTGGTTTCACGCGCACCGTCAAGCCACTGGGCTGAGTCGGCGCTATTTCTGGCAGGGAACTACTACTGGGTGCAGCTCGATCGCGACCGCGCGGCGAGCTACTACAAACGGCTCGAGGAGGATTTTCCGACTTCAACTAACGCTCCCGCCGCGCAGTGGCGCGTTGCGTGGGCCGCCGTTTTGAAACGGCAGCCGGAAGGCGCAGTGCTGCTGCAGGATCACCTGCGACGTTTTCCCGGATCGCCGTACACGCCGGACGCGCTCTATTGGCTTGGCCGCCTTGCGGAGGAAGCGGGAGTCGCGCCGCTCGCGCGCGGCTATTACACGAAACTTGCGGAGCGGTATCCCCAAAACTATTTTGAGACTCAGGCGGCGGTGCGCGTTCGCGCGGTCGGCCCGGGACCGGTCGAAAGATCGGACGTGCTCGACTCAATTCCGGCGGTCTCCGCAATACCGAAGCTCGATGGACCGATTCCGCTCGCTGCGGTCGGGCGGCAGGCGCGCGCGGATGCGTTGCGCTCCATCGGGTTCGACGCTTCGTCCGAACTTGAATTGCGCGCTGGATACGCCGCTACGGGAGAGCCGCGACTCTTGCTCGAAGCCGCTCAAGCAGCGTCCGCGGCGGGTCACTACGGCGCCGCAATCGTCACCGTCCGGCAAATTTTCCCGCAGCTCGAATCGCAACCTTTCTCCGATGTCCCGCGCGACGTGTGGCGCGTGGCATACGCGCTGCCGTTTGAGGACTCCATCCGGCGCTGGTCCGCGAAGGCTGGAGTTGACCCGATGCTCGTCGCCGGGCTTATCCGGCAGGAGTCCGCGTTTGAGCCGGAGGCGCGCTCCGGCAAGAGCGCGATTGGGTTGATGCAACTGATCGGGCCGACCGCACGTCTTCTGGCCAAGCAGGAGAAAATTCGTTATTCGCGCGCGAGGCTCACTGAGCCGGATTATAATGTGAGGCTCGGCGCGGCCTATTTAGCGGGCCTGGAAAAACAATTTGGCGGCGCTGAGTCAGCGCTGGCCGCGTACAATGCCGGAGAAGACCGGGTGACATTGTGGACGGCGGGACAGGCGTACCGCGAGACCGCCGAATTCGTGGACTCGATTCCGTTCACCGAGACGCGCCAGTACGTGCAAATCGTGACCCGCAACGCGGACATTTATCGTCGGCTTTATGGAGCTCAACCAGATGAACCCCGCCCAGCCCGAACGCGCCCTGGCCGCTAGCCCAAAACTTTCCCTTAAAGCTGAACGCTTCACCGAATCTGTAATCCGCGAAATGACCCGCCTGGCTCTGCGCCACGGGGCGGTCAATCTTTCGCAGGGCTTTCCCGATTTTCCAGCGCCGGCTGAGATCAAGCGCGCCGCGCAGGACGCGATTTCCGCGGACATCAACCAGTACGCGATTACCTGGGGCGCGAAAAAATTTCGCGACGCAATTGCCGCGAATTTCGAACGCACGCAAGGTGTTGTGGTTGATCCGGAGCGCGAAATCACGGTTTGCTGCGGTTCGACGGAAGCAATGATGTCCACCATGATGGCCATCATCAATCCGGGAGATGAAGTCGTCGTCTTCGAGCCGTTCTACGAGAATTACGGCCCCGACGCGATTCTTTCCGGCGCCAGTCCTCGCTTTGTGAATCTGCGGCCGCCCGATTGGACGTTCAATCCCGACGAGCTGGCGGCGGCGTTCGGCCCGAAGACGAAAGCCATTATCCTTAACACGCCCAACAATCCCACGGGAAAGGTATTTGAGCGTGCGGAGTTCGAGCGCATTCGCGACCTCTGCCTGCACTGGAACGCTTTCGCCATCACGGACGAAATCTACGAGCACATGCTATACGACGGCGCGAAGCACATTTCGCTAGCCACTTTGGACGGCATGCGCGACCGCACGATCACGATCAACGCGCTTTCGAAGACGTACAGCGTGACAGGTTGGCGAGTCGGCTGGGCCATTGCTCCGCCCGAAGTGACGGCGGCGATCCGCAAGGTGCATGACTTTCTCACCGTCGGGGCCGCGGCCCCATTGCAGGAAGCGGGAGCGGTGGCGATGGGATCGCCTGCGAGTTATTACGAATCTCTCTCGGGCGAATATCTGGTGCGCCGCGATCGCCTGTTGGGAATTCTCACGAACGCCGGCTTCCGGTGCTTCAAGCCGCGCGGCGCGTATTACATCATGACGGATATTTCCGCATTCGGTTTTCCCGACGACGTGACCTTCGCAAAATACCTCGTCACGGAGATCGGCGTGGCGGCCGTTCCCGGTTCGAGCTTCTACCGCGATCCCGCCGACGGCCGGACGCACCTTCGCTTCACATTCTGCAAGAAGGAAACGACTCTTCAGGCCGCGGCTGAGCGTCTCGCCAAGCTGAAAATCGCCGGATAAAATTCCGCGTCATCCATTGAGATCAACCGTCTGAAGGTAGGCGGGAATCGTCACTGGCCAGTGGTACTGGCTCGTAATCGCGTCACGCAGGCCATTCAGGCCGCCGGGTTCGCCGTGAATCATGAACGTTTGGCGAGGCGGCGCCTGGAAACCGGAAAGCCAGCGCACCAATTCGCTCTTGCCGGCGTGCGCCGAAAGCTGGCCGATATCAATCACCTGGGCCCGCACCGGCACCTGTTCTCCGTGGATGCTAAGAAACTTCGCGCCGTCCTGAAGCGCTCGTCCGCCGGAACCTTCCGCTTGATAGCCCACCAGCAATACCGCGCTGCGAGAATCCGGCAGCCGCTTCGCGAGGTGATGCAGCACTCGGCCGCCGGTGATCATGCCGCTGGCCGATACGATGATGCAGGGCGAGACCACGTCGTTGATCTTCTTCGAGTCTTCCACTGTGCGGGTCAAATGCACGTGCGCGAGATTCAGTGGATCCGCGCTGGTTTGCGGTCTCAAGTCGTGATCGCCGTAATGGCGTGCGTATAGGTCGGTAACGCTGATCGCCATCGGGCTGTCCACGTACACGGGCAAATCCGGAATCCGCTTTTGTTCCACGAGTTCACGCAGGTAGTACATCAGCAGTTGAGTTCGATCCACGGCAAACGCGGGAATCACGACGGCGCCTCCGCGCTTCGCCGTCCGGCTGATCACGTCAGCGAGTTCGTCCGTTACCGAGCCGGCCGCATGATCGCGATCGCCGTAGGTTGCTTCGCACAGCAAAACGTCCGCGTGCGTGGGCAACTCCGGATCCTTCAGAATTGGTTGATCGAAGCGGCCCACATCGCCTGAAAAAACTACCAGCGTCTTCTTCCCGCCTTCGGTGATCGTCAGCTCCAGCCACGTCGCGCCCAGGATGTGCCCTGCGTCGTGCGGGAGAACGGAAAATTGGGGGCTGATCGTGAAGGGATCGTTGCTCGGTATCTCGTGAAACTGCGTGAGCACGGCTTGCGCTTCCGCCACGGTGTAGAGCGGGAGCGGCGGCTTGTGGCTGCTGTAGCCTTTTTTCGCCGCAAATCGCGCGTCTTCTTCCTGCAGATGGGCCGAATCGGGGAGCAGCACCGCGCAAAGTTCATGAGTGGCGGCATTCGAATAGATCGGGCCGCGATAGCCGTTCCGGTACAATCGCGGCAGATAGCCGGTGTGGTCAATGTGCGCGTGCGTCAGCAGCACCCAGTCAATGGTCGCCGGATCGATCGGCAGCTTATCCCAATTGCGCTGCTTCAGCTCCTTCGTGCCTTCGAAAAGCCCGCAATCCACCAACAGACGCTTGCCCTCTGCTTCGATAAGATATTTCGAGCCGGTAACCGTGCCTGCCGCGCCAAGGAAAGTAATTTTCGCCATAGGGCCGATATTCTAGATCGTATCGTGCGCGGAACCAGCGTTCTTTTTTCCTGGCCCAACAGTTTGAGATTTTCACTTTCTCCGTGCCCTCCACGGCTTCTCAGTGTCCTCTGTGGTAAATCCTTGGTCTTTTTCCGCTCCGTTCTTCGTCTTCGAGGTCGCTAAAGTACGTTCGCGAATCGCAGGGAACGCGCGGAGACCACCAGGACAATGCGTCCTCAAGAAATGGGGAAAAATAGAAATCCTTGAGTGTAGGAGACGGAAGGGCGGGCGGGACGCGAGGTGTTTCAGGCGTTTATCGCGTCCCGCTTAGGGGGGAAGGCTGCCCTTGTATTCGCCTACATTCGCAAAAGCGGTTACGGCAGCATGTTCACTTTTGAACAGTTGCCCAAAATGCTAAGGGGGCCATTGACGGTCCGCTTGGATGAGCAAACTGCAAAAGCGCCGCCAATATCCGGATAAGAAGATCCTCCGCGCGGACGTTGACACTTAGGTCAAAAAGACACCCGGTGCAAATTCCGATATTTCCACGGTAATTGCTTTTCCGCGAGCCGAGGCGGTATAGTTATGCTGCTTGGTTCGTTGAACTTGCAACGCGGTGGGGCCGTGGCGCAGTTGGGAGCGCGCCTCGATGGCATCGAGGAGGTCGTGGGTTCGAATCCCATCGGCTCCACCAACATTCGCTTGCGCGTAGTAAACCTCGGTTCTCCGCAGAATCAGCTGCCAGCCATCGGGATTTCCGTATGACCTCTTCAATGCTTTGAAAATAAACAGGTTGCCAGCCGGTAAGCGCCTCACTGGATCAGTACTTTAGGTATGTCTCTTTCAGCGCATTTTTCTGCTATGCTCGGCAACATAGCGGAGCAAACCGGTGTCTAACGATAGCATCAGGGTTGCCCCGAGGAGCGCGGCGCACGCAATGGGCGAACTGGCACATAGTCTTCCGTGGGTACGCGACGAAGGCGAGCTTCTGACCGAGCTTCAGGCCGGCTCGGACGCTGCTTTTGACTACCTCGTCACCTACTACCACTCAAGCGTCTACAATCTCGTGTATGGAATTCTGTCCGACCGCGCCGATGCTGCTGACGTTACACAGGAAGTTTTTCTGCATGTGTTTCGCGGCATTCGAGGTTTCCGCGGCGGGAGTTCGCTGAAGACCTGGCTCTATCGCATCTCGGTGCGCCAGGCGCTGAACCATCGCCGCTGGTGTTGGCGCCATCACCGTATGCAGACCTCGATTGACGTGGAAGCCACCGAACAGTGTCCCGCGCTCGAGCTGAAGGACCTCGAGGCTACTCCCTTCGAGCAGTGCGCGACGCACGAAGTACAAGCGACGGTACGCCGTGCGCTCGCGACGGTGCCGCCTGTGTTTCGCAGCGCTGTGATTTTGAGGGATCTTGAGGGGCTTTCCTACGAAGAGATCGCGGAAGTGCTCGAGGTTTCGGTGGGAACGGTGAAATCCAGAATCATGCGCGGAAGGCGAATGTTGAAGGAAATTCTCGATCCGCTGCTGCGTGCTCATCAGCCTGAGTTTCATGAGGTGTCGAGCCAGTCCGTCCCGGGGAATATGGCGCTAAACGCCGTGTCGCGTAGCGCGCCCCGCCGCCGGACGAAGGTTCATTTCGTGGCGCGCCCCGAAAGTTTCGAGACGTCGCGCGCGGAATCCACTGGGACCGCGCAAATGCAAGGGGGCACGCAATGAACTGCCGCGAAGCCCAACCGCGCCTGCCCGGCTATCTGGACGGAGCGATCCGTTCGCGCGATCGCATCCTTTTGCGCCAGCATCTGGACACGTGCGCGGACTGCCGTCAGCAGCTTGCGAGCTATCGCTTGCTGGCCACGCACCTGGCAAACGTCAAGCCCGTGGATGTGCCGGCTGGTCTGGCCGCACAGATTCGCGCGCAGGCTTCCCAGGCGCGGTCGCCGTGGGCCTTCGTAAATCGTTTGTGGGTGCGCGCGCTTCTGGTCTCCCAGAATATCCTCGAGCCGCTCGCGGTTCCCGCCACTGGCGGAGTGCTCACGGCGGTGGCTGTTTTCATGTTGGTCGTGCAAAGCATGCTGGTGGGAATGCCGCTGGGCCGCGTGGAAGCCGACGATCTGCCGTTGAATTTGGTTCAGCCGGCGCAGCTTGAAAGCTTGGCGCCTTTCCCGGTCCCGGGCATCGGCCGAACGGACGGCCAGGCCGACTCCGCCCCTCTGTTGATCGAGGCGACGCTGAATGCCCAAGGCGAGGTTCTTTTCTACAAGATTCTGTCCGGCCCGAACGACGCCGCGGTACAGCGCCAGATTGACCAGGTTCTTCTGTTTTCCCGCTTCCGTCCTCAGCTGGGCTTCGGTCGCCCGATGGGCGGCGGACGCGTCCTACTGAGCTTCAGCGAAGTCCGCGTCCACGGCTAGTTTCCGAGCAGTGCCGTTCTCCCATTTTTTCGTCGGTAGGTTAATGACGCATTTGCCGGACCGCCCCGCCCCTCGCCCATGCTTGGCACCCCGCTGCCCACTCACCCTTCACGCTTTTCAGTTCGTCGCAATTCTTGACTCTGCACCATGGGCTCGTTAGAGTTCCAGCGGTGCGGTGGGTTGCGCGGGTGGCGCGACGAATTCCGGAGAAAACGCTTGCCGATCGAACCGCATCCCACGAGGCAGATAGATTGAGGAGTTTGCGCATCCGAAAGTCGGCCCATAGATTAGTCCGTGCATGCTGCGTCCTCGTGACGGTGGCCAGTACAGTCGCCTTTTGGGGTTTGGCGCGCAAGTCGCAAGCGCAGGAAGCCGCGCAACCCAACGATACAGGCATCAGCGTTGAGCCCAGTCCGCAAATCTTTGCGGTGATGTGCGCGCTGGACGCCGCGGGATTCGACTCGCAGGAAAACGCGCCTGCGGAGATGCCGGCGCGGCTTGCGCTTCGCGAGGACCTGCTGAAGCTGCAGGGGCCCGCGGCAAAAGCCATGCGCCAGTTCTATCGCGACCATGCACTGGCGAGTCCCACCGAAACGCTCACGCCTTATATGACCTTCGCGTTAGTGGCCGATCCTCCTCCCAGTTTCCAGTTGCCCGCCAACCGTGATTTGCTTCCGCCCTCCGTGCTTACGATTGACGGGTTTGAGCAAGTCATCGCTGACTTTTACAAAGAAGCTGGTCTGGACGCGCGCTGGCCGAAAATCGAGCCGGAATCCGAGCCGGTAATCGTGAACTTTCGCGGCGTCCTCCGGAGAGTCGTGACCGTCACCGATGCGTACCTTCGCGAGCTTCCCAAGCCGGTCTACGGTCGCACGTTCACGGTGTACGTCGAGCCGCTCGTTGGATCTCGCGCGAATTTCCGTAACGCCGGCGACCGCTACGCGATCGTTGTCGGAAGACTTTCCGATTCATCGGTGGATACCATTCAGCATGCCTACTTGCACTACATGCTCGATCCTTTCGTGCTGCGCTATCGGCCCGTCGTATATACGAAAAGGGCGATGCTGAACGTGGCGGCTCGCGCGCCACAGCTTCCGGCGGAATACCATGATGATTTCGTCGCCTTCATGGACGAGTGTTTGATCAAAGCTGTTGAGTTGCGCCTCCGCCATCTCTCCGGCGACCGCCTTGAAGCTGAGCTGAAGAACAATGACGAATCGGGTTTCATACTGGTGCGCCCTCTCGTCGCCCAGTTGCAGAAATTCGAAAAGGATGCGCCCGCGATGTCGTACTATTTCCCGGGTCTTATCACGGGCATAGACGTCCAGGCGGAGCAGAAGCGTCTGCAGGGCATGACCTTCGCCTCCGCCGACGCCGTGCCCGCGCTGAGCGCGCATGGCGAAGCCGCAGCGCCGCAATCGGAGCTGGAGGGCTGGATCACAGAGGGTAATCGCCAGATCGCGAGCAAGGATGCCGCCGCAGCCGCGGCGACGTTTCAAACCGCGTTCGCCAAATATCCGAACGATCCGCGAGTGATGTACGGCCTGGCCATCGCATCCGTACTTTCCGGCGAGGGCGACCGCGCCAAGGATCTTTTCGAGCAGCTTGTTTCCGCGCGGAATGCAGCAGCGCCCGGTTCGGGCAACGCGCCAACGCCAGCCGACCCGTCCATTATGGCGTGGTCGCATGTGTACCTCGGGCGCATCCACGATCTCGAGGACGAGCGCGAGCTGGCCGTGAACGAATACCAGGCGGCCCTTGCCGTGGAGGGAGCCCCTGAAGCCGCGCGGGTGGCCGCGCAGAGCGGGGTTGAGATCGCCTACAAACCTCCGCCTCGCCCTGGCGAAAACCAGCAACCGCAGCAGTGAAGTTAACGTCTCATGCTAAAGTTTGGTCACGAGAGATCAGAATAAAGGAGGACCGGTCGCTGTGAGCATTCCATCGATGCGATTTGCGTCTCGCGCCTTGTCACTTACTTTCGCCGCCACCATTTTTGTCGCACCCATTTCGCTCGCGCAGATGGGCGGCACTCAATCGAAGCCGATGCAAGGGTCCACCGACATCCAACAAACCGAACTGCATCAGCTGACGGACGTGCAAAGACAGCCGGGTGTGACGATCGACCCGAAAGAACAGAAGGCGTACGATGTTTTTTTCCACACTAGCCCGGAAGATCCAGGCAAGAAGATTCAGCTCGGTAACGCTTTCCTGGACAAGTACCCCAAGAGCATTTTTGCCGAGGCGGTGGACGCCCAACTCACCACTGCCTATTACGATAAACAGGATTGGAAGGATTTCTATGCGACGGCGGACAAGGCGCTGGCGCTGAAGCCGGACGACGTGGACGTCCTCACAACGGTTGGTTGGGTGATCCCGCACGTCTACGACCCCCATGCCGACGACGCGGACAAGCTATTGGACAAGGCCGAATCCTGCGAGAAAAACGCAATCCAAGTCCTAAACACAATGCCTAGGCCGGCGAGCCTCACAGACGCCCAATTTGCCGCTGCGAAAGCCCAGAAGGCGAGTGAGGCGCACAGCGCCCTGGGTCTGGTCTATTTCCGCCGCGAGGATTATGCCAATTCGGTGACGGAGCTTCAGCAAGCCACGCAGAACAACGCGAGTCCGGATCCGACCGATCTGTTCGTGTTGGGCACGGACTTGCAGAATTTGGATAAATTTTCCGACGCTGCGGACGTATTCGCGCGTTGCGGTCAGATCGCTGGAAATATGCAGGACCGTTGCAAGCAGAACGCCGATTTGGCAAAAAAGCAGGCTGCCCAGCCTAAGTAGTGTGCGCGGGATCGCCACGCAGGAAAGGGGCACGTACATGAGGCCACGACTCACCGCTATCGCAATTCGTATTCTGATGCTGACCCTTGCAGCCAATTTGGGGCTCGCGGCGGTTTGCTTCGCACAGGGAGCGCCTCCAACCTTGAAGGGCACTCCTCCGGTGTCGTCTTCGCAGGACGGCCAACAGGCGCAGCCCGCGCAACCGGGCCAGAACCCGCCACCGGCGGCTCCGAAGGTCGATCCTGCAGAGGAGGCCGCCTACAAGGCTTACTTTGACGCGGGATCGGGTTCACCGGACACGCGGATACAGCTCGGGAACGATTTCCTGCAAAAGTATCCGATGAGTCGTTATTCCGAATCCGTTTATTCCGGTCTCGTGCAGGCATATTACGCGAAGCAGGACTGGAAGAATTTCTACTCGACCGGCGACAAAGTTCTGGCGCTGTATCCGGACGATGTGACCGTTCTCACCATGATTGGCTGGGTCATTCCTCATGTTTTTAATCCTGAGGACCCCGACGCGCTCAAGAGTCTCGACAAGGCCGAGCGCTACGAAAAACACGCGATTGAAGTGATCGGAGCGATGCCGAAACCACCGAGTTTGTCCGACGATCAGTTCGCTCAATCCAAAGCGGCGGTGCTCAGTGAGGCGCATAGTGGCCTTGGCCTCGTTTATTTCCGCCGCGCGCAGTCGGCGGAATCCGTGTCGGAGCTGCAGCAGGCGACGCAGTCCGCCCCAAGTCCCGATCAAACTGATTTCTACGTCCTCGGCCTGGACCTGCAAAAGCTGAATCGTTTTCCCGAAGCCGCGGACGCCTTCAACCGTTGTTCCCAGATCATGGGTGGTCTGCAGGATCGCTGCAAACAAAGCGCTGACGCCGCCCGCAAACAGGCCGCGCAACCGAAGTAGTACTGAAAGGCGATCCGGCCATGACCGCAGAGGAGCTCGGCGAGCTTGAGACGGTCCTCGGTCATCATTTCGAGAAACCCGAAAGGCTCGAACGCGCGCTGACGCACCGATCGCACCGCCAAAATAGCGCCGGGATTGACAACGAGCGGCTCGAATTCCTCGGCGATCGCGTGCTCGGCCTGGTCGCGAGCGAACACCTCTTCGAATCCTCTCCTCAGTGGGACTCGGGGCAGCTTTCGAAGAGCTTAGCGCGGTTGGTGAGCGCTTCTTCGATTCACGCTGCGGCGCAACGGCTGAACCTGGGTGGTCATTTACGCCTCGGTCTGGGCGAGGAAAAGACCGGCGGGCGCGAAAAGAGACGCCTGCTCGCCGACGCCTACGAAGCGGTTGTGGGCGCCATCTATCTGGACGCAGGCTTGCCGGCTGCGGCCGCGTTTCTGCGCCGCACCTTGATCGACGCCGTTCTGGCCGACGGCGTCGAGGGCCTCGAGCGCCCTGATCACAAGTCCGCATTGCAGGAATGGCTGCAGCAGCGCGGCCTCGGCGCCGCCGCGTATCGCATTAAGAACGAATCCGGGCCGGAGCATAACAAAACCTTTGAGGTCGAGGTCTGGCACAAGGGCGTGAGACTCTCCGCGTCTCAGGGCCTCAGCAAAAAGGAAGCGGAACAGGCCGCCGCGAGGCTGGCGCTCGACATTTTGGGGCAAAGCAGTGAGATCGCCTGAATGGAATCGCTCGAAACAGGAAACACAATTTCGGATTCGGCCGAAAACGCGGCGCCGATCGTCGCGCCGGCGCGCTTTCGCGCGCCGAGGGCCAGCTACGTGGATTTCCTCGAATCGCTCCTGGTCACCATTCTTCTAGCGCTTTTCGGAACCACTTTCATCTTGCAAGCCTTCAAGATTCCGTCGCAATCCATGGAGCCGACACTTCTCGTCGGCGACCACCTGTTGGTGAACAAATTTATTTTTGAAGGGAACGGCGCGTGGTACGAAAAGCTGCTTCCGTACAGGTCCGTCCGCCGGGGCGACATTATCGTCTTCAAGTTTCCCTTCGACGATCATCCGCACTACGTCAAACGTGTGATCGGATTGCCGGGCGATCGCATCCGGATCATCAACGAGCAGGTTTATGTCAACGGCCTGAGCTTGGCGGAGCCTTACATGGTCCACGATCCTTCGGCTGACGATCCCTTCGCCGACAACTTTCCCCCTTCCGGTGCCGGTTTCCCCAGATGGGGACTGCGCCCTGAGTGGGCGGAGCAGATAATGAACTCGGTCCGCAACGGCGAGCTGCTGGTGCCTCCCGATCATTTCTTCGTCATGGGAGATAACCGCGACCGGAGCTGGGATAGCCGCTACTGGGGTTTCGTGGATCGTCACGCCATCATGGGCCGCCCCATGGTGATTTACTGGTCCGTTGAGGCGACGGCTGAGGATTATAATGACCGCAGTCTCCTCGGCACTCTCCGCGGCATCGAGGATGGACTAATCCACCTTTCCAGCCGAACCCGCTGGCACCGCATGCTGCGGCAGGTTCACTGAGGTAGCCTCGGCATCCCGCTTTATTTTTCTTTGGGATGAAGTAGTATCTTCAGTTGTATCCATCGTGTCGGATATCCATTCACCTACTCTTACGCGCGCCGAGCCCGTCGAGCAGGCGCCCTCACGGCCCCGCCACTTGAGCCGCTGGCTGAAGTGGATTTTCCTGCTCGTATGCCTCTTGTGGATTGCGTCCGAGGGAATTTCCCTTACGATCCAGCATTCGGGTCTGCGAACGATCCTCACCGCGCGAATCGAATCTGCTTTTGGACGGCCGGTCGAAGTGGGCAGTTATCATTTTAGCTGGTGGGACGGGCCCGCGCTGGAAGCGAACTCCGTAACCGTCGGCGAAGACCCGCGCTTCGGCCACGAATACTTTCTGCGGGCCGAATCAATGACCGTCAGGCTGCGCTGGGCGGCCCTGTTGCGCGGGCACATCGAGCTGGGCACCCTCTCGCTGAGTCGGCCCAGTCTAAACCTCGTCCGCAGCGCCGCTGGTGACTGGAACCTCGCCGAGTGGCTTCCGCAGCCTTCGGGGGCGCTTTCGACGCGAGTGCCGGTAGGCCCGTCGCTTCCATCTTCGGCCGTCCGATTTCGCCGGATCAACGTGGAAGGCGGGCGCATCAATTTCAAGAACGGGGACGAAAAACTGCCGCTCGCGTTCGTCGGAGTGAAGGGCACGGTCGAAACCGATCGCCCCGGGCGCTGGACCATGAACCTTGACGCGACGCCTTGGCGCGCCGCGGTGGTCGTGCAGCAGGCAGGCACGATTCACCTGTCGGGTGATTTGGGCGGCACTTCGTCGCGGCTTCGTCCGGCGGCCCTCGATATTTCCTGGACGGACGCCTCGATCTCGGACGTGCTCAGGCTCGCCGGTGGTAATGATGAGGGTATTCGCGGCGCGGTGGCGCTGGCAATCAGCGCTCGCACCCGCGAACAGGACGACCAGTGGGCCATTCAGGGGCGCGCGGAACTGCGCCAGGTCCATCGCTGGGATCTCGCGCTCCGGCCCGACACTCCCTCCTTGAATCTGGTCGCGCAAACGAAATGGAATCCCGCTTCTCCGGAGATCGACTTCACCGACATTGCGCTCGAGGCGCCGCATTCGAGTGCGCATGCCTCCGGGCACATACGTTGGAATCGAGCGGGATCGTCCGCGGCGGAAAAATTTCTCCCTGTTGAATTCACCACCTCATCGATGCTGGATGCAGCCGACCTTTTGCCGTGGCTGCGCGCATTTCATCCCGGTGTCGCCGACAGCGTCTCCGTTCGCGGTCGCGCGGAAGTTAGTGCGGATGCCACCGGGTGGCCGCTGCGCATCGCGAATGCGACCGTCTTGAGCGCCGGGCTTGATTTCTCTGGCGCTGACCCGCGCAGGCCGATTCATTTGGGGCAACTCCAGCTTCAGTACGACCGCGGACAGATTTCTTTTCTTCCGATAGCGCTATCGTGGGGCGCTGCGTCCGGCCCATCCAACGGCTCATTTCGTCTGGACGCTTCGACGAAGCCGGCGCACGGCACAATTCCTTCGTGGCGCATTGCCGGAAGCACCAGCCAGGCGCGAGACCTTATCGCAGGAGCGGCCGCGCTGGGATGGAACCTTTCGCGAGGATGGGATCTCGCGGGTCCCTTCGCGTGCGATCTGCGGTGGCAGGCGGCCCCATATCCGTGGCCAGTCGGCGGCGCGGGTCAACCGGTTGGCTGGGCCGAATTCGGCGCACCCGGCGCGGGCCCTGCGTCCGACGATAGTCCGAGTGGCGATTCGCTGCGCGCGCCATTCTTGAATCGGCCGGTCGATCAGATAAAAGCCCGCGCGGAATGGAAGCCCGGCGCTCGCCATATCGCGCTCGCATCCGCAGAGGCCTTCGGAGCCCGCTGGAGCGGCACGTTCGACCGTCGCGAACCTTCCGGCGATTGGCAGTTTGCGCTCTCGGCGGATCGCCTCTCGGCGGCGAATCTCGATCGCTGGCTCAATCCCGCCTGGCGGCAGAGTTTTCTCGACCGAATGCTGCCGTTTCTCAACTCGCGCGCACAGACGAGCGCCGCGCCGGAGAATCTCAGAGCGGGCGGACGCCTCACTCTCGACACTTTCACGCTCGAGCCTCTGGTCGTCCGTCATCTGCAGGGAGATCTCAAAATCGACGGCCGCCATATCGTGCTTGCCGATGCGACCGGCCAGTTTTACGGCGGACAGGTCAGCGGTCTGTTCGGCGCGGACCTGAGCGCTTCGCCCGCTTACAGCGCGGACCTCGATTTCGCCGGCGTGGATATATCTTCGCTCGCTGCCGCGACGCCGGCACTCGACGGCTTTACGGCGGAATCCGCGGCCGGCCAGCTCTCACTTGTCGCGCACGGCGCCAATCGTGCCGATCTGCTTGCGTCGCTCACCTGTCAGGGCAGCGTCCGCGCCACAGGCGCCGAACTCCTGAGCTTTGATTTGCAGGAGTCGCTCGGCGGCCAGTCGCAGGACACCGGGGCCACTCGATTTCCCAGTGGCTCCGCCACTTTTACCTGTGCGCAGCGCATGATTGACATTCAAACCTTGAGTCTCGCGACCAGTGCAGACTCGTCAGCGAACGGCTCTGGCAGGATCGATTTCAGCCGCAATCTTGACTTGCGACTCCGGATGTCGTCAGCGCTTGCGCCCGGCGGCGACGCTCCGGCAGCATCATTTCGCATAACCGGTCCGCTCGCCGCTCCTAAATTCGCGCTGCCTCAGCCGCCGCCCCGTCGTTCGCGCTAGCGTATTTTCCTTCTGGCACGCACCGCTCTTCCCGAATTGGCTTCGGCGGCGGAAAATGTGTCGAGGGTTTGGAGGGGTGTAGCACTGCTACGCCCGGTATACATGCCTGACAACCGGTAGCCCATCCCTCTCCCGCTCACCCGCACGGTCCAATGACGCTCCGGCCATGCCTGCGCCCCTCTTCCCTCACTCCAAGCCCTGTGCTAGCGTTCGTTCGATGCCGTCGCGCTGTACAAATATGATTCGCCTCGCTCTGTTCGTGAGTTTGACGCTGTTTTCACCGGCGCTCGCGGCCACGGCCGGTGAGCGAGTGCGCTTCGCGCCGAAATTTGTTCCCGGTGAAGTTCTTCGCTACCGCATTGAATCGCGCACCACGACCACGGGAACAACCACCACCCCCATCGTCAATCCCGAGGGCGGCTCGCGATCAACCCAGGCGATCCATATGATCGTTCGCCTGGAAACGCTCGGCGTCTCGGCCGCCGGCAAGGTCCGGTTCCGCGCAACCTACGAAAAATCCAGCGCCGAGTCTGAAAGTGACGCGCTCGATCTCGCGGCTTCTTCATCGGCCGATCGGTACAATCACCTCGAAGGCCGCTCGGTCGAATTCACCATGGAGCCTGACGGGCAATTTTCGGACTTTCAGAATGTGGGCGCAGCGGCGGCGGGCCAACCCGTCCTGGGCCAGCCAGCCCCGGGCCAACCAGCCATTGACCCGGTGCTGGCGCTGCTCCAGGGAGCCGTTTCGGACGGCACCTTCCCGCAAAAGGGCGTCGCCATCGGCGAGAAATGGACTAGCGAGCAGCCGATTCCAGGCGCGTTGCTCTCCGGCCTCACCCGGCGCACGGAATCCTCGTATCTGCGCAACGAGCCATGCGGTTCATCCGCCGGATCGCAGGCTTCCGCGGTTCAACCCGGCCAGCATCCGGACGACTGCGCCGTAATCCTGACCCACTTCGAAATCCTGCGGCGCGGTTCTACTCATTCCGACGCCACTCCCGACGACTATCGCCGCAACGGCCTGCGCACCTCCGGCACCTGGACGGGCTCCGGAGAAAGTCTCGATTCCATTTCGCTCTCGAGCGGCCTCCTCGTCAGTTCCACGGATACCAACACACAAGAAATGGACTACCAAATCACCAGCGCCAGCAGCGGTTCGAGCATTCATCATGTCGGCAAAGTGCAAAGCCAGTCCGAAGTCACATTGATGCCAGAACAACCGTAGCCCGGGGTTTCGTAGGGGCATGGCACTGCTACGCCCGCCGAAGATGCTTGGCACTCCGCCGCCCATTTGCCAGCCGCGCTTTTTAGGGGGTCGGAGCTTCTGCTCCGACATGCGCCGCGAGAGATGACCGGGGCTTTAGCCCCTGGGGACAATGTCTCTTGCGAGCGCCGAAGATTTGCGCATACGCTCCAGGCGAGGACCTGTTTGACAGAAGGCGTATAATGGAGAGTTTCGAGTACCCCAAATTTCGGACTAGAGGCGATGCGCCGTGAAATTCAAGCTTGCGAGTGACTACGAGCCCCGCGGTGACCAGCCGGAAGCCATCTCGCAG
>Ga0182018_10002321_pt1 | contig 19349 bp, 12 predicted proteins | sample 812P2MmetaG_FD_120490 | JGI IMG/M metagenome (GOLD analysis project Ga0182018, IMG submission 120490) | Permafrost microbial communities from Stordalen Mire, Sweden - 812P2M metaG | ecosystem: Environmental > Terrestrial > Soil > Wetlands > Permafrost | place: Sweden: Stordalen | collected... | reverse complement strand
GACCGTTTGGATTTTGCCGGCCTGGATGTCGGCGAGTAGTCGTTTGAGCGCCGGTCGTTCCATGGTGCCACCGGAGAATCCTCCATCGTCATAGTGGCCATCGAGGGCCGTCCATCCCTCGTGCTTCTGGCTCAGAACAAAGGCGTGGCAGGCTTCTCGCTGAGCCTCAAGCGAGTTAAAAGACTGCTCAAGCCCTTCCTCCGATGATTTGCGGGTGTAAATGGCGCACCGAACGTTCGGCCTAGTCATCGCGGCGATCCCGAAATTGCTTTTGGCGACCTGAGGCCGAAGAAGGCGGGACCAGACCAGCGTGTGCCAGTGATCTTGCGAGCGATTTCAGAGAGGCTCTTGTAGCTAGCGCGGCGGTACTCGTATCCCGACTCGGTAACGATCACCTCGTGGGTTTCCCCGCGCCACTTCCGAAGAATGCGAGTCCCTGACTTTAGTCTTTGCTGGCAAATCTGCTGGTTCGCGGATGACGGTTTTTCCATGCGTCGGGCGATTCCGCGGAGTTCGGAACGGGTCGATGGCTTGAGACCGCCGTAGGCGTTCTCCTGTATCCGATAGGCCAGAAAGGGAACCATCAAATCCCTCTTAAAGCCGGTTGGAGCCGGTTTCCGGTAGAGCTTTTCCCACAGATCGAGTAGCTGCTGCCTGGACATGGACCGCAATTGCGCGAGTTGTTTGGGCATGTCTGCACCCATTTCGCCTCCTAGCGCACCACGACATTGGCGCTTGCAACGGGCAAACAGTCAAGCGAAACAGCTTCCTCTCGGAGAGCCGTCAAGGCCGAAGCAAGTCGCTCTCAGCCAGGGGCATTTTCGACTCCACGTGCGCAGTATGTTTTTAGACACGAGGCGATCCGTAGCGGCTCGCCGGTACAAATTCTTTGCTTATTCTCACAACAGTTACATGAGCCGGGCCCGACGTTTCCGCGCTCCGAAGGTGGGAAAATGAAGAATCAATCGAGAAACATGGTTCCACGAATTGGCAAAACATCTGAGGGTCGAAAGCCTCGCGATCCCCTTGGATACCAGGCTGCATTCATTCCCCGCCTGGAGAATGTGCCGCAAATTGTTTCACGCATTCACTGGCACGAAGGGATGTCGCCCGAAGAGCTGGACGAGATTGTCTCGAAAGAACTGCTTGATATTTGGTTCTGCTTTCTTTCTGACGAAGAGCGCTACCCAGGAAGTGATCTGACATCGGAAGAACGAAATAAGATCGGGCTTGCAGTTCTTTCGCGGTTTGACGCAATCATTCTCAGACAGGCGGAAACGCTTGGCTCGAGATTACTGGCCAGCACTGTCGTTCGAGAACGGATCCGATGTTGGGACAACGAGCCAAATGGTCCGGCGCTGTCACAGGAGTTGGGTAAGGCGCAGGCCAAGGCGCTTCGAATTGCGCAAGGGCGCGAACTACCTCCGATCGATGACCCCGATCTAGTTCCCACGCAGACTCAAACCACGAGTGATCTCAAAAACGTCCTGCATGACATGAAGAAGGTTTTTGCAGAGGGAAGGAATCGTGCCGACGAGGCGAGCCTGTTGCAGTATTTCGTCAAAAGTATTTCCGACTCGGCCGCCACTTATCCTACCCTCAGCTCGAACCGCCTCCACTGGCAGCGTTTTCTTGAAGAAAATCCCGGTCTCTTGGAGGGCGAAATATTCCGCAAGCGCTCATCTCCAGCAACGCTTTTTTTCGAATGGCTTTCGTTTTGTAAGGGGCACAAGCCTGAGACCTTGCGCAAGAAGATATCTTCGTTGCGCAGGATGCTGGCAACACGCCAACTGAACCCCGAACTTGTCCATTGCAATGCGGTTTGAATGGATAGTCTCGTACCCTTAGCGGCCCTATCCTGCCAGAAGTGCACCAAATTTCTGGCAGGAGCGACTAGCGATGAAGGCACAAGCACTGTCCATTCAGCAAGTTCCAGTCGAATCACTGCAACTCAATCCTCAGAATCCGCGGCTACACAGCGATAAACAAGTCGGCCAGCTGGCGAACAGCATTCGTACCTTCGGATTTATTGTCCCCATCCTTATAGATGACCAGTCGCGGGTGATCGCGGGTCACGGCCGGGTGGTCGCCTGCCGCTCGGTTGGGATGAAAAAGGTTCCAGCCATCCGTCTGGAACATTTGTCGGAGCAACAAAAGCAAGCATTTGTTCTCGCCGATAACCGCCTGGCGGAAATATCCGAGTGGGATGAACGGCTCTTGGGGGAGCAGCTAAAAATCCTGTCCGAGGCAGAGCTGAATTTCACACTAGAAGTGACCGGCTTTGAAATGGGCGAGATCGATTTGTATATCGAAAATCTCGATCCAGCCACCGAAGGCGAAAGCGACCCCGCCGATGCACTCCCCGAATCCTCGCCGGTACATGTTAGCCGACTTGGCGATGTTTGGAAGCTAGGCGCTCACAGAGTTTGCTGCGGCAATGCCCTCGCTGCCGCTACCTACCGACAATTGATGAACGATCGCAAGGCCAATGTCATCTTCACCGATCCGCCCTACAACGTTCGGATCTCGGGCCACGTCAGCGGGAACGGAAAGGCCAGCCATCGCGAGTTCGTAATGGCGTCCGGCGAAATGAGCGAATCCGAATTCAGTCGGTTCTTGAATGACGCGCTCAGCCTCATGGCCGATCACAGCGCAAAAGGAAGTCTTCACTACATCTGTATGGACTGGCGCCACATCCCGGAGTTGCTCTCGGCTGGCCGGGCGGCCTATTCCGACCTGAAAAACGTTTGTGTCTGGGTCAAGGACAACGCCGGACTGGGGTCATTCTACAGGAGCCAACACGAACTGGTTTTCGTTTTTGAGTCTGGGAAAGGGAGCTATCGAAACAATGTCCAACTCGGGCGATTCGGACGCTCCCGCTCGAACGTGTGGAACTACCCTGGCGCAAACTCCTTTTCCCGCAACTCAAGCGAGGGCGATCTGCTCGCACTCCATCCCACCGTTAAACCAGTGGCACTCGTAGCGGACGCCGTCATGGATTGCTCGGCCCGTGGGGATCTGGTGCTCGATCCATTTCTTGGAAGCGGCACAACGGTAATCGCCTCAGAACGAACCGGGCGAGTTTGCCACGGAATGGAATTGGATCCGATATACGTCGACACGGTAGTGCGCCGGTGGGAGAGATTTACGGGTCTCGAGTCCGTACACGAAGCCACCGGGCAGACCTTCGCGCAGCGGGGAAAGGAGGCGATCGATGGCTGCGAATAAGGACGGTTCAACGTACGACGTCGGTTTTGCCAAGCCACCTGAGCACACCCAGTTTCGCAAGGGTGCCTCGGGGAACTCCAAGGGAAGGCCCAAAGGCAAGCCGAATTTGGCAACGGTGTTGGAAAGGACCCTGCATGAAAAGGTAGTCATCAACGAAAACGGAGTCCGCAAGACGGTTACCAAGCTTGAGGCCGCAATTAAGCAGCTAATGAATAAAGCGGCTTCTGGCGAGCTGAAAGCTCTGCAGCTGCTGGCTGGCTTGGTGCGCTCGGGTGAAGAACGAGCAGACCAGGTGCCCGTCGCAGAGTCGGGGCTCGCCGAGGTCGATCAGAAGGTCATTCTCGGACTATTGAAGCGCTTGGAAAATACTGAACAGGGAGATGAATGACATGTCCACGACAATTACACCGATGGAATACCGATCGTTGCTGCGAACTGACTTGTGCGGTTTCATCGAGCGCTGTTTCTATGAGCTAAACCCAACCACTGAATTCCTGCCGAACTGGCATATAGAAGTGGTTGCCAGGGCGCTCGAAGCCTGCCGTCTCGGCGAGATCAAGCGCCTGATCATAAACCAGCCTCCGCGCTCTCTGAAGTCGCATTGCGGTTCGGTCGTTTTTCCGGCGTATCTGTTGGGCCACAAGCCGACCGCACAAATCATTTGCGCCAGCTACGGCCAGGATCTTGCCAGCAAACACGCGCTCGACTGCCGCACCATCCTAGCCAGCAAGATGTATCAAGATCTTTTCCCTGGTACACGGCTTTCGTCCCAACGACAAGCCGTGCAGGAGTTCGTAACCACCAAGCAAGGATTTCGTCTGTCGACTTCGGTCGGGGGGGTACTGACCGGTCGCGGCGCGGACTTTATCATCATCGACGATCCGCTAAAGCCCGACGAAGCAGTCTCAGACACGCAACGAAAGGCCGTCAACGACTGGTACAGTCACACCCTTCTCAGTCGGTTAAACAACAAGAGAGATGGGTGCATCATTGTGATTATGCAACGGTTGCACGAGGACGATCTGGTCGGCCATGTTCTTGGTAAAGAGCCTTGGACAATCATCCGATTTCCGGCAATCGCCGAGGAAGACGAGACGCATGTGATTCCAACACTTTATGGAACCCGTCAGTTTAGACGTCGAGCCGGTGAAGCTCTTCACCCGGGGCGCGAACCGCTCGAGACCCTCTATCGAATCCGGGAGACCCTGGGAGAATACAATTTTGCTGGACAGTACCAACAAGCCCCCGCTCCGCTGGGTGGTGGGCTGGTCAAAGCTGATTGGTTCAAGACCTACTCTGATCTGACCCTCCCGACGAGGTTCGAAATGATCTTCCAAAGCTGGGATACCGCGAACAAGCCCACAGAACTAGCCGACTACAGCGTCTGTACGACGTGGGGCGTGAAGGAAAAGCACATGTACCTGCTTCATGTATTCCGCAAGCGGCTTGGCTATCCGGAATTGAAGCGCGCCGTCAGGGAACAGGCGGAGGCGTTTGGCGCAAGAACGATTTTGATCGAAGACAAAGCGTCAGGCACGCAATTGATTCAGGAATTGATCCATGAAGGCGTACACGCGGTCAAGCAATACAAGCCCACGGACGAGAAGACAATGCGCATGCACTCGGTTACGGCCATGATTGAAAATGGATTTGTTCATCTACCGGAAAAGGCGGCGTGGCTCGCCGAGTACCTGCATGAACTCACCAGCTTTCCGAACGCCAAGTACGACGATCAGGCGGATTCAACTTCGCAAGCACTGGATTGGTTCAAGCAATTCAGCACGAGCATGGTGCTCGGGCTTATCGAATACTATAAGCAAGAGGCTGCGAGGCGGCAGGCGGCAGGACGCCCAATTTCTGATTCGCCGCTGATCAATCGAGGCGCGTTGCTTCGTGAGTGGGATCGGGGAAGACGGTTTTTTTAAGGGCCAGCCAACCCTCAGGTTCTCAGTCAGTTGGGTGTCGCGAGAACATTCGGTTCTCTGGCGAAGAGTCGTCAGTTCAAATCAGACCCCCGCAACTAGAAACTGTTTTGCTCCAATAAGTTCCGAAGGTCCCGCAACCATCCGAATTGACAAGAATTCCTTGATAAAAATGCGCGTTGTTCACCCATCTCGTGTCCGAAAGCGACATAGGATATTTCCATTGAATGGCTTGTCGGGTGGAGAGGTAGCGGCAAATTTTCATGATTCGATAACATTGCGGGATTGCTTGACAACCTCGCAGTCGCTGGCATATACGTGGCTTTGGAAATCGCTTCTGGGAAATTGTCTCAGGCCCTGCGAATTCGCGCTCCTTCGAGGTGATCGGCCATGAAATCTTGGACTTCCTTTTCGCGCCGGCAATTCATGTCGAGCGTCGCCGTTTCCGCCGCTGCGGCATGTTTTCCACACAAAGTATCCGCTTTGATGGACGATCATCTTTATGTTCATGGCGCGTTCCAACAAGCGCCGGCGCCACGTCCCGTCGCCGACAAAATTCAGTTTCACGCCTGGGCGTTTCCGCTGGACCAGGTGCGTTTGCTCGACGGGCCGTTTCTCGACGCCGCCAAAACCAACCAAGCCTATCTGCGGTTCCTTCCCGAAGACAGCCTGCTGCATACATTCCGCGTGAACGCCAAGCTACCAAGCTCTACCAAACCGCTCGGCGGTTGGGAGAATCCCCAAAGCGAGGTGCGTGGACACTTCATAGGTCATTATCTTTCAGCTTGCGCACTCACTTACGCCAGTATGGGCGATGACGAACTGAAGGCCAAGGGCGAATCGATGGTTGCCGAAATGGCCAAGTGCCAGAAAACGTTTGGTGACGGTTATCTGAGCGCGTTTCCGCAAGAGTTTTTCGACCGCTTGCGCGAGGGACGAGACGTCTGGGCTCCTTACTACACCGTGCACAAGCTCATAGCTGGCTTACTGGATATGTACACGTACTGCGGCGCGCAACAAGCGCTAGAGAGTGCCGAAGGCATGGCTCGTTGGATTCGCCGCTGGGCCAACGGCATCAGCGACGAACAGATGCAGCGCATCCTTAAAACCGAGCACGGCGGTATTGCCGAGTCCCTGCTGAATCTCTACGGTGCTACCGGCCGAGAAGGGTATCTCGAGCTGGCCCATCGTTTCGAGCAGCCGGATTTTCTGAACCCGCTCTCGATTCATCGCGACGAGCTGAAAGGTCTGCACGTCAACACAAATATTCCCAAGGTAATAGCTGCGGCACGGCGATACGAGCTCACCGGTGATCCGTATTATCGCGAGGTCGCGCGCTATTTCTGGGAGGAAATCACCGCCGAACGAAGCTTCGTTACCGGCGGAACCAGCAACGCGGAATTTTGGCAGACCGATCCCGGGAATCTTTCCACCCAGCTCAGCATCGTTTCCCAGGAGTGTTGCTGCGAATACAACATGCTGAAGTTGACCCGTCATGTCTACGAATGGGATGCCGACCCACGGCACATGGACTACTACGAACGCGCCCTCTTTAATTCCCGGCTTGGCACCCAGCATCCCGATAACGGCATGAAAATGTATTATTTTCCGCTGCAAGCGGGTTATTGGAAATATTTCCATTCTCCGCTCAATTCCTTTTGGTGTTGCACCGGGACTGGCGTGGAAGAGTTCTCGAAATTCGGCGATTCGATTTACTTCCACGGCGACCACGATGTCTTCGTGAACCTCTTGATTGCCTCCGAAGTTCGCTGGCCCGATAAAGGTTTAACGTTGCGCCAGGAAACGCGTTTTCCCGAACAGGCCGGCACCACGCTCACCATCAAAGCCGCGCAGCCCGTGCCAGCCGGAATCAATTTTCGCATCCCGTCCTGGGCCACCGGTGGTGGCTCGCTGAAAGTCAACGACGAGACGGTTTCTGCGTGGTCGAATCCCGGCAGTTATCTGGAAGTTCGGCGAACCTGGAAGGACGGCGACAAGCTCGAACTGAACTTGCCCATGCGGCTGCATTCCGAGCCGCTCCTCGGAGATCCCTCCCAGCAAGCCGTGATGTATGGTCCGATCGTCCTGGCCGCCCGGCTGGGAACCGACCAATTCACTAAGCAAATGCAATTCGACAATGACCATGGTGAAACCCATATTGTTCCCAGGGCCAAACCGGAAGGTATTGCCGAAATTATCGTCGGTTCACAGGCCGACGTGGACTCTGTCGCGTGGCTGCAGCCGATAAACAACAAGCCTCTGTCGTACGAGGTGGTGGGCCAGAAAAGCAATATTGCAGTGATCCCGCTGTATCAACTCTTCGACGAAAGATACGCGGTCTATTGGAAGCTCACGAACCACGGGACGTAAGGCGTCGCTGTTCACGCCATCCATGTCCCGGAGCACCCGAAAGTGCGCGACGCCATGTCGGGTGGTTGTTCCGACTCAAAGCCCACTCCTTGATCGCAAAGACAGGCGAACCGCGCCCGACCGCCCGCCCTGGTTGCAATAGTAGTTTTATATTAAAAAAGACTTGACAACGATCTCGCCATCGTCATAGCATGCGGCCGATTCAATAATCGAAACCTTTCGATTTGAACATCGAAACCTTTTGATTCTGGGTTCGACTGTCGGTCTTGCGTCCAGCATTTCCGTCACGGCACTTCCGCCCGCAGAGGGCCGGGAACATTCTGAGAATCCGACGGCACGTCAGGACTGGGAAACTCATTCTTGGAATCGTTTCCGCAGCGATAGGCACAGGCGTCACTTAGACTCGTCCCACTTCACTGGAACGGAACAGTTGGTTGGCTTGGAGAAGCCAACCGTTGGAATGGAGGAACGACGATGAGGAAAATATTGATTCTAGTTTCAGTCCTGGGCGGTTTTCTCCTGGGCAGTGTCGCTTACGCCCAATTCAGCAGCACACTACAAGGTATTGTACAGGATCCCTCCGGGGCATTTGTCGCTGGCGCCACCGTGAAATTAACGAACACCGCAACCGACGTGACCCAAACCACGTCGACTGATTCAGGTGGAAACTATCGTTTCGCCAGCCTCGCGCCGGGGAAGTACCAGGTGAAAGTTACGGCGAAGGGGCTTGCCGGAAGCACCGTGGAATTGAATCTTCTCACGGCGCAGGTCATGAACCTTCCCGTCACGATGGGCCTAGCGGCACAAGCGGAGGCGGTTACAGTCAGCGGCGCTGCTCCCGTGCTTGACACCAGTGACAGTCGGTCGGAGATGACGTTGAGTAACACGGCAATCTCCGCACTTCCTCTCGCCGGGCGTAACTTGATCAGCATGATAGCTGTGACTCCCGGCGTCGAAGGGACGGGAACAATATCCGGTGGGAGCCCAGGCTCTGCCGTCGACAATTTCTCTACCGAAACTCAAGTCGACGCTAGCGCCAACGGACGAGACAGTGTTGCAAACATGTACATCATCGACGGTTTGGACGTTACCAGCAACGTGCGCAATGGCGTGCTCAATGTGGTTCCTAATCCAGATTCGATACAGGAAGCCTCGATCCAAACGAATACGTTCACTGTTGAATACGGACGCGTCAGCTCAATTCAAATGATTATGACCACAAAGTCAGGCGCTGATCAATTTCACGGTAACGCGAGCGATTATTTCAATTATCAGGGCTTATGGGCGGGGACGGAGTTTGTCCACAAATATGCGCCATTTCATGCGAACAACTTGTCAGGAACCGTTGGCGGTCCTATCAGTCGCCGCAAGCATGCGTATTTCTTTTTCGCCATTGAGCCCCTCCGGTCCTCGACTTCCACTGGAAACAGTATCGTGACATATGAGGACCCCCAATTCGTCAGCTGGGCAAAGTTGAATTTCCCCAATACTTTAGGAACGCAGCTCTTGACTCAGTATCCCCCTTCTCACGGAACCACGACCGCCGTCTCGGAGACGGCTGCAAATGTCTTTCCAGGTACTTGCGGCACACCCGCTACGGCTGACATACCCTGTAATTTGGCCATGGTCGATACTGGAGTCCTTAACTTGACGAACTACCGGAACGGATTGCAATACAATATTCGAGGCGACAAGACCTTTAGCAAAGATCGAGTTTACGGCAACTACTACAATACGACCCTCAACACGGGCGGCGGAGCTCTCCGGCCCGACATGGCCGAAACTGATCATTACTTTACCCACTCTATCCAGTTTGACGAGACCCATACCTTCAGCCCAAACACGCTGAACGAAGCAACCTTTGGCTACTACCACGTTGTAGGCATCGCTCCGGAAACAGGTACATTTAAGGTCCCCGTCGTCAACGTGATTGGTCAGTCGTCTGGGATCGGAGACGGATTTGCCGCGGGTGATTTCTATCAGCACAACTACCATTGGCGTGATGTGTTTACGCATATTCGGGGAAACCACCTCCTCAAGTTTGGGTATGATGGTTTTGAGGGGGACGACGCAGGAATATTCCAAGGTCCTTATTCGCAGCCTAACTTCACATTTACCAACCTTTTGAACCTTGTCGAGGATCTCCCTTATTCTGAAGGTTCGCTTGCTTTCAATCCCCTGAATGGCCAGCCCTATAAGGCCAATTACGGATATGCAGGTGATAGTTCTGGTCTCTTTGCCCAGGACACCTGGAAGACCACACGCAGTCTGACTTTAACGCTTGGGTTGCGTTTTGATGACATGGGTAACCCTCACAACATCCTTGGGAATCCACTAGCCAATTTTATTCTAGGTCCCGGACAGACGTATGATCAGCAGGTCACCAACGGGATCATGGTCCCTACACCCACTGCCTTCAACCACGCTCCCCTAGCATGGAGTCCCCGCGTAGGATTTGCGTGGGACCCCACACATAATGGCACGTGGGTGATAAGAGGCGGGTTCGGTGTTTATCATGATTGGATAAACCTTCAAAACGCCTTGGGCAACCAATCTTTCAATCCGCCCTCGTTTGTTGTACCCACGTTTATCACCGGCACGACAACGGCGCCCGTTTTCGCAGAGGGTCAGAATAACACTTATCCCTTCGGGTTTCCTTATCCGTCCTTCCCTTCAATCGGACTTGATTCCCAAGGGGGATTAGTGGGGGAACAAATCAATGTAGGCGCGATGAACCCCAATATTAAGGCTCCAAATACTTACAACTATACAATTAACCTGGAACGGCAACTGGGAAGGAATCTGGTTGCGAGCGCGGGGTATTCGGGATCCCACTCTACGGGTTTACTTATCGATTCGGGCACCGTGACTACTGTTCAGTACGGTCAAGACATCAACCGCTTTGCCGGAGATCTCATTGAGAACAAGGATGTGCTGACCCGACTAAACTCTAGTTTTGGTGCTATCAGTTACGGCGACAACGGCGCCAGTTCGACTTATAACGCCTTGATCGTAAGCCTAAAGGGAAACATTTGGGGTCGGGGTTTTGTGGTGGCGTCCTATACGCGATCGAGTTCGAATGACGATACGCAAATCGGCCCGACGACCAACTTTAGGCAATACTGGGGGCCTTCGAACTGGGACGCGCCCAATCGTTTCGCCCTCGCCGAGAGCTACCCGATTCCGGCAATAAAGAACGCCAAAGGTTTCCTTCAAGCCGTTTCGGGCGGATGGGAAATCACCAGTACAACTATCCTGCAAAGTGGCCTCCCCTACACCGTGTATACATCCGCGCCCTTCGAGCCGATTTTCGACGCTCAAGGCAACGTGATCGGAATGGCTCCTGACAGCGGCGATTACAACGCGGATGGCAACAACTATGACTTTCCCAACGCGCCTTCATCTGGTTATAAAACCCCCACCTCCCGCCAAGCTTACCTGGGTGGAGTATTTAGCGCCAGCGCCTTTGGTATTCCTCAAATGGGGACTGAGGGAAATGAACTATTCAACCGCTTCCGGGGACCAGGTTTCGCTGAAACGGATTTTGCATTGCTGAAGGATCAACGAATCACCGAACGCGTAAAATTACAGTTTCGGTGCGAGGCTTACAACGTCTTTAATCGCCCTAACCTAACGCAGGTAGACGGCGACCTTGCAGATTCGACATTTGGGAGGGTAACCGGACAGACCAATCCGCGCTGGATTCAGTTCGGCCTGAATATTAAGTTTTGATACCCTGGGGCTGGGACCTTTCGATCTAATGATCTGCAATGCTGGGATCGGCTGCTGAAAGCCGTGGATTCCGAACATACCGACACAGGCGCCGTTCTCCGGGGTCCGACTGTGCGCTATCGGTGCGGCGCTGAACGGAACGCGTCAACAACATTGCTCGGCGCGGAGGCCTTCAGGCGAAAGAACTGATTGGCAGGCGGACGGCAAGAACGGACGGCTTTATCTTGAGCGATCTGCAGCGATCGGAGAGGACTTCTACTCGAATCATCCTTTGAGTTCTCTTCGGTTCAAGCGACGAATCAATTCATCATATATGACGTCAGGAGAACCAAAGTGTCAGACCGGGATATCTTGGAAAAGGAATTGGATGCACCATTCTCGCTGAGTCAGGAACAAATCGATTTCTACAAGGAAAATGGATACCTCAAGTTGAATCAGATCCTTTCCCCTGAGTTAATCGAACACTATCGACCCGAGATTGGCCGTAAGGTTGCGGAACTCAACACCCAACGCCTGCCTATGGAGCGGCGGTCCACCTATGACAAAGCATTTCTGCAGATCATGAACCTATGGACTAAGAGTGACGTCGTGCGTGAGTTTGTGTTCGGCAAGCGTCTTGCCAGGGTCGCTACAGAGCTGATGGGATGCCGTGGAGTGCGCGTGTACCACGACCAGGCGCTTTACAAGGAGGCAGGTGGCGGCCTCACGCCATGGCATGCTGATCAATACTACTGGCCGGTCTCTAATGATCACATGGTGACTGCATGGGTTCCACTCCAAGACACCCCGTTGGAAATGGGACCTCTTGCTTTTTGTCCGCGAAGTCATCGGTTTCAGTATGGGCGCGATCTTGAGATCAGCGACCAAAGCGAAATGACATTAAAGAAGGCGCTTCAACACTTTGGCAGCGACGAAACTCCCTTTGCTTTAGGAGATGTGAGCTTTCATGCAGGATGGACCTTTCATCGAGCCGGTGCTAACAACACCACCCGAGCACGGGAGGTTATGACTGTAATCTACATGGACACCGACATGCTCTTGGTGGCTCCCAAAAATAAAAGCCAGGCAGTCGATATTGAGCGCTGGTGCCCTGGGACCAGCGTTGGGGATTTGATTGCCTCTCCTCTGAATCCGATTATTTATGAACTGGAGCGCTAAGGAACAGAATCAACGAAAACGCACCATACGGAGATTTAGAGAGAGGCAACAGTATGAGTGCACAAGACTCGTCAGTTCTGCGGCAAACTGTGAGCATTCGAGAAATTGCCAAGCCTACCAGTGTTTCGACCCGAATTGTCTCTCGGACTATAAATGGCTTGACGAAAATGGTGCAGGATAACGCGAATCGAGTGCCGAACCCTTTAGACTTTTCTCCGACCGTTTTTTTCCAAGGACTCGCCCGTCGTAAAATAGGTTACCTCGCACTTTCTTTATTACTTCTAACTTGCATTGGCAGTTCTTCTGCACAGACACTAGAACTCAAAAACAGCCAAATCACCGCAACATTTGGTGCGCGCGGCTTGAGATCAGTTTCGAACCGTGATTCAAGCGCGAGGGTACACTTCAAAAGCGATGAATTTTCATTTTCGATCGATCAAGATGAGTTCGACAGTACAAAGCTGACACCGAAACTGAAACGTGTAAGCGACAGCCAGATCACGTATACCTACAGAGCCCAAGGCTACACAGTGAATGTCGTTTACGAAATACTGCCAGATTGGCGCTTTGTAACCAAGCAGCTTCAGATCAGTGAGACGCCACGGACCAGCTATAGGCTACAGAGTATCGAGCCAGTGCGCATGGAGGTAGCCGAAACCATTAAGTCCACATTTACTCCAGAAACCTACCTGCCACAGTATGGAGCCCCGGAGCGTCAATTCGCAGAACGTCCCGCCCGAGAATTCGGTGCGTTCCTCCACCTTTCTCAGACGAACGGATTGATGCTGTTGGTTCAAAATCCGTTCCTCAAGGCAAAAGCAAGTGGGAATGAAGCCTCACTGAGCTATCAACCGGAGATGGAGTGGCAAGCCGCCTGGGGTCCATTTCTCAGCGACATCGCCTGCATTGGCCCATATAACCTCAGTGGCAATCGAATTCCTGCAAAGATGGTACTCGAGTGGCAGGTACCGCCGGACGCGATCGAAGATGATGGAGCCGATCGCGGCGAAATCGAAGCGTTCACCGATTGTGTGCGGGCCTTTCTAGTTAATCGCTCCCCTGATCCGATCAGCGTCGAAGTTGGCTGGACGATGAACGATTATCAGATTGATGTAAGCACTTCGGAAGGCCGCACTGAATACAAGAGAATCATCGACGCAACCGCCGGCTTGGGTATTCACAATCTTTTGTATGGACCCGCAAATTATCCGCTAGCACAGATCGCGAATGATACGGATACGTGGAATTGGGAGCACCTACTTTGGCTTGGGCTAGGTCAACAGATTCGGGAAGGGAAATGGGATGCGACCAGCAGTCTGATGCCAACCGGCGTGACCGAGATGCTAGATTATTCGAAGTCGAAGAATATTGGATTGTTGGCATACGTTTATCCGTCGCTACCGTTTGTACAGAATCCCAGTTGGTTGGTAACGAACTTAAGCAGACCATCGAAAAATGTGTCTGCTACGTTAGGGTCGCGCGAATTTCAGGACTTCCTCATTCATCAACTGCTTACGTTCAAACACCGAACGGGAATTGCGGGGTATTCCTTTGATTACACATTCTTGGATCTGCCCGGAAGCAGCTCCTACGCTCAATGGTGGGGATGGCGGCGTGTCTTAGAGACCTTACGGAAAGCCGAGCCCGGCATCGTGATTGACGGCCGGCAAACCTACCAAAACTTCGGGCCATGGACTTGGCTGGCGGGTAGCTATCCTCACCCAACGGGGAATGACGAACAGCCGGAGAACTTCGCTCCGTATCCCGATCTACACTTCGATCGTGTGTCCGCCGACCGCATGCGATTTGTCAACTACTGGTACCGCAATTACCAGTTTGCGCCGGAAGAAATCATCCCGGGCTATATGACCCATCAGACCGAGCGAAGTATCAATGTTCCTTCTACGGAGTCCGGCGACCGCGAGCATGGAAAACTCATGTTCACCAGCTATCGCGCTAGGGACTGGGATTATCTCGGGTATCGCTACTCGGTCATTTCCTCGATCGCCACTGCTGGCTGGAACAGTGTAATGGATATGATCCCCGCGCGAGATTTGGAAGAATTCAAGAACTTTTCCGCGGAGGACAAGGCTTGGATTCGCCACTGGCTGGGTTGGACGACAAAGAACCGCGATTATCTGCGGAATACTCGGACGATGCTGGGTCAACCGGCAATCGGGAAGGCTGACGGTATTTCGGCATTGATCGGGGGCGGGGGTTACATATTTCTGTTCAATTCGAACTACGAGCGAGTTTCTGCGGATTTCCAGTTGGATGCGTCGATTGGCTTGGCGACAGGGAAGCGATTCTTGCTGCGCGAGATTTACCCGCAGGAAGGCGCTCTTATCGGCAAGTCGGGCGCAGGCCTGTGGAGCTATGGCGATCAGGTTCATTTGCAACTCGACGGCACGAGCGCAACAGTTCTGCAACTTATGGCACCCCAATCTGAGAAACAGTCGATTTTAGTCTTTGGAAACCGGCCTTCGCGCGCTGGAGCAGACGTTAGCCCAACCGCAACCCTGAGTGGCGGCGTCTTGCATGTAGAGCACGCGTCGGGTGAGCCTGGATCGCAGCGGGAGATAGGCGTCCTGTTGCCGAACAGTACGCGTATCACAAGGATGACAGTTAATGGCAACAGTGTTCGCTACGCCCAGGATGGATCGTATATTTCAGCGCAGGTTGCATTCGCTGGGCAATCATTCGCCCAGGCAGAGCAAGTTCAATTGGATAAGAGCCAAGATGATGGTCCTCTTACCGGTACATTCCTTATTCCCCAGCGGATTTTTGCGCAACTTGCTAACCGCCACAAGCAGTGGCCAATACCGTGGACGGCAGACGACTACAACACCACATGGCTTGCACCTGAACGACTTCTGTTATTTCTACAAATCGCCGAACCTAAAGAGGCGATGAACCCGACTATGACTCTGGATGGTCAACCGCTTAGTCTTACGAAAGCGTATAGCTCTGTTCGCATCCATGCAGCGTCACTCGTGGGATTTTACGCAGATGTTTCCCATATACAACCGGACGTGCGACACAAGATCACCTTGCGCCTGCCTGCGTTGGCGCCGGGACAGTTCCGCGGCGTCTTTTTCGACAATGTCGAGCCCGAATACAGCGAAGTGGTCGCACGATAAATGCGACTGCCCGTAATATTTCTGCTACCGCGTGTGCCGATGACCGTTTGAGTTTCCGGAGGTGATTATGAGCCGGTTGGCACCAAGGTATCTCGCCCTTGTATCACCTGCCGCGAGCGAGAAGTGGAGATCATTCGCCACCTGACTGGCAAGAAGATGGGTTCCACAACGCCCTAGCTCAAACGGGATTTCAAAACGAGGTGACGGATCGCAGACGTAAGCGGGTTGCTCGGGTGGCTGGGCCGCACCAAAGGTTCCAAAGCAGTGTGCTATGGTGAAACAGAAATCGCTGACAGATAAAACAGAAGATACTATGATCGTGTTTAGAACTAACTACTCCGAGCCAACAGACCGCAATTGCAAGCTTGTTGGTTCTGAATTAAGAGCATGGATAGAGCGCATGAATAAAGGAGAGTTTACTCTTCACGATTTGCGGGCGGAGCGAGTGAAAACCGCGAAAAGGCTCGAGGAACTGGATATGGCGATTCGTGTTATGGAATCGCTCGATTCAAGCGTAAGCCATAGAGTATCACGACCGACCGAATCCTTAAGCGTCGGGGCTAATGAATTTGCCTTTTCTGGAATTGCAGAAGCCGCCGTAATGGTGCTAAAGAGAGCGCAGAAACCTCTCCATGCATCCGAGATACTAGACGCGCTTAAAGCGGGTGGTTACATCTTCAAAGGCGCGAACCCACTGAATTCTGTTGCTCCTGTGCTCCATATCGCTGCCCAAAACAAGAAACACGGCCTTGTGAGTAAGGGAAAAAACACATATTCGCTGAAGGAGGTCGGGCTAAGCAGCGTTAACCAGCAAAAAGAATGACCGAGCTCAAAGGAGGATATTTTTGTCGAGGTCCTCGGAGAATGTTGATTATGCACATTCAAGGCGGACTTGGGGCCGCGGCGAAACTCAGAGCTGCACTCTGTACGAAGACCCATGCCTTGAACATCATATAGAGACATTCCCTTTTGTACGAGGCAGGCACATCGAGTTGCCTACCTACTCTTTGTTACGGCCTCCACGAACAACAGCGTGTCATATATATGTTTCTGCCAATATTGCCAGTTGTGTTCACCGGGGAATTCTTCGTATGAGTGCGGAACGCCCTCTGCCTGGAGGGCTCCGTGCAATTCTCGATTTGCTTCGACGAGGTCATCCGCCGTGCCACAATCGAATCTTAAAGGTGGCAATGTATTACGCTTACGAGTCATCCAGGTCAACAGATCGAGGTCCTCTTTAGCTTGTCCCGCATAGTCCGGTAAAGGCTCTTCAATAAACTTGCTCAGTTGCTGCAGACGGGTAATTGCTGAATGCGCCGATATACCCGCCACGCGTTCAGCATACTTGGCTCCAAGCCGAAGCGCCGCATAACCTCCCATCGATAACCCAGAAACAAATAATGGCGAAGCCTCGTCGACACATGTCGCCACCTCACGTACAGAACCGACAACATCCTCCATGATCCACCGTTCGTAGTCCTCTCCATCATGAGAATAATACCCGCTTCCATCTCCCCACAGCCCATCCGACGGCATCGCGATAACCAATGGCCGTATTGCATGATTCCGCACAAGTTCAAAGGCGGCGCGGTGGGCGCCGCCTTTTAAGGTCCACACCCAGTGGCTGCCATAAACTCCGTGTAGGAGAATGAGAAGCGGAACACTGGTCATTTTTTCACAACCCGGCGAAACGAACAGGCTAATATCCCCGCGCCTGCGAAGCGCTGGGCTCTTAACAGTGATCACGCGTATCTGGTCACATTCGAATTGTGGGTCGGAAATCTCAATCGTGTGGTAGCGGCTCATTGAGGCGATCGGGGAATCTATCGGATGACCAGAACACCCTTTGCGTTGGACCCGTCATGCATGTCTTTAAATGCCTTATCTAGATCTTCTAATCGGTAGGTCCGAGTTACCATCTCGTCCAATTTCAATCTCTTTTCTCTGTAAAGCCGCAGCAAAAGCGGAAAATCTCGCGACGGTTTGCACTGTCCGTAAAGCGGATTAATGTATAGCTTGTCCCACTCGAAGAGCTCCATATTAACGCGAATCGTTTGCTCGATTCCGCTAACGCCCACTGCTGTTCCACCGTTGCGCGTAAACGCCAGAGGCGCTGGGCCCAACTCCGGCACCGCAGTACACTCGAAAGTATAGTCCGCTCCACGTCCCCCCGTCAGAGCCCGTACTTGCTTGGCAGCATTTAGAAGGCCGTCGTCGTCCCGGCTTGCCAACAATGTCTCTGTCGCTCCGAAACGCTTCGCCAGTTCAAGCCTGCTCTCGCGGATATCAACGGCAATGATCTTCGCCGCTTCTCGGTAGAGTGCGCCCTGCATCACACTGAGCCCGACGCCGCCGCATCCGAGGACTACTACCGTGCTCCCTGGAGTCACCTTTGCGGCGTTCACGGCTGAGCCAAACCCCGTCATGACACCGCAGCCAAGAATACATGCTGACGTGAAAGGTATTTCTACATCGATCTTCACTACTGCTTGCTTAGGCACCAGGGCATGTGACGCCATGGTTCCCAGTCCGAATGAGGTATTGATCTTGCGTCCACGCCAACTGAAACGTTCGTTCGGAACTTGGTGCCGTTTTTCACAGATGCTCTCCGCTCCTTGCTGACACTGGAAGCACTCGCCACACGAGATCGCCCAATTCAGGAGCACCCGGTCACCCGCTGTCACATGATCGACCCGTGAACCTGTCTCGAGCACAACACCAGCGCCCTCATGTCCCATGATATAGGTTGGCGCACGAGGCCCGACCCTCAGGAAGTCTTCCGGACGAGGCTCCCTGTCCCTCCATATGCTCATGCAGTCGAAATCGGTGTGGCATACTCCACTTGCCTTCACTTCGATTAGTACTTCGTCCGCCAGCGGGCGGCTGATTTCCACCTCATCTAGGACAAAGCTACCTTTGCCCTCTGTCACGATAGCCCGTGCCTGCATTTGTGCCTTGACTATATTCGGGATCGATACTCGTCGAAAGGTTTCGATTTTAGCCGCAAGTATACCCCATTTTGGTCACGCTCTCAACGTATTGCGCCCCCGGGGGCGCGCTCCTCGCGTAGTCGCCGACGACGTCGATTTCCTCACTACCAGCTCAGTCCCCAGCACTAGTTCCTGTCCCGGTTCCTGCGTTTCGGCAGTCTTGATCAGGGTGCTCACCACCATTTGGCCGAGAACATCCCGCGGGATATTTACCGTTGTCAGGGGAGGGTTCAAAAACTCACAAAGGTGGGTATTGTCGAATCCCACCACCGATACATCGTTGGGAATCTGGTATCCAGCGTCATCCAATCCCCTGTACACGCCGATTGCGACAGAGTCGTTTATTGCGACCACCGCGGTAAAGGGCAGTTTCCCAGCAGTCTGGTGGATTGCTTGCAAACCAGACATGGCCCCGTCTCCCGGGTGGTCGATTACGGTGCCTTCCACTCCTCGGCTTCGGAATTTACGAATAGCAGCAGAGAATCCCTCATGCCGCAACTTATGGGACAGTAGATCCCGCTGAACCGCTTCGATAGGGGAGTTCCTTACGAAAAGGATCTGCTTATGGCCGAGCTCGACCAGATGGCAAACGGATTGGAACAAGCCACTGCGTGTGTCTACGCGTATGTTACTAATGGTCTTACTAACTACACCAACATCCAGGAACACCGTCGGAAGCGCTTGCGAACGGATCACCTGCATCGCTTCTTCGTCGCTTTCCGAGGTCATGACGGCCAGCCCAGCTACACGCGTCGCGATCATTTGAGAAACCCACGAACGCAGTTGCTCGGGCGAAAATCCGGTAGCTG
>Ga0182018_10002320_pt1 | contig 19354 bp, 14 predicted proteins | sample 812P2MmetaG_FD_120490 | JGI IMG/M metagenome (GOLD analysis project Ga0182018, IMG submission 120490) | Permafrost microbial communities from Stordalen Mire, Sweden - 812P2M metaG | ecosystem: Environmental > Terrestrial > Soil > Wetlands > Permafrost | place: Sweden: Stordalen | collected... | reverse complement strand
CCAGGCACCAGGACGAGGACCAGCGGAACGATGCAGATGGCGTAGATCCAGTGCGCCACGCCGAGCCAGAACTGGTAGTCAATCAGGGACACGGTGACGTAGACCGCCGCCCCGATGAGGAGCCAGAGCGACTGCATGATCCAGCTTCGCCCCTGCACAGGCAGCTGGGCCGAATAGATGAAGGCGACCCCGAACGCGCCAAGGCCCGCCATGGCTATGGGGGTCCAAGGATCCCACCTTTCGCGGGTGGTTGTCTTGAATACGCTGAAGCTGTCGACGGGCAGGCGGAGGTTCACCGGATGCTCGATTGAGTATCCATCGCGCCGGCCTTTGCAACCGGGCAATCTTCCTGGGCGGAGCCCGCGAGCTTGGCCGCGGGGACGGGCCGGACTCTTGAGTTTGCGAGCCCGAGCACCGTCCAGAAGATGACGGCGCCCATGGGCGACTCGAGGACGACGCCGACGCATGCGCTGATCCATATGACGCAGGTGGCGCTGGCGAGACCCAGGCTATCGGGATCCCCGCGCCTGAACAGGCGCCAGACGACCCGCGCAATGCTCGCCGAGACGGCGATCCAGATCGCCAGCCCTAGGAAGCCCATGCGTCCGAAGGTGGTCACGATCATGCTATGCGGGCTGCGGGCCGAGAACGTCTCATCCGAGAGAAGCTGGTAGTCGGCCAGGAAGCGCGCCGCCAGGTCGCTGCCGAAGCCCAGCCCAAAGACGGGGTTGGTGGCGAGCGTCTCCTCGCTGACATCGCGCCACCAGACCAGGCGGAAGCGGTTGTTGTCGCCGGGATCCCCGCTCTCGCCGTTTATGTAGGAGCCCGTCCCCTCGGGATCGAAGATGGATATCGCGTGCTCGTAAACGGAATAGGGCGCGGAGGTCCGCAGGTCCCTGCCGGAAAGTGCGAGCAAAGCCAGCGCCAGCGCCGAGCCGGCCAGGACAATGCCGATCTGCGCCACCGCGATCCTCCATCGGCCGACCAGAAGCCAAAGCGCCGTTGTCACGACAATGGCCGCCATCGCGGCGCGCGGCGATCCCATGAGGCCGATGAGCAGGAGGCTAACCGCGGCGAGGAGCGGCCAAACGTACCTGCCTTTCGGGTTCCGGCGTGTCCAGAGCCAAAAAACCCCGGCGGCCAGGTACGCCGAGACGAGGTCGCTCTTCTGGAATATGATCGGGATGCCGCGCAGGGTGAAATGGTAGGTGAGGTAATCCGGAAAGAGCTGGATCAGGACAACCACGGGCAGCAGGGTGACGAACGCGACCGTGAGCGCGCGCTTGAGGACACGGGCCGACGCCTCATGCCTGCCGAAGGCCTGCGCGACGAAGAAAAAGGCCGCGTAATAGATCATCGCATAGTCGCGCAGGGCCATGATCCCGAATCGGCTCAGGTCTATCGGCAGCCGGATGGTCCCGTAGAGCAGCCAGAGCAGAATCGAATAGTTGAGAACATCCTTCGTGATTCCGGTCTCGCGCTTCATCGCCATGCGGATGAGAAGCGCCGGGGCGGCGACGAGGAGCACCGCCTCCGCGGGCAGGAGGGGGATCTGCTGCGAGGGTTGGATCTGCGCGAAGCCCCGGTTTCCCACGACGTAGCCGATCAGCACCGCGCCGAGGAGCCAGGCGTCGGGGGACGCTTCGCTGGTCCTCTCGATGATCACCCAGCAGGAGACCAGCGCGACAAGGACCGCGAGTCCATAGCCCTCGTCGGAGATGTCGACCCCGATGGCGATCCCTACCGCGGCCCCGATTGCGATGAAGAGGCAGACGCGCAGCCGCGGTGTCATGGGGGGCTCCCCCGGGGGCGGTCGAGACGCGCCCTGCAGGCGGCCTCCACCTTCTCCCCTGTCCAGTACTTGAGGCAGGCCATGGGGCTCTCGAAATTCACGCAGCCGGCGAGCACCTTGTTCGGCTTCTCGCAGGGCGCGCAATAGAGGTCGGGGTGGCGGAGAACGGTCCACAGCTCGCGGTGCCAATACGGGTCCCATCCGAGCGCCGTGGGTCCGGTCACGGCCACCCCCGGGCATCCCAGGGCATTGGCCAGGTGCATGGGGCCCGAGTTGTTTCCCAGGAACAGGTCCGCGCTCCTTAGCCAGCCTGAGAATTCGCCGAGCGACGTCACGGCGGCCGGTGTCGTTCCCTCCGGGGCCGGACCGGTCGTGCCCCCATGCGAAATCCAGACGACGTCAAAATCGCGGGAGAGGGAGGCCGCCACCGAGGCGAAGCTTTCCGCCGGCCACTGAGTGATGGGGCGGCTCGCCCCGGAATGGACCACGACGCGCTTCCGGCCGCCGGGGGTCCTTGCGTTCCCGGCCAGGAGATGGCTGAGATCCGGCGGCGGGGGATCCGCCGGCCATCCCTCTTCCCGCCCGAATGAACGGGCTATCGCGCGTGCGATCCTCCAGTTCCAGGTCACCGGGCGGCCGTCTTCCGGGAGCGACACCTCCTCGGTCAGAGAACTGGCGACGCGGACGGGGTCCAGGTTCCCGCCGATGCGCACCCGGGCCCCGCTGAATTTCGCGACGATGCGAGCCGCGATGCCCTGGTCGAACGAGATCAGGCAGGCGTCGGGCCGCCGGCGCCGAATCCGCCACATCCACCAGGCCAGCTCCCAGGGCCTGCGGTAGGATTTGTTGAAGGCTTGCCTGGGGCAGGCCAGGACCTCCTGCGGCCCCAGGGGCCCCCCGTAGAGTTCGGCCTCGTTCGGCGTTGTCAGCAGCGTGATCTTCAGGTCCGGCCAGGATCGGCGGAACCCCTGGACCACCGGGACAAAGACGACGTTGTCGCCCAGGTGGTTGAGCTTGAAGATGACGATTCTCACGTCGGCAGGCCCCCGCTCTCGTGCTCCCGCATCGCGCGGGCCGCCTGCCACGCGAGGGGCGGCAGAAGCGCGACCGCGAGGCCGGCCGAGCCCGCCTCCAGGACGCCGTTCACCGTTCCCCCGCGGGAGGCCCAGAAAAGGGCGGACGCCGAGACCAGGAGGCCCGGCGTCGCCGCCCAGGCCAGCCGGTGAAGCCTTCCGACGCCGATGAGGTAATAGACGAGCGGCTGGACCGCCATCTGGAGGATGCACCAAGTCGCGGTGAACGCCGCGAGTCCGGCCGCCGCGACAACAGCGGACGGTCCGATCCAGAGCCTGAGGATCAGCCGCGACTGCCACGCGAAGGCGGTCACCCCTACGGCAAGGACTAGGAATGCGGCGGCTGTCCTCCAGAAGGTTCGAACGACCCATGCGTGGTCCCCGCGCGCATGCGCCTCGGTATAGGCGGGCCAGACGGGAGCGAGGAGCAGAAGCTGGCCCTGTTGGAATGGGCCGAACAGCCGCATGAGCAGGGTGTACCCTGTCACCGCGGCGGAGCCCGCCGCGAGCGAAATGGCCAGGGCCGGGGCCGACTGGACAAGAGCGAGGCCGAACTGCGGGAACGCGAAGTAGAGGCTCGAGCGGAGGATGCCGCGGATCTCGGACGCGGGCGCCAGCGCTGTCGGCCTGAACCTCCAGTGCAGGGATCCCATGAGGTGGACAAACAGGCCGAGGCCCTGGATGACGGGCACGAGCAGGCTGGCCGCGAGAAACCAGAGGAAGCCCCAGTGTCCGAGGGCCGCGGCGGCGACCAAGGCGAGGGAAAGCGCGCTGCCCGCCGCGATCCAGCCGGCATGGATCCACCCGCGCTGGACCGCCGCCGCCAATCGGGCGACCGCGTTGAAGGGAAGCCCGATGACGACAGCCGCGATCGCCACCGCGAGGGCCGCGCCCGTCTGGGAGCGCAGGGCGGCGTCATGGATGTGCAGGATGTCCGGCCAGGGCACGAGGAAGGCGACCGGGAGCCCGGCCGCCAGCACCAGCACTCCCAGGGATCCCAGGGCGGCCGCGCCGGTCCAGAAGACGCGCTTCATCGACTCCATGTCGTCGCCCCCGTAGGCGCTGGCCATGGCGTGCTGCATTCCAACACCCAGGCCGAAGTCGACGAAATTGAGAACGATCACGACGCTGAAGAGCGTGACCCAGAACCCGTAGGCCTCGGTCCCCAGGTAATGGAGCGCCAGGGGCACCTGCACGAGCGCGCACACGCCCGAGACCGCCTTCGCGCCGAACGATGCGGCCACGGTGAGCCGGATCGCCCGATTGCGGCGAAGGACGTTATGTGGAGTCGGTGCGGACACGCCCGACCACGGTGAAGCCGATGCCCGCGGCTGACAACACCGCGCGTCGGGCGGGGTAATTTCGCTTGGCGAAAGCGCCGGGGCGTCTGGAATGCCTTCCATGCCCGTCAAGCTCGCCCTCTCGACATTGTGTGAAAACCCCGGCCGGCGCACGGGATTGAGCACCCTGTTTCCCGAGTTGGTCGCGCATTCGCGCCGCATCTATCCCGAGGTCTCGTGGATCGTGTTCGCCGGGAGGGACGGGGCCTGGCCGGAGGGCGACCCCGCCATCGAGGTGTGCCGCGACTTTCACTCGAACGAGAGGCCCCTGCGCCGGCTCCTGGCCGACCATCTCGGCGTGGCGGCGGAGGCGAGGCGCCGCGGCGCCGCCGCGCTCGTGACCGTCGGGTTTGTCCCGCTGCGCTCCGCCGGGCTTCCCGTCGCGATGCATGTCGTCGCGTTGGGCAGCCCGCGGGGAGGCGGCAGGGCCCGCTCGGCCTACCGACGCTGGGCCCTGGCCCGCGGCCTCAGGAGGGCGGCCCTGGTCATCGCCAACTCGGCATGGACGCTTTCCCGCCTGGGCCCCTCCGCGGCGCCCGTCATCGTGAGCCCGGAGGGGCTGCGGCACGACCTGTTCACGCCCGCCGGCGACCGCGGGGCGCCCGGCGCGCCGCCGAGGTACCTCCTTTGGGCGTCCAACCTCTACCCGTACAAACGAGCCGGGCTGGCCCTCGCCGCGTACGCCGGCCTTCCGGCGCAGATGCGCTTGGATTTCCCGCTGGTGGTCGCGGGAGGCGACTGGTCCGGGGGCCGCGCGAGCGCGGAGGCCGCCGCCAGGCGCCTCGGGGTCGCCGGGAACGTGCGGTTCCTCGGGTGGGTCGACGACGCGGTCCTGCCGTCCCTTTTCCGCGGCGCGCACGCGCACATCCTGTCCACCGAGCAGGAGTCGTTCGGGCGCAGCGTGCTCGAGGCGATGGCCTGCGGCTGCCCCAGCGTCGCCCAGGACCTCCCGGTGCTGCGCGAGGTCGCCGGCGAATGCGCCCTGTACGCCGACTTCTCCGACTCGGCGCCCGCCACGCGGGCTCTCGAGCGAATCTGCACGGACGCCGCCTGCAGGGCGCAGCTGAGCGCCGCCGGAATCGCGCGGTCCGGGCAGTTCAGCTTCGAGCGCCTCGCCCGCGAGCGGGTCGGCGCCGTCCTGCAAGCGATAGGGGAGGCGGCGCCGTGAGGGACAAGCCCGGCAGCTTGCGGGCGGGGCCCGCGATCGCCTGCGCGGTCGCCGGGATCGTCATCTTCCAATTCTGGGGAAACGCGACCCGGGGCTACATCGCCACCGACTCCCTTTTCTACTGGTGGTTCTACCAATGGGTGAACTTGGAGTCCGATACGGAGCACGCGTGGCTCATCCTCGCGCTGAGCGCCTTTCTTTTCTGGAGGAATCTCCGGCGGCAGGACGCCGTGCGGCCCGAGACGGCCAAGGCCGCGGCCGCCCTCGTCTGCGGCCTCCTGCTCCACGCGATGGGTTACGTCGCCCAGCAGCCGCGGATCTCGATTGTCGCGCTCCTTCTTTACACGTGGGGCGTCCTTGCGCTCGCGGGAGGGGGCCGGTGGGGCAGGGCGGCCGCATTTCCGGCGGCATTCATGGCGTTCGCGATCCCGGTCAACGCGCTCGATACGGTGGGATTCTGGCTCAGGATGTGGGTGGTCGGCTCTGGGGCGCGGATCGCGCATGCCCTCGGGATCGGCGTCCTCCGGTCGGGCACGCGGCTGCTCGCTCCCGACGGGCGCTACCAGTACGACGTGGTGGCCGCCTGCTCCGGGGTCCGCTCGCTGATGGCGCTCGCCGCGCTGTCGCTATTCATCGGCTACCTGTGGTTCCGGCCGGCGTGGGTCAGGGGAGCGATGCTACTGCTCAGCTTCCCGCTCGTGTACTTTGGCAACGTCCTGCGGATCTCGTCCATCATCGTCGCCGCCCAGTGGGGAGGCCAGGCCTGGGGCGACGGCGTGCACTTCGTGATGGGGTTCGCCGTCTTCATCGTTGTCGTCGGGGGCGTCGTCGCTGCCGCGGAGGTCGTGGCCCGCGCCAGGCCGGGCTGGACGTCCGAGCCCGCGCCGCGGGCGTCCCCTTCCGGCGCGGGGGAGCCGCTGCGCCGGGGCGGGGCGGCGGTGGCGGCCGCGGTTGTGCTGGTGGCCGCCGCCGAGGCGGCCTTCCTTTGGCACCGCTCGTCGCTGCCGCCGGTCGGGAGGGCGGGGATCGTGCTGGCGGCGGACGGGGCGAACCCGGCCCCGCTGCCGGCCTTCCTTGGCTCGGACTGGATGGGGCGCAGCATCGAGCCCACCGCGGTCGAGCGGGACATCCTCCCTCCGGACACGGGGTATTCGACGAAGCAATACATGAGCCGCGGGGGCCCAGACCGGCAGGTCCTTCTCTCGATCGTCCTGAGCGGGCGCGACCGGACCTCGATCCACCGGCCCGAGCTGTGCCTCGTCGGCCAGGGCTGGACGATCGACGGGTCGTCCTCGCACCGCTTCAGCTACCCCGGGCGGCCCGGCTCGGAATTCGATGCGACGGTCCTTCATGTGCGCCGCGAGCGGTCGGGGGCCCTGGGAAGGGAGTCGGTGCCCGAGCTCGTAGTCTACTGGTTTGTCGCGAGCGACAGGATCGTGCCCTCCCAGGCGTCCAGGGTGCTCTTTGACGCCTGGAACCGGGTCGTCCACGGCAGGGCGGACCGGTGGGCCTATGTGCTCCTGCAGACGGGCGCCGAGGATGGCGAGGGCGCGGGATTGGCGAGAATACAATCGATCCTCAATTCGACGCTTCCCTCCTTCCAGCCCCCGTTCCCCGTGCGGCCTGATGTGAGTGCAAATCAATAGGGATAAGCAGCTTCCGAGATGGGCGCGGGAGAGGCCACGCGCGCCCGGCCGGCAGGTAAAGAGTCTTGAGGTCGGCGTCTCGCGTCCTATGTTAAGCAAACCTTATCTTTGGCCTTAGCAACCGTAGCCGAATTAGCATCCAACCTGCCTGGCGGACTCATTGACGCGGCGTTTCCCATATCCCTCGCGCTCGGGGTGCTGGTAGGATTTGTCGTAGTTTGGGTTGTCACACGGTACGCTCGCCGCGCGTCCCATGAGCAGGCGGCGGAGCTCATCGAGGTGGCCCGGCGCGAGGCGGTGGTCGGGGCCGGGGAGCTAAAGCAGAAGGCCGAGGCGGAGATCCAGGAGAAGCGCGCCGAGCTCAACCGCGACTTCGACAGGCGCGAGATCGAGTCGGACATCCGACTGCGCGAGATCAAGTCCCATGAGGAATCCCTTGGCCTCCTGGACTTCCAGCTCGAGCAGCGCCAGGAGCGCCTGAACCGCGAGAGCGCCGCGATCAGGCAGGCGCGCGACGCCATCCGCGACCTTTCCAAGAACGTGCGCAAGAGGCTCGAGGGGGTGTCGCAGCTCGACGGGGAGGAGGTCCGCAAGCAGCTGCGCGAGGAGGTCCTCCTCGAGTGCCAGGACGAGCTGCGCGCGATGCGCCGCGAGACCCTTGAGAAGTCGGAGCAGGAGCTGCAGACCCAGTCGCGCCGGATACTGATCGCGTCGATGCAGCGGCTTGCGAGCAAGCCCAACACCGACCTCACGGCGTCGCTGGTCCATCTGCCGAGCGAGGAGATGAAGGGCAGGCTCATCGGGCGGGAGGGCCGCAACATCAAGTCGTTCGAGGCCGCGACGGGGGTCACCCTGCTGATCGACGAATCCCCCCAGCTCGTCCTCCTTTCGTCCTTCGACCCCGTCCGGCGCGAGATCGCGCGCAACGCCCTCGAGGCGCTGGTCAAGGACGGGCGAATCCACCCGGCGAGCATCGAGGAATACGTGAAGCGGGCGCAGGACGAGATCGACCTCGCCACGACCCAGGCAGGCGAGGACGCCGTCAACAAGCTCAACATAAACGGCCTGCACTCCGAGATCATCAAGCTCCTGGGGAAGCTCAAGTACAGGTTCTCGTACAACCAGAACGTGCTCGACCATTCGGTCGAGACGGCGTTCCTCGCCTCACTGATCGCGAGCGAGATCGGGCTCGATCCCAACCTGGCCAAGCGGGCCGGACTCCTCCACGACGTCGGCAAGGCGGTCTCCGGGGAGATGGAGGGAAGCCACGCGGCGATCGGCGCCGAGTTCATAAAGCGCCACGGCGAGACGCCGATCGTCGTCAACGCGGTCGCGGCCCACCACGAGGAGGTGAAGCCCGAGACCATCTACGCGGGCCTCGTGATCCTCGCGGACACGATCTCCGCCACGCGCCCGGGCGCGCGCGCGGAGACGACGGAAAGCTACATCCAGAGGCTCAAGCGGCTGGAGGAGCTCGCGATGTCCATCGACGGGGTCCAGCAGGCCTTTGCCATCCAGGCCGGCCGCGAGATCAGGGTGGTCGTCTCCCCCCAGGGGGTCACGGACGACCGGGCGAGGGATATCGCGAAGGAGCTCAGGCGGCGCATCGAGGCCGAGCTCCAGTATCCAAGCACGATAAAGATAACCGTGATCCGGGAGGCGCGGTTCACGGAAACCGCGACCTGACCCGCCGACAATGGAGGCGCACCTGATCGAGATGCTCGGCATGCTGCTGCGTTGGCTGCATGTCATCGCCGGCATCGCCTGGGTGGGCTCGTCATTCTACTTCGTCTGGCTGGACGACAGCCTCGATCCTCCCGAGCCGGATTCGGAGGAGGCCCGGAAGGGGGTGTCCGGCGAGCTCTGGGCGATCCATGGCGGCGGGTTCTACAACCCCCAGAAATACGCGGTCGCGCCGGCAAGGCTCCCGGAAAAGCTCCACTGGTTCAAGTGGGAGGCCTACACCACGTGGCTGTCGGGCACGGCGCTCCTGGTCATCGTCTACTGGATGAGGGCGCAGGCGATGATGGTCGACCCGACCGTCGCGAGCCTGACGACGGCGCAGGCGGTGGGCATCGGGGCCGCGAGCATGGTCGGCTCGTGGTTCGTGTACGACCTGCTGTGCCGGTCGCCGCTCGGGCGGCACGACGGGATGATCGCCGTGGTCGTGTTCGGCCTACTGACGCTCCTCGCGTGGGAGCTCTCGCGGACGCTCGGGGGCCGCGCCGCCTACATCCACGTGGGCACCGCCATGGGGACGATCATGGCGGCCAACGTGTTCTTCGTGATCATCCCGGGGCAGAAGAGGATGGTCGACGCGATGCGGGAGGGCCGGAAGCCCAACCCTGCCGACGGCAAGCGCGGGAAGCAGCGCAGCGTCCACAACAACTACTTCACGCTGCCGGTCGTGTTCATCATGATCAGCAACCACTATGCGGCGACCTACGCCCACCCCCACGCCTGGGCCGTGCTCGCGCTGATCTCCGCCGCAGGGGTCCTGATCCGGCACTTTTTCAACCGCAAGCACAAGGGTGTCTGGTCCTGGCCCTGCCTGGGCGCCGCCACGGTGCTCCTCGGGGTCGTGGCCGTCTGGACCGCGCCGCACATCCAGCCGCTTCCCCCCGTCAAGGGCCCGGTGACGCTCGACAGGGTGAGGTCGATCGTGGGCCAGCGCTGCGTCATATGCCATTCGCAGGCGCCGACGTTTCCGGGGATCACGCAGCCGCCCGCGGGGGTCGTCCTGCAGAGCGCGGACGGAATCGTCCAGAATGCCCAGCGGATCTACCAGCAGGTCGTCGTGACGCGGATCATGCCCCTCGGCAACGCGTCGCAGATGACGGACGAGGAGCGCGCGGTGATCGCTGCCTGGGTGACCTCCGGGGCCCCGGCCCGGTAGGCTTTCGCGGTCAGGGATTGAGCGCGGCGATCACCCGCCCGTGCAGCGCGGCGTTCGACGCCGCGACAATCGACGTCGCGGGGTAGGCCGGCCCGCCCTTTGCGTCCGTGATCACGCCTCCCGCGCCGCGGACGACCGGCACGAGCGCGGCGACATCCCAGGGATCCATGACGGGGTCGAACATCGCGTCCGCCCAGCCCGTCGCCACCAGCAGGTAGCCGTAGCAGTCGCCCCAGGTGCGCGCTATCCTGGCGCGCCGCATGAGGCCCTCGTACCCGCGCGCGCCGGGGTTCTTCGGCGCGGGGATCGGTTCGCTCGCGAGCAGCGTCGCCTCCTCGATCGGCCGGTCCGCGCGGGTGCGGGCGGGGCGCCCGTTCAACGTGGCCGTATGGTTGTCGCCGATGAGGAACTGGCCGAGGACGGGCTGGTTGATGCAGCCGAGGACGGGCTGGCCCTGGTGAAGGAGCGCGATCAGCGTGCCGAACAGCGGGACCGCGCTCGCAAACGACTTGGTGCCGTCGATGGGATCGAGAACCCACACAAACTCGGAGTCCGCGCGCTCGAAGCCGAACTCCTCGCCTATGATGCCATGGTCGGGAAACTTCGCCCGTATCATCCCGCGCATCAGCTGTTCCGCCCCGAGGTCGGCCTCCGTGACAGGGCTCCGGTCGGCCTTGAGGTCCACCTCCAGGCCGGGGCGGCCGAATAACGGGCGGATGAAATCGCCGCTCATCCCGGCGAGCTCGATCATGAATGCGCGGTAGGGATCGAGTTTCACGCCATCCTTGAAACCGCGAATCGCGCCAAAGACACGAAAAATTGAGCTCGGACCCGGGGGGATTCCCGGGAAAAATGCGAAATGCGCTGGACGGAGCAGCCGGTCTTTTTCATCGATTTTGAGGGCAGCCTGGCCTCGGGCGTCCTCGAGTACGGCGTCGCGACACTGCTGGAGGGCCGGGTGACCGCCACCCTGACGCGCCTCTGCGCGCCGACGGGCCCCGTGCGTGCCGAGGACGCGGAGATCCACGGGCTCCGGGCGGAGTCGCTGGCCGGACGGGCCCCGTTTTCCGCGGACTGGGAGGTTTTTGCCGGCAGCCGGGAGAAGGGGCCTCTGGCCGCCCACTACGCGGGGGCTGAGAATTCGCTCCTCAGGTCCGTCTGGCCCTACCCGCGCATCTCGCCGGATTTCGCCCGGCCGGGCGGCCGGGTGGCCGACTGGGGCCCCTGGATCGACACCGCGAGCATCTATTCGCAGCTTTATCCCCGCCTTGAGTCGGGGCGCCTCGAGTCGCTCGTGGGGGCCTGCGGCCTCCAGGCCGAGCTCGACGCCCTGGCGTCGGTCCAGTGCCCGGCGGGCCGGAGGCGGTACCACGCGGCGCTCTACGACGCCATCGCCGGCGCCCTTCTCCTCGGGTCCCTGCTGCGCCACCCGCAGCTCGCGACGCTCACGGTGATGCAGCTCCTCGCGCTGAGCACGCTCGATCCGAAAAGGCGGGACTCGATCGTGCAGCGCGAGCTCTTTTAGCCGAGGGGATATCGACTGATGCCCAGCTTCTGCGCGGCCACGCGGAGGATGAACATCGAGTTGGTCCTCAGGTACCGGGGACCCAGGCGGCGGGGCTCCGTGCACAACCGGAACAGCCACTCGAGCCCGGAGCGCTGCATCCAGCGCGGGGCCTGCCGCACCCGTCCCGAGAGGAAGTCGAAGGCCGCGCCGACCCCGACCAGGAGCGCCGCGTCGAGCGTTCGCCCCGGCCCCGCCATGAACCGCTCCTGCTTGGGCGTGCCCAGGCCGACCCACACGATGTCGGGCCGGCCCCGCGCGATGTCGGACCTGAGGCCATCCATTTCGGCGGCGTCCAGCTCGCGGAAGGGCGGGGTGAAGGTGCCGGCAACGAGGAGCCCGGGAAACCGGGCCGAAAGCCTGTCGGCGATTTGCCCGGCGACGCCGGGCCCTCCGCCGTAGAAATAGTGGCTCAGGCCCCGGGCCCTGCCCGCGTCGCACACCGCGAGCATGAGGTCGGGCCCATAGACGCGCTCCGCGCCGGGAGGCCCCATCCACACGACGGGCATGCCGTCCGCCGTGGTCAGCCAGGACTCGTTGAAGATCCTCCTGAAGCCCGGGTCCCTGCGCGCCTCGCCAAGCCCGTTGACCGTGCACAGGCAGACATAGCCGAGGTTCCTGGCTCCGCGCGCGCCGACAATCAGGTCGCGCGCCTGCGGGAATGTGAGCGCCGAGACGCCGACGCCGAGCACGTTGTAGCGCGGCACCGGGGGCGGATTCATGCCGAAAATCGTGCCAGGAGCTCCGGCAGCGGGCAATCCGCGAGCGAGCCCAGCTGCAGGTCCGCGCTGCTGACGTCGTGGTGGCCGGTCGACGCGTTGGGGACCGCGACGACCCAGAGGCCGGCGCGCTTCGCGGCGATGATCCCCGTCAGCGAATCCTCAAACGCGATCGCCTCCCGGCCGCCGAGGCCGAACCGGTTCAGGACGAGCCTGTACAGGTCGGGCTCAGGCTTGGGGGAAGCGACATCCTCGCGGCAGGCGACGAAGTCAAAGCTCCCGAGCAGGCCGAGCCTCCCCAGGTGGCCCTCCACGTGGTCGTGGCTTGAATTCGACGCCAGGCCGATCCTGAGCCCTGCCGCCCCTGCCTCGGCGATGAGCGCGGCGACCCCGGGGAGGACCACCTTGCCCTCGTTCCGCGTCCGGTTGAAGGCCCGTCGCTCCAGCTCCAGTTTATCCCGGTCGGCAGCCGCGCCGAACGTCCGCCAGGGATCGAAGGAGTAGTCCGCGTGGCCGACGCTCCGGGTGAAGAGCGCCCTGTCGAAGGGCAGGCCGTGCGCCGCGTGGACGTCGCCGTAGGCGTCGATGAGCGCCGTCTCCGTGTCCAGGATCAGCCCGTCGAAATCGAGTATGAGTGCGCGGATCATGCGTTCATCCGCGCGACTTTTTCGTTGCGCAGAGGGCGACGCAAGCGTTGACCGTAACGTGCACCCAACATGCTGCTTCGTTTCACCCTGATCTGCGCATTCCTTGGCGGAGGCGTCGCCCGCGCCCAGGATTCATTCACGAAGAGCCTGACGCCCGCCGAATTCGAGGCGGCGGGGCTCGGCAAGCTGACGCCCGAGGAGCTCGCCAGGCTCGACGCCCTCGTCCACGCCCAGCAGACCGGGGCGGTGTCGAAGGCCAAGGAGGAGACGACCAAGGTCGTTGCGGCGGCGGTCCGGGAGGAGACCGCGAAGACGGTGGCGGCGCAGGTGCGGGAGGAGACGACAAAGACCGTGACGGAGGAGGTCCGCGCGCAGGTCCAGGCGGAGGATCAGAAGGCCGCGCAGAAGCAGGCGAAATCGGCCAGCTTCATCGACCGGTTCAAGGTGGTGCTCAAGCCCGGCACCGAGATCGAGTACACGACGCTCGACGCGACGCTGGCCGCTCCGTTCCACGGCTGGGAGGAAGGGACGATATTCACGCTGACGAACGGCCAGCGCTGGAAGGTGATCGACGACGACCGCTACTGGGCGCCCGCGACAGGCAAGCCGGTCCATGTGCGGATTGTCCCCGGCATCCTCAACGGCTTCTTCATGGAGATCGAGAACGGCGGCCGCCCGCGGGTGCAGTTCCTGGGCAACGTCGCCGCGCCCCCGGCGCCGCAGCCGTAGGCGCGCCGGTCTCGCGCCGTCAGGGCACCGAATACGCCTCCGCCAGGGCGACCCCTGTCGTTGCCCCGACGCCGCTTATCACCATGGTGTAGTTCCCCGGCTTGAGGGAGACCAGGAGCGCGGAGTCGGCGCTCCCCGCCTCCAGGGCGAACGCGCCGACGCTCGAGGCGGCCGTGGCTATCTGCGCCGCGTTCGTGTTCGTGCCCCATCCGATGTTGGTCGCGATCACGTTGCCGCTCGAGTCGTTCAGCTGCAGCACGGGTTGCGCGAGCGCGCCGGGGACGCCGAACCCGGCAAGCGCCGGCCCGTCGGCGCGCAGCAGCACCATCTGGGGGGCGACCCCGGAGATGACGATTCCCGCGATGAGGGCGCCGTTTCCCGTCCCCACCACGCCGCGCGATGACAGGTTGACGAGCGAGCTGCCGCTCGACCCGATGTCGTAGATCTCCCCCAGCGCCACACCCGTGGTCTGGTTCACACCGGAGACCTGCAGCGTGTAGGCGCCCGGGGCGAGGTTGAGCAGGAGCGCGGAGTCGGCGCTCCCGGCCGGCAGCGCGAACGCGCCCGACTCCGTCGTGGCGTTCGCGATCGCCGCCGCGTTTGATGCCGTTCCCCATACCGTGTTGGTGGCGAGAAGATTGCCTGACGAGTCGTAGACGGACACGCTGGGCTGGGCGAGCAGCCCGCTGGTGACGCCCACCTGGGCGAGGGTGGGGCCCACGCCGCGCAGGAGCACCTGCTCCTGGGAATTCGGGGGGCCGGAGATGACGAAGCCGTCGATGAGTATGTTCGCACCGGTGCCCACCTGGCCGCGAGAGGACACGTTGATGAGGCGGTCGGAGCTGCCGACGGGCGAGCTCCAAGGGCTCCCGGGGAAAGCCGTCGACAGGGCCGCGTTGTAGGTGCGCGCATAGAAGGCCTGCCCGGCCGCCAGCGTGGCCTGCGATCCCGCAAGCTGCGCGGAGGGGGAAATCGCGCCTCCCGAAAGGCGGGGATCCGTCCCGTCGAGCGTGTAGGCCACCTGCGTGCCGGGCGGGGACGTCAGCGTCACCGATGTCCCGCTTGACTGCACCGTGGGAGGGCCCAGGAATTGCACGTCGATCCACTGCGCCCGGGCGGTGAGCCAGCTCTGCATGTTGGCGATCTCGCCCGACCACGCGCCGCCGAATCGGCTCTGGTCGTCGGGCCAGCGCGCCGCGTCGCGGGCGGCCGCGTCGGGCCCTATCTGCGCCGCCATGGAATTGCTGAGCGCGATCAGGCTCGGCGTCGACAGGATGTTGCCCCTCAGGGCCTGCCACCGGTCGATCCACGCCTGCATGAAGTCGGGATCCTGCGCGAGCAGGCCCCACCAGCCGATGCTCCAGTAGGAGGGCCCTGCGGACGCGGACCATTGCTGCGGATTCGCATCGCGCCCGTCCGCCGAGCCCATGCTTCGGTCGTAGTCCCAGACGGGTCCGGCCACGATCAGCCCGTTGACGTCCTTGGTGAAGTACTCGCTGAACTGGAACGCGTCCACGTTCTCCACGAACACGTTCAATATGTGGTAGTCGACCCATGACGGGCGGTCGATGAAGTTGAGGTAGTCGCGGGTCGCGAAGCCACCCGCCGCGTCGGAATTGAGCGCGTTCTCCATCTGCTGCACGTAGCCGGTGATATAGGAGATCTGGGGCTGGACGATCACGTCGAGCTTGGGGGTGTCCAGCATGACGGTGACCCCCAGGGCGGTCGTCCACGTGTACTCGTCCGCCTCCGGATGATCGATCCTGAGGATGTAGCCGCCGGTGACATTGGGCGCCGTGACGTCGTCGGGCGAGATCGAGAATATGTTCACCCGGGCGCTGTCCACCTTGATGCGATCCGCAATCGTCGTGATCCCGCCGTAGGACGTCATGTCCAGGATCCCGCCCGCCGAGTGGATGAACATCTCGGCGTTCTTGGTCTGGGCCGCCCAGTGCCCCATGCTGTTCGCAAGCGAGTAGACGAACGCATCGTGGATGTAGGTCCGGTCGTAGTACCACACCGCGATCGAGTCCCAGTCCTTGTTGTCGTCCATCGTGAAGAAGGGCTCCGTGACGTCGTCGCCGAACTGGTCGGCAAGGTCCACGTCGTAGCTCTGCTTCGGAAAATCGGCCGACGAGTAGCCGTGCAGCTTCATCGTGTCCGGGGTGAAGAAGTCCGGCGTCTGCACGAGCGTCGCCGTCCCGCCCGGCCCCGGGCTGAACGCGCCGATCCACCCCGGATAGTAGATGCCGTTGTAGGGGAGCAGGCCGTAGCCGTGATCGTCGAATAGGACCAGGGGCAGGATGCTCGAGAACGTGTCCAGCCGGTTTGCGCTGGAATTGTCGAGCTGGACATACATGGCCGTCGAGGGGAGCCCCCGCTGGGAGTCGTCGGAGGCGAAGACGGCGGCCCGCAGCAGCGTCGTCGAGCTGATCGGGATGGGCCCCGTGTACTCGGGAGAGGATGCCGTCGGGGGGGCCACCGCGTCGCCGGCGGATGATCCCGGGGCCAGGACATAGCGGATGTGCTCGGCGGCCGACGCGCCGCTCAGGGTCACGCTTGCCGTGCCGGTGAAGATCCCAGGCGGGGTGCCGATTGTGACGGCGTCGGAAAGCAGAATGTTGGTGTAGTTCCCGTTCGCGGCCCCGGGCGTCGCCTTCTGGAAATACCCCGTCTGGGGCTGCTCGGATGCGCTCGTCGGCTGGGAGACGCCGTATGAGACGTCGGGGTATTGGACGGGATAGGTGTACGAACTCGCGACGGTCTTCCCATCAGCCTCGACAAGTCCGACGTAACCTCCTGAAGCGGAAAGGTTAAAGCTTGTTGCGAGAGGCTGGCTCGGGTCGGTGTAGTTTTTCTGCGAGCAGAATACGACCAGGTAGGCGCCGGGCTGGAGCGTCACGGCCGGAATGGCCCACTTCTTCAGCGAGCTCGCCTTGTTCGTCAGGTACCACCCCTGAAGATTGTCCGCGGTGGAGTCCGGGTTGTAGAGTTCCAGCCAGTCCGCATAGTCGCCGTCCTGGTCGGCGATCGTCGAGTCATTGGACGCCATGAGCTCGCTGATGATGGGGGTCGCCCGCGTCCCTGGGACTCCCATGAGCGCGAGGGCCGGGATTGCGAGTGCAGCAACGGACAACCTATGCCGGGAAAGCATGGCGGGGGTGGCGCCATGATAGACGGCGCGGGCCGCCTTTGGTTTCGCGCGTTACGCGACTATTTTCCAGGGCTGGTCCCGGCCGGGCCCGCCTCAAAGGGGGCCCCGGTCTCCTCCTCGGTCTCGACGATCCGGGCGATGCTCAGGAGCTTGTCGCCCTCCGCGAGCGTGAGGAGCTTGACGCCCTTCGCGCCGCGCCCGGTCTCCCTGATCTCGCTGACGCGGGTGCGGATGCTCTGGCCCTTGGCCGTGAGCAGCATGACCTCGCCGCCGTCGCGGACGCTGAGCGCCCCGGCAACGTTGACCGAGCCGTCCTCGGGAAGCTCGATCGCGATCACGCCGGTGCCGCCGCGGCTGATGAGGCGGTAGTCCTCGAAGGGCGTGCGCTTTCCGATCCCGTCCTCGCGGGCGATCAGCAGCCTGTCCTGCGGGTCGCAGACCTCGATGGCCTTGACGTGGTCCCCGTCGATCTTGAAGCGCATCCCGGTGACGCCGACCGTGTCGCGCCCCTGTTCGCGAAGGTCGTCCTCGTTGAAGCGGACGGCCTGGCCCTTGTAGCTGACGACGACGATCTCGTTCAACCCGGTCGTCAGGACGCAGCCGACAAGGGTGTCGGACTCCTCGAGCTTGATCCCGCGCAGGCCGCCCTCGCGGGTGGCGTTCGTGTAGTCGGAAAGGTTCGTCTTCTTGGTGACGCCGGCCTTCGTCGCCATGACGAGGTGGAGCGTGCCCGCGAAATCCTTCACGCAGAGCATGGCCGCGATCTTCTCGCCCTCCGCGAGCCTCAGGAAGCTCGAGACCGACTTGCCCTTGGAGGCGCGCGTCCCCTCAGGGACGTCGTAGACCTTCTTGGCGTGGCACTGCCCCGTGTTCGTGAAGAAAAGGATGTAGTCGTGCGTGCTCGCCGTGAACAGGTGCTCGACGAAATCCTCGTCGTACGTCTCGGTTCCGATGATGCCCTTGCCGCCCCTCTTCTGCGAGCGGTAGTCCGATACGCGGGTGCGCTTGATGAACCCGAGGTGGGAGACCGTGATGACGCAACCCTCGTTGGGGATCACGTCCTCCATGCGGAACTCGCCGGCGGCGGCGATGATCTCGGTCCTCCGCGGGGAGGTGTACTTTTCCTTCATCTCGAGGAGCTCGGTCTTGATCAGGGCGAGCAGCTTGGCCTCGGACTCCAGGATCCCGCGCAGCTCCTCGATAAGCTTCATGAGTCCCAGGTACTCCGCCTCAATCTTGCCGCGCTCGAGGCCGGTGAGCTGGTACAGGCGAAGCTCGAGGATGGCGTCCGTCTGCCTTGCCGTGAGCGGGTATTTCGCCATCAGCCTGACCTTCGCCTCGTCGCGGTTGGCCGAGCCCCGGATGATCTTCACGAAGTCGTCCAGGTGATCGAGCGCGATGATGTAGCCCTCGAGGATGTGGGCGCGGTCCTCGGCCTCGCGCAGGCGGAACTGCGTGCGGCGTGTCACGACCTCGCGGCGGTGCTCGATGTAGCACTCGATCAGCTCCTTGATGTTCATCTGCTTCGGCCGCTTCCGGTCGAGCGCGAGGAGCGTGACGCCGAACGAGGACTCGAGCGCCGTCTTCTGGAAAAGCTGGTTGATGACGACCTTGGCCTGCTCGCCGCGCTTCAGCTCGACCACGATGCGCGTGTTCTCGTCCGACTCGTCGCGCAGGTCGCGTATGCCGTCGATCTCCTTCTCGGACACGAGCTCGGCGATGCGCGTGACCAGGTTCGCCCGGTTCACGTTGTAGGGAATCTCGGTGATGACGATCTGCTCCATCCCGCCCTTCAGTTCCTCCGAGTGGGCCTTGCCGCGGATCCTGACGATTCCCTTGCCCGTCCGCAGGTAGCTCAGGATCGCCTCGCGCCCCGAGATGACGCCGCCCGTGGGGAAATCCGGCCCGCGCACGATCTCGCAGATCTCGTCGACGGGGACCGACGGCCGTTCCAGGATCGCGCAGGCGGCGTCGATGATCTCGCTCAGGTTGTGCGGGGGGATGTTGGTCGCCATGCCGACCGCGATTCCCGTCGAGCCGTTCATCAGGAGGTTCGGGAGCGCCGCGGGGAGGACCGTCGGCTCGGTGGTCGACTCGCTGTAGTTCGGGACGAAGTCGACCGTCTCCTCCTCTATGTCCTTGAGCAGCTCCTCGGCGCACTGGTTGAGCCGGCATTCCGTGTAGCGGTAGGCCGCCGGCGGGTCGCCGTCGACCGAGCCGAAGTTGCCCTGCGGGTCGATCAAGGGGTAGCGCATGACCCAGGTCTGGGCCAGCCGCACCAGCGTGTCGTAGACGGACGCGTCGCCGTGGGGATGGTAGTTCTTGAGCACCTCGCCCACGACGCCCGCGCACTTGGTGTGGGAGCGGTTGTGGAGCAGGCCCTCGCGCAGCATGGCGTACAGGATCCGGCGCTGGACCGGCTTCAGGCCGTCGCGGGCGTCGGGCAGCGCGCGGGCGATGATGACCGACATCGAATAATCGATGTAGGCCGTCTGCATGATGTCGGTGATGTTGGCCGACAGGGGTTTCTCGGAGCCGGTGTACAAGGCGGGCGTGGGTAGGGGGTGGGGACGGGAGGCCGGGGGGCCTCAGACGTCCAGGTACTGAACGTTCAGCGCGTTGTCCT
>Ga0182018_10002319_pt1 | contig 19356 bp, 9 predicted proteins | sample 812P2MmetaG_FD_120490 | JGI IMG/M metagenome (GOLD analysis project Ga0182018, IMG submission 120490) | Permafrost microbial communities from Stordalen Mire, Sweden - 812P2M metaG | ecosystem: Environmental > Terrestrial > Soil > Wetlands > Permafrost | place: Sweden: Stordalen | collected... | reverse complement strand
GGCATGCACCACCTGTTTATGCGCGCTCTCCACGGCGCCGCTGCCGATCCCGTAGCCCAGCCGCAGATATTCATCGTAGTGCATGCGCCCGGCATGCTCGCTGTAGTAGGCGATGAGGCCCTGCACCTTTTCGCGCAACTCCGGCGTCTTGGGCCGCATGCGCTTCAGGCGCGCGATGACTTCTTGCACCTTGCCGGCGCGCAAGTCTGCGGCGATCCGGTGGACCCAACGGCCGGCCTGCTGCGATTCCTCCCCGTACAACAACCGGGCCACACCCCAGGCATGCTCCAGGGCGTGCCAAAAATCCAGGATTTCGCAGCGCCGCACAAACATCTTGCTCCGGTTCCAGATCCACTCGTCGCCGGGCATCAGGGCCACATAGTTATCGCTGTAAAGCGCCGGAAGAATGCGGTCGCCGCTCTTTTCGCGGACGGCCTTCACGCGCAACATCAGCGCCGGAGCGTTGCCGGTATTGTGCAACTCGGTAGTCAACACCCAGCGGCTGCCCTCGCGAGCCACCTTGGTAGCGGCCTCCACCTTCACCTTGGGCATACTCCGAATCGCCTTGAGGTCGTAGCCGATGGTCGCGGTCGACGGCGCTGGGCTACCGGGGCCGGCAGGGGCGGCCGCGGTTAGCGGCGGATTCTCCTGGGTGCCGCGCAGGTAGAAGTTATCCGACACTACCGCGGCCCCGCGCGTCAATTTCAAGCGAATGAAATGCACGGGCGTCAGACCGGCCGGATATTCCATCTTGATGGGCGATTCCACGCTGTCTTCCTTGCTATCGAGCGTTGCGGTCTTCTCCCATTTCTTCGTGCCGTCCATATTCAGCAGCTCGACGCTCGCCGTCAGTCCGGTAACGTTGCCGGCGCTGTAATTCACCACCTCCACGGTATCGGTGAGAGGATTCCATTGCACGTGCAATGGCTCGGCGCCCTTCTTACTGCCGAAGTAACCGGCGCTCATGTCGAAGAAATAATCGTAGGTATCCCACACGAACGAGGGCCAGCAGGGATGGCTCATCCACAGCAGCACTCCCATCCGATTCTTGCCCTGCGCCTCGAAGATGGCGCGGTAGCCGTCGTAATTGATGAACTGCGAGAGTTCCGCAAAGTCGGCCACATTGCCGGCGCCGCCGTAGTTCCGCTCGATCATATCGAGCCATGTGCTGCCGCCCTGCGCGCCGGTACGAGTGAAGTCATGCATTCCCCAAACGTCGCCTTGCGGCCACTGGGCCGATTCCGGCATGGTCTGCTTGATGCTGTCGAGGGTCATGATGTTGGGCATACCGAGCTCGCTGTGGAGTTTGGTGGTGGCTCGCTGCTGGAAGTAAAACTTGGGCGGCACGATGCGGTACGGGCCACCTCCGCTGACGCCTCGGTTGGCCGAGTTGGGAATGTATTTCATCCCCGGATGGAGGTCCTTCACCAGGCCTTCGAGCCCGGCCTCAATCTTGGGCGGAGGATCGCCCTCGTTGCGTCCCACCCAGATGGCGATGGAAGGATGATTGCGCAGGCGCAGAATGAAGTCCCTGGCGTTCGCCAGAAACAGGTCGGCATCGTCGGGATTCGGACCATCCACGGGATTCGCCAGCCAGAAATCCTGCCACACCATCACGCCGTACTTGTCGCAAGCATCGAAGAACTCGTCGTTGCCGGTCTGCCCCACCCAGTTGCGGATCATGGTGAAATTCATGTCCTTGTGGAGCTTCACCGCCGTATCGTACTCCCGCTGGCGATAGCGCAACAGTACCTCGGGAAATCCCCAATTGCCGCCGCGGCCAATAAAGCGGCGGCCGTTGATAAAGATCAGCAGCGGGTCGTTGCCCTCGCCCGAGTAAGTCATCTGGCGCACGCCGGATTGAAAGCGCTTGTTGTCCGACACCTTGTTATCCGCGGTGTCGAAGCTTAAACTCACGTTGTAAAGGTTCGGTTCGCCATAGCCTGCCGGCCACCACAGCTTGGGATTCCGCAGCGACAAGGTATGTTTCACGGCCTGATCTTGGGATGATTCGATGGTCACCGGCAGGTCGAACGCCTGATCGCCGAAATGTCCACGCAGCGTGCCTGAAACCGGCGCGGCGGAGTGATTCCGCAAGGTCGCTTCCACCGTCACGTCGGCGCGCGAGGTGTCGGGCAGCGGCAGCACGCTCGACACGAAGGGATTCTCGATGGTCACCGAGCCCGATTGGTCGAGATAGATATCGCTCCAGATGCCGATATCGCGCCCGCGCACCGAGGGGATCCAGTCCCATCCGGCGGTGGCGTGATAGGTGGGATTATCGGCGCCCAGCGCGCCGCCATTCGCGTCGGGACTTTGCCAGGTCTTCTCCTTGATACTGCCGGGAGTGGCATTCTTGTGGATGCGCACCGCGATGGCATTCTTCGCGCCGGGTTTGATCGCCTTGCTCGCGTCGAACTGCCCGCGAATAAAGCCGCCATCGATGGGGCCGAGGGATTCGCCGTTCAGAAAGACGTCCGCCTTCCAGTTGATGCCCCGGAAGTTCAGCCAGACCTTGCGGCCCGCGGGCACCGGCGGCGCCACAAACTCGTCGCGATACCAGAAATCGGCGTAAAAGTAGGAATCCGAAATGGCCAGTTGGTTGTCACCGTAATTGGGGTCGGGAAGCGCGCCGGCATTCCAATAGCTGGACACGACGGTGGCCGGTACGGTGGCGATCAGCCAGCTCTTATCGTCGAAGCCCGGCTTGGACAACGCGGCCCCGTCGGCCGTCACCTGCGAGTCGCGCTCGATGCGCCAGGCGCCTCCGGAAAGGGCGAGCTTGCTGCTCGATTCCGCAGTGGCCGCCGGGTGCGCCTTCGCCACCACCCCGCCCTTCCCGTATACTTCCAGCTCGCTCAGAATGTAGCCAGCGGGCGATGCCGGTTTGGTCATCAGCACACGCACATAGCGCGCGTTCGCCGCGAGCGTGAGCTTCAGATCGTCCGTCTGGCCGGAGGCCGGCAGCGCCTGCACCGTCTTCCACGCGATGGCATCGTTGGATATCTGAAGTGAGCCCTCCGCGGCACGATCGATCCAGCTCAGCACGACGCGGTCGAACGTGCTCACCGCTCCCAGGTCGACGTACACCCACTCCTCGCCGCTGCCGGCGCTCTTCCAGGCGCTCGAGAAATGGTACGGCCCGCCCACTTCCACGCGGCCGTCGTGGTCGTAGAAGGCCAGGTCGCCGATACTCCACGTGGCTGCGGTGCCTTCCTGCGTGACGCGCAGGAATCGGTTGCGCGAGGCGGCCGTGAACTTGATTGAGATGGGAGGGGGAGGCGTAAAGGCGCCGCGTCCACCACCAGGAGCCGCCACTGGCGGAGTGGCCGGCGGAGCCGCGGGCGGAGCCGGGACATAACGCCCCAACTCCTTCCACGTCTGCCCATCGTCGGAGCCGGACACCACATATGCCGTGACCGCGCCGGCCTGAGCGCCGCCGCGGCCGAATCCGCCGCCACCGCCTAAGATATCGATGCGGTCCACTTCGAGCGGACTATCGCCGCCCGCCAACTCCACCTGAATCCAGCGCGTGGGACCGGTGATCGTGACCCTGGTCGTAGTATTGTGGTCCACCGGGTGCTCGCGCTCCTGCTTGGTCATCAGGCCAAGGTCGCTGGTGGTCATGGTGAACCAGCGCGGCAGTGTGGTTTCCTTGATGCCGTCGGTCACCAATTGCGCCGTCAGATTGTAATCGTAAGCGCTCGATTGGTACGCCGGACGCCGCAACGCCAGATTGCGCTCGCCGGTACCACTCCCCGGTACTACCGCCGGTGCGAAATCCTGTTTCGGGTCGCCAGGATATACGCCTACGCCTTTCGTGTACGGCTGACCGTTCAGCGCCAAAGCGGCGCACAACGACAAAAGGATTACAGGTCTCATTTGGTTGGTCTCACCAAGGATGCTAATTCCTGGCACGTCCGGACGCAAGGTAGATACGGGATTATCCAGAGGGTACACCGTGAGACACGGTGAAATCCCGTGCCTGCACCGTGGTCCACGGCATGATCTATGGCGCCGTGCGCTACTATTCATAGTTCGTGCAGGCGCCCGAAGCGAAAGGACAAGATGAAATTACGCACACTACCGGTATTCCTGGCCTTCCTGGCGATGGGTTTCGGCGATGCCGTGGGGCCATTCGTCAGTCTCGCGAAAAGCGAGTTTCAACTAAGCAATGCGGTGGCTTCGTTAATCCCGTTTGTGGGCTTCAGCATGTTCGGACTGTTGTCCGTGCCGGTGGGCCTCTTCCAGGACAAGCGGGGTAAGAAGTTCGTCCTTTTGATGGGCTTGGCGGTTGCCCTGGTGGGCCTGCTCAACGCCACGTTCGGACTCAGTTCGTTCCCCAGCTTCCTGGTGACCATCCTGCTGATCGGGGCTGGAGCGGCCATCTTGCAAGTCGCCGGTAATCCCCTCATGCGGGACGTGTCGGAAGCCGGCAAGTACTCCCGGAATCTGTCCTTGGCGCAGTTCGTGAAGGCGATCGGCTCGCTTTCCGGTCCGCTGATCCCGGTGGTCGCCGCTCGCTGGTTCGGCGCCAGTTGGAAAGTGATCTTTCCCATCTATGCCATCGCCACATTAGTCACGCTGGTCGCCGTCAGCGGCCTGCGAGTAGACGAGAAGCGCGACAAGGATCGCCCCGCCACCCTGGCTTCCTGCCTGAAACTACTGGGCAACGGCTACGTCTTCGCCATGGTGGCGACGATCTTCCTTTACGTGGGCGCCGAGGTGAGCGTGAGCGCCGGAATCCCGCTCTACCTGAAAGAAAATTACGCCATCGACATCAACAGCATCGGATTACTGGGTACCGGACTCTTTTTCACCGCTCTGACCATTGGCCGCTTCTCCGGCGGCGTCATCCTGAGCTGGATGTCGGCCCGCAAATTCTTCATCCTGACCTCATTGGTCTCCATTCTCGCCCTCGCCGGCCTTTTCGTGCCGAACCGCTCGGTGGCCGTAGCCAGTTTCTTCGTGGCGGGTCTGGGATTCGCCAACATTTTTCCGCTGGCCTTCTCCATCACCGTGGAATCCATGCCCCAATTCACCAATGAACTCTCCGGCCTGATGGTCACCGCCATCGTGGGCGGCGCGATTCTGCCGCCTCTCATGGGGCTGGTTTCCGACCATAGTTCGGTCGAGATCGGCTTCCTGGTTCCCATGTTGGCCATGGTATACATCGCGTGGACCGCCTTCATGAACGCCAAACGTCATCCGCAGGTAGCCCAATGAGCGCCACCGCCGATCCCCGTATTGTCATGACCCTGGACGCCGGCGGCACCAACTTCGTCTTCTCCGCGATGCGCGCCAATCAGACCGTGGTGGCGCCTTTCACCCTGCCCTCGAACGCCGATAACCTGGAGCGCTCGCTGGCCAATATCACCGAGGGTTTCCGCCGCGTGAAAGAGGCGCTGCCGATCGCGCCCGCCGCCATCAGCTTCGCCTTTCCCGGCCCGTGCGACTACTTCAGCGGCATCGTCATCCGCCCCGGCAATCTGCCGGCGTACCGCGATGTGCCCCTCACGGCAATCCTGGAAGACACCTTCGGGCTGCCCACCTTCATCAATAACGATGGCGACCTGTTCGCGTACGGCGAAGCCATGGCTGGCTTCCTTCCTTACGTGAACGGCCTGCTCGAAAAGGCCGGCAGTCCCAAGCGCTATCGCAACCTTCTGGGCATCGCGCTGGGCACCGGATTCGGCGGCGGCCTGGTGCGCGATGGCCAGTTGATCATCGGCGACAACTCGGCCGCCGGCGAAGTCTGGCTGCTGCGCCACAAGCTCGACCGCGACCGCAACGCCGAGGAAGGCGCTTCCATCCGCGCGGTGCGGCGGACCTATGCCGCGGCCACCGGCATTCCCTTCGAGCAATCCCCGCAGCCCAAAGAGATTTTCGAAATCGCCGAAGGACTCGCCGAGGGCAACCGCGAGGCAGCCCACGAGGCCTTCCGCCTGCTGGGCGAAGTGACCGGCGACGCCATCGCGCAAGCCATCACGCTGCTCGACGGCCTGGTGGTGATCGGCGGCGGTATCGCCGGGGCGCATCGCCAGTTTTTGCCCGCCATCGTCGCGGAAATGAACGGCAGCTACCTCGCGCCCAACGGCGACAAGTTTCGCCGCCTGGTGCCCCAGGCGTTCAACCTGGAAGACCCTGGCGAGTTGGCGCGATTCCTCGAGGGCGAAGCCAAGACTCTCACGGTGCCTGGCAGCGGACGGCACGTGCGCTTTGACGCGATGCCGCGCGTAGGCGTCGGCATCTCGCGTCTGGGCACCAACGAGGCCACGGCGATCGGGGCGTATGCCTATGCGTTGAGCCAGTTGGATCGGAAAGGACCGTCATGACTCCATCTTCTTCAGCAGGCGCCTCGGCAAAGCTGAGCTGCGCGGGCGGCACCGCCTGCGCCACCAAGAACAAGCCCTGCGTTGGCAGTGGTGGGGCGGGCGGTGCCGCCTGCCTCGCCCGCTTGCGGGCGATTCTCTCAACAACGTTTCTGCGAACTGCGGCCTACCTCGCACTCACGGCACTCACACTCCAAGCGCAGAACTACACTCTCGGTGTCGGAGTCTACCCTGGCGACCCCAAAGAGAATTTCGCCCCCGCCATGCGTATCGATAGCGCCACCTACCGCAACCTGGCGATCCACCGGCCCGCGTATCACTCCTCCAGCTACGATTACAACCTCACCGCGCAACTCATCACCGACGGCATCAAGGAGACCGCCCTGCCGCGCTGGATCTCCACTTCCGACAGTCAGCACGGTGTCTTCCCCAAGAACGAACGCGAATATCTGCTCGACGGCAACTGGGTCACGGGCGTCGACCTCAACGGACCCAACGTCTGGGTGCAACTCGAGCTGGGCGGCGGCGCGGCTCCGCTCGAAGTGGATCGCATCGACCTCGACGGTTCGGTCAAAGGCAACCCCGAACCGGAAGTCTGGGGCTGCGTGGTTACCGGCTCCGATGACGGCAAGACCTGGAAGGAACTGGGACACACCGGCGGCATGTCCCGCCCCACTGGCGACATACGCCCCTCGGTGAAATTCGCCGCGCCCTCGCGCAACCGTTTCTTCCGCATCGCGTTCAGCGACCCGCGCGCGAAATCCTTCCGCGTCACCGAAATCAACCTGTTTCGCAACAACCGTCCGATCCGAGTGGGCGGCCCGCACCAGTTCACCAGCGCGTGGATGAGCGCCGGCAAGGCCGAAGAGTGGGTGTACGTGGACCTCGGCGCGGACTGCACCTTCGACCGCGTCGTGCTCTCCTGGATCCGCCGCGCCTCCGAAGGCGCCCTCGAAGTCTCCGATGACGCTGCCACCTGGAAATCCGTGGCCGCGCTGCCCGCTACCGGCGCCACCGACGACGTGAAGTTGGCGCAGCCGGCCAAAGGCCGCTACGTGCGCGTCCTGATGAAAAAGCCGGCCTCGCCCGAGGGCTACATCCTGAGCGAGCTCGAAGTCTTCGGCAAAGGCGGTCCCCTGCCCCAGGCTGCCGCCGCGCCGAAGCCTACCGACAGCCGCATGGATCTGGCCGGCGGAAGCTGGAAGATCGAGCGGGATTCGCTGGTGAAAGCCGATGGCGCCGCGCTCTCCAAGCCCGGATTCGCCGATTCCTCCTGGCTGGCGGCCACCGTGCCGGGCACCGCGCTCGTCAGCTATCTGAACGCCGGCGCGCTACCCGACCCCAACTTCGGCGACAACCAGCTCATGCTTTCCGACTCCTTCTTCCACGCCGATTTCTGGTATCGCAATGAGTTCACGTTGCCAGCCTCGTTTTCCGGCAAGAGCGTCTGGCTGAATTTCGACGGCATCAACTGGAAGGCCGAAGTCTACCTCAATGGAGAAAAACTGGGCCGCATCGAAGGCGCCTTCATACGCGGCCGTTTCGACGTCACCTCCAAGCTGCTGGCCGGGCGGAAAAACGCATTGGCCGTCCGCATTTTCAAGAACGCCAACCCGGGGTCAATAAAGGAAGCTACCATCCTAAACACGGATAAGAACGGCGGCGCGCCGGGGTTTGACAATCCCACCTTCCACTCCACCATCGGCTGGGATTGGATTCCCACCATCCGCGGCCGCGATACCGGCATCTGGAACAAAGTTTTTCTCAACGCCACCGGCCCGGTTACCGTGGAAGATCCCTTCGTCCGCACCACCCTGCCGTTGCCCGACACTTCGCGCGCCGACGTGGCGATCGAAGTTACGCTGCGCAATCACACCGCGGCGCCGGTTTCCGGCTTCCTGCACGGGCGCTTCGGCGAGCAGACCTTCGATTTGCCGGTGACCATCGAAGCCTCCAAAGATAAGGTGGTCACGCACAAGGCGATCGTACTCAGTCCCAAGCTGTGGTGGCCAGCCGGCTATGGGCAGCCGAATCTCTACGACGTGAGCCTGCAGTTCGACACCGCCGCCAAGGCAGTGTCCGACCGCAAGAGCTTTCAATCCGGCGTGCGCCAGTTCACTTACAGCGAAGAAGGCGGCGCGCTGCGCATGTGGATCAACGGCCGCCGTTTCATTCCCAAGGGCGGCAACTGGGGCTTCGGCGAATCCATGTTGCGATACCGCGCCCGCGAATACAACGCCGCCGTGCGCTACCACGCCGAAATGAATTTCAACATGATCCGCGACTGGGTGGGCCAAATCGGCGACGACGAGTTCTACGATGCCTGCGACCGCTACGGCGTGGTGGTGTGGCAGGATTTCTGGCTGGCCAATCCGTGGGACGGCCCCGATCCCGACGACGATGCCATGTTCCTGCGCAACGTAAAGGACTACGTGCTGCGCATCCGCAACCACCCGTCCATCGGCCTGTACGTGGGGCGCAACGAAGGCTACCCGCCCAAGGTGATCGACGACGGCATTCGCGCCACCCTGGATAGCTTCCACCCTGGCATGCATTACATCCCCAGTTCCGCCGACGACGTAGTGAGCGGTCACGGTCCCTATACCGTGCAGCCCACGAAATACTATTTCGAGCAGCGCGCCACCCTGCAATTCCACAGTGAAATGGGCATGCCCAACGTGGTGACCATGGACAGTTTGAAGCTGATGATGCCGGCCGCCGATTTCTGGCCACAGGACTCCGTCTGGGGCATGCACGATTTCACCAACGCCGGCGCGCAGAATGGCAACAACTTCCGCGCCCGCATGAACAAGCTCTACGGCCCCACCGATAACCTTCAGGATTGGCTCGAGATCGCGCAATTCGTGAACTACGAAGGCTACCGCGCCATGTATGAGGCGCAGAGCAAGAACCGCATGGGACTACTGATCTGGATGAGCCACTCCTGCTGGCCGTCGATGGTCTGGCAGACTTACGACTATTACTTCGAACCGACCGCCGGATACTTCGGCGCCAGGAAAGCGTCCGAGCCGCTGCACATCCAGTGGAACCCGGTCAGCGACAGCGTCGAAGTGGTGAATTACAGCGGCGGACAGCAGTCCGGCCTGACCGCGCACGTGCAGGTGGTCAACCTGGATGGCGCCGTGAAATGGGAGAGATCGGCTGCGCTCGATAGCAAGGAAGACAGCGTGCAATCGCCGATCAAGATGGAGTATCCCGCCGGACTCAGCGCCACGCATTTCCTCCGGCTGGAGCTGAAACAGGGCGATAAGCTGGTCTCCGACAACTTCTACTTGCACGGAACCGAAGAGGAGAACTACCAGGCCATCCGCAACCTGCCCAAGGCCAGCATCCAGGCTACCACCACGTCGGAACGCCGCGGCGACCGCTGGCTACTGACCACGACGCTCGAAAACATGTCGTCGACACCCGCGCTGATGGTGCGTTTGAAGGCCGTCCGCGAGAAGACCGGCGATCGCATTCTGCCCGCCGTCTACAGCGACGGCTACGTCGCCCTGATGCCCGGCGAGAAGCGCCGGATCACCACCGACCTGTACGAGGCAGATACGCGCGGCGAAAAGCCGCGCATTGTAGTCGAGGGCTTCAACGTGGCGGGAAAGTAGCTGTCATCTACTCGGCGAGATTGGTGAGGCGGGCCTCCTGGGGAATGCTTTGGGGATCGCCCTGACCTGCGGCCCAGCCACACCATCGACCGATTCGCTAAGCTCAAGGGGAAATGCAAGGACTGCCATTTGAGTGGGATCCGAGAAAGGAACTGTCGAACCGCGTAAACATCTTGTTGGACTTGCGGAGGCGAGCACCGTCTTTGGCGACCCGCTCTCGATTACGATTCCAGACCCGGATGATGGGGCTGAGGAGGATCGCTTTGTAATCATCGGCTCCTGGTAGTGGTCCATACTATGAGAGGAGAGCGGGCGCGATTGATCAGTGCCCGCGCTGCAACAAAGCATGAAAGTCGGAAATACGAAGAAACCCCGCTCTAAGCGGGCAGCGGTGGAAATGAGGCCGGAGTACGACTTTTCGGCCGGCGTTCGGGGCAAGTACGTGGATCGATATCGGGCCGGCACCAACGTGGTGCTCCTAGAGCCGGAGTTGACCCAGGCCTTTCCGGATTCGAGATCGGTGAACGACGCCCTTCGGGCGCTTCTTTCAATCGCCAGTCGAGCGGGGACCAAACGTTCGTGATAGCTGGCGGAAGCCGGCGGGCTCGACGCTCCGATGGCATCCCCACCAAGCGAGCTGGCCAAGTCGCGTAGTCGAGGCGCGTCCCATGGACCATGTGTAGCAACCGGCCGCGACGGCGTTCACGGGATTGATCGACATGGCGAAGCATCGGTAGGGAATGATGAGTTTAGGGCAATGGAAGAAATCACTCTGCAAGTTGATTCCTTCCGCCATCGCGTTGACCGGATGGCCATCGGCCTAAAGCCAACGCCAATATATGCCATCACACCGCGATTGGCGCGCAAGAGACCTCTATTTGGCCGTTCTGAATCACCCGCTGTGTGGCACTCTCCGGTCGCCCTCCTACGCCAAGGGGACAACCTCATAGTTTCGACTGTTTGTCGTCACTGAATGCTAAAAGTGAAAACCGCGTCTGCCCTCATCAGGATCGCGTACTCGCCGGGAGCCAAGCGCTTCGCGACCAGCTTGTATGAAGACTCGCCATGCTTAACAATGTCAACATCGACGCCGCTTATAGGCGTCTGTGTACTAGTCGCGTGAAACGTGCCGGTATTCTTTATTGTAACAGTATCCATCTGCCGGAATTTCTTTTTTTTGTCCTGTGTACACGGATAGAGCTTGACGCTGGTGGGGTCGACATTTCCTCCGACCTTAAACACGAACTCGCTCTTGTCGCTCGCTGGCACGCGGAAGGACGAAGATATACCGGAAAGCTGCGTAGAACCGACTGCGCTAACTGAACCAAAACCGGCCTTGGCTTTCCCAACCGATTTTGCCTGCTCCTTCGGAAGGGCCGTGATTGTGTGGGAGGAAGGATCCAGGTAAAACATCACGCCGAACACGTCTGGTTCCGGGACCTTGACGGGCTCACTCTGCTGGCCTTGAAGGATATTGAGGGCAGCGACCAAAAACAGCACTTGTCTCATAAGTCAGTTTTTCTCCAGCCTCAACAAGTACCACATTTTCGGCTATCCGGCAACGCCGCCAAGCCTGGCAAAGCCCGGCAACACACTCAAATACTCAAATGAGTATCTACTCACTCCATCCCAGACAGCCCCTTTCCCTTTACCTGATAGTGCGCCAATGGCTCTTTTTCAAGGCGCTGTAACCGTCACTCTGCCCTCCGGGTTGCGCTCGGGTGCCCAAACTGAGTGCCGTGGCCCACTGAACGGCGATCACTCCTGGTATATCCCCTTCACGTCAACCGGCCCTATCATGCCCGCTCCGGAGAAGAGCTTTTCTTTTCCGCGAGCAAAAGCGAGCCCCGCTTGCTCCCTACTGGATCGTCTCGATCTGCGTCTTCACCCGCGCCGGGTACAAATAGGGCGACACCAGGCTTTCGCCGCCATCCACGCCAATCGCCTTCACCCCGAATTTGAGGTCGTCGATGGACACGTCTTTGATCAAATATTGAGTAACTTTGCCCACATAGATTTCCTGCTCCCAATACGGCGACGTCGTGTCTCGCAGCACCACCGTATAGCCCTTGATGCCCGCATCGGGACCGGCCGCCCGCCATTGCAATAGCGCGTCATACCCGGACTGCCCGCGCGTAATCATCGGCGTGGGCGGCCGGCGAACCGGAGGAGGCGTTGTCCCACCCGCGGCAGCGGCAGGCGCCACCGCTTCAGCCGTACCGCGGCCGGCGGCGCCGCCTTGTCCCGGAGCGCGCATCACCACCGGCGGCTTGGGAGCCAGCGCCAAACTCGCGGCCACCACGCCGTTCACCCGCGCCACCTTCGCCGTATACGGGACCGACATATGCTCCAACAGGTCGGTGGCATGATGCTGGTTGGCGTAAATCTCGTTGGGCGTGGAGAAGCGGACCGCCGCGTAGCCCTCCCATTGGAACGGCGTGTGGTCGCCGCCACGGCCCAGCCGGTCGCCCATGAAGATGGTGTTCACTTTCATGGACGGCATGTAGCGCTCGGCGATCTCTCGCGCGTAACGCGACAACTGCTGCGACGGCGAATCCGTGGTCTCGTCGCTGTAAACGCTCACCGAGGTGTTGCCGAAGCGCCCGTTGCCGCTGGTGTCGGTGCCGATGATGTCGTTGTTCAGCACGGCCTCGATCACTACGTTTTCCTTGTGCGACTTGGTGGCCTGCAAAGTGCTGCCGACGAGTCCCTGCTCTTCGCCGGCGAAGGCCACGAACACCAGCGTCTTGTCGAAATCGTACTGGCTCATCACGCGCGCCAGTTCCATTACCGCGGCGGTGCCGCTGCCGTCGTCGCAGGCGCCGGGGGCGGGCAACGCGGCGTTCTTTTCGAAGTCCGCCGGAGTCATCTGCGCGGTCTGGCTGAGCGCGGGAGCGCCATCGGTACTCGCCGGCGGAGTCCTCGGGGTCCCTAGATTGAGCGAGTCGTAGTGGCCCGTAATCCAGACCTGCGTCTCCGGCATGGTCTTGCCCGGCAGCACGGCAATCACGTTGTACAGGTCCACATCTTTAAAGACGCGCTGCCCTTGCTTCTTCACGCGGTACTTGTCGAAGCGCACCTGCAGTTTGGGACTGAAGCTTTGGAACTGCTCCTGGATCCATTGCCGTGCGGCGCCCACGCCGTGCACCGGATCGGTCGCGTCCGACATGGTATTACGGGTGCCGAAGCTCACCAGCTTCTCGATGATGGCCTTGATGCGATCTTCGGAAACCTCGTTGGCGATCTTGGCGATCCGCGGATTGACGGCTTTCTCATCGGCCGGGCTGAACCTGGCGAAGAGGCATAGGGCGACGCAAATGGCAGCGAGCTGGCGAGACAGTTTCATAGTTGAGAAATATCTTATCGTACTCGGCGCTGGGGCCGGAGCCTGACACCGAGCCGCGACCGGGAGGCAGCGGAAGCCCTGTACGCGTTGACACTCCGCTCCGTTACGGTAGCGGCCGGTGCACGCGCGGCTCGGTGCTAGCGCGGCTCAGTGCTAGCGCGGCAAGCACGTGCTCGGTGCAAGCGAGGCCCGGTGTGTCGCGGCCCGTTGTGTCGCGGCTCAGCGCTAGCGCGGCTCGGCGCAAACACGTGCTCGGTGCGAGCGAGGCCCGGTGTGTCGCGGCTCAGCGCTAGCGCGGCTCGACGCGAACACGTGCTCGGTGGGAACACGTGCTCGGTGCTAGCGAGGCCCGATGGTCGCGGCTCAGCGCTGCCCCGGCGCAGCGCTAGCGCGGCTCGACGCGAACACGTGCCCGGTGCTAGCGAGGCCCGGTGTGTCACGCCCGATGTGTCGCGGCTCAGCGCTAGCACGGCTCGGCGCAAACACGTGCTCTGTGGAAGCGAGGCCCGGTGTGTCACGCCCGATGTGTCGCGGCTCAGCGCTAGCACGGCTCGGTGCAAACACGTGCTCGGTGCAAGCGAGGCCCGGTGTGTCGCGGCCCGGTGCTACCGCGGCTCAGTGCACGAGCGGCTCGACGCGCCGATCATTCCCCCACGACCCGCCCATCGCGCGGCAAGATCCGCCGGCCGGCGGTGGCTGCCGGTGTCGATCGATTTAGTGAGCGTGCATACTTGAATCAGAGACTTTTTTATGGCAGCGGGTCCGGTGGCATAGAATAGTAGGTCACGAATGCCCATTCTTCCGATGCAAGGTTCATCCACAGGACTCGTTCGCCAAATCGGTTTCTTCAGCGCCACCGCTCTGGTGATTTCCAACATGGTAGGAATGGGAATTTTCACCACCACCGGATACATGGCGGCGGACCTCGGTTCGGCCGGCCTCATCCTGGCCTGCTGGACTGTGGGCGCGGTGTTCGCTCTGGCCGGCGCCATCAGTTATTCCGAGCTGGGCATTAATTTCCCCAGCTCCGGCGGCGAGTACGTATACCTGACGCGCGCCTACGGCCCGGAATGGGGCTTCATGACCGGATGGGTCTCGTTCTTCGCCGGTTTCTCCGCGCCCATCGCGGCGGCCGCCCTCGGGTTTTCCGATTACCTGGGCCACATCTTCCCCGTCCTGAACCATAACAACGCATCGCTGGTGCTCGGCTCGGGGAGTTTCAGCCTGCGGCTGGGCGCGGGACAAATGGCCGCCTCCGCGCTGATCGCCGCCTTCACCGCCCTCAATTGTTTCGGAGTGGGACGCACCGCCAAAGTACAGAACGTGCTGACCGCCAGCAAACTCATCATCGTCGTGGGCTTCGTGGTGCTGGGCTTCGCCTCCGGCAACGGCCACTGGAGCCACTTCCACGAGCCGGCCGTCCGCACGTCCACTGCCCCTTTGTCCACGCAGTTCATCGTCAGCCTCCTGTGGGTGATGGTGGGCTACAGCGGTTGGAACGCCGCCACCTACGTGGCCGAAGAAGTGCGCCGGCCGGAGCGGACTCTGCCGGCCGCCTTGGCAGCCGGCACGGCGATCGTCGCCGTGCTCTATGTGGGGCTGAATCTGGTTTTCATCTACGCCACTCCGCTCGAAGCCATGAAGCAGGGCACCAGCCCGGAGATTGCGGTGGGCGCGATCTCGGCCACCAACCTGTTCGGGCCCAGCATCGGCGGCGTCTGTGCGGCGCTGATGGCCCTATGCCTCGTTTCCACGGTGAATGCCGAGGTGACCGTGGGGCCGCGCATCTATTACGCCATGGCCAAGAACCGCGCCTTCTTCGCCGCCGCGGCGCGAGTCCATCCGCGCTGGCACACCCCGGTGGTGGCCATTCTCAGCCAGGGCCTGTGCGCCATCCTGATGACCGCAACCCCGTTCCCGGATCTGGTAATCTATATCGGCATGAGTCTCACGCTATTTACCGTGTTGTCGGTAGCGTCCCTCTTCGTATTTCGCCGCACCCAACCCGGGTGGCAGCGGCTGCGGGCGGTGGATTTCGCGTTTCCGCTGATTCCCGCGTTGTACATCCTGGTGGGCACCGGCATGGTGATTTTCGGCCTGAAGGAGCACCCCTGGGCATCGCTCTCCGCGTTTGCCACGGTCGGCGCCGGCGCGCTGGTCTATCGCTTTGGAGTGCGTCCTGCCGCCTAGTCCGCATCTCTCGCGATGGGTGGGGCATGCTGTAGCTTGCAATGTCGATCCGCAACTTCTGCCGCCCACGGCGCCCAACCCCGAAAACCGGAGAGTGCGAAATGCAGGCTAGTCTCGAACGTCCTACTCGCGTCCGCTACTGGGTGATATTCTTCGCCGTCACCCTGTCGGTGATTACGTATATCGACCGCGTCTGCATCTCGGTGGTCACGCCTTTTATCAAGCACGACCTGAACCTGGACGCCAAACAGATGGGCTGGTGCCTCGGGGCGTTCGCCTTGGCTTACTCCCTGTTTGAAATGCCGGGCGGTTTCCTGGGCGATCGCATGGGCCCGCGCCGCGTACTGATGCGCATCGTGGTGTGGTGGTCGTGTTGCACCGCCGCCACGGGCTTCGCTTTCAGCAGGCTCTCGCTGATGACCACGCAATTTCTATTCGGCATGGGCGAGGCCGGCTGTTTTCCCAATCTCACCAGAGCTTTTCATACCTGGCTGCCGGCCAAGGAGCGGGTGCGGGCCCAGGGAATCATGTGGCTGAGCGCCCGTTGGGGCGGCGCCTTCACGCCGCCGTTAGTGGTTTGGCTGGTGAGTTACGTGGGCTGGCGCCATGCCTTCTGGGTGCTCGGTTCGGTGGGAATCGTTTGGGCGGTAGCCTTTTGGTCCTGGTTCCGCGACGATCCCATGCAAAATCCCAACCTGAACCTGGCGGAACGGGAACTGCTGCGCCCCGGGGCCCGCAACGCCGTCGCACACGTCAAGATCTCATGGAAGCGCCTGTTGAGCTCGCGCGCGGTGTGGATGTTGTGCTGGCAGTATTTCTTTCTTTCCTACGGCTGGTATTTTTACATCACCTGGCTGCCCACGTATCTTCGCGAGGGCCGCCATATGAACCTGGTGCAGAGCGCCTGGATGGGCGTGCTGCCGTTGTTCTTTGGCGGCATCGGGAACATGGCGGGAGTGGCGCTGGGTGGGCGGCTGACGCGGGCCACGGGCAGCGTTCTTCGCGCGCGGAAGTATGTAGCCTATCTCGGTTTCCTGGGCGCGAGCTCATTTCTGCTCCTATCCACGCGAATGCCGGACGCAACGATGGCTGTCCTGTCGATTGCCATGGCGAGCTTCTGCAACGACCTGGTGATGCCCGGAGCATGGGGTACGGCGATGGACGTGGGGGGCATCTATTGCGGAACGCTTTCCGGCGCGATGAATATGTGGGGAAATTTTGCCGGTTTCCTGGCCCCGGTTGTGACAGGCTACATCCTCACCTGGGGACACGGCAATTGGGACTTGACCTTCTATGTTTCGGCTGCGATTTACCTGATGGGCATCGTCTGCTGGGCGTTCCTGGATTCCAACGCTACCCTGGAAAAGGCCGCGTGATCACGGAGAAGCGCTTCTACCGGGCCATGGGCTCGTACGTGGTGCTGGCCTTGTTAGCGGGCTTTACGCTGGATGGCAAATTCCGCCTGGCGGTATGGATTTTTCTCGCCGGATTGGCGGTGAAAACCGTGATTGCCTATAAAACAAGTAACCTATGATGCCGGCGGCCGGGAGGCATTGTCGGGCACGCTGGGACTCCACCGGTCCTGACCCTGTTCGTCCCGGCGGAAATCGAGCAATCGCGCCGGCATAATCGTGATATCGGCAAAATCCCCGCCGTTTTCTAGACCATTTTGGCTCACTCGTAATCGTCCTATTCTGGTGTTATGCACCTGTCGGAAATCGAGACGCCCGCCCTGGTCGTCGACCTGGATATCCTCAATCGCAACCTGCGCCGCGTGGCCGCCTACGCCCACCAGCACGGACTGCGGCTCCGGCCGCATACCAAGACCCACAAGTCCATCCGCCTGGCCAAACGCCAACTGGAATTGGGCGCCGCCGGCCTGACCGTCGCCAAGGTATCGGAAGCCGAAGTCATGCTGGCCGCCGAGCCCACCGATCTGCTGGTGGCCTTCCCGATTGTGGGCCGCGGCAAGCTGGCGAGGCTGATGCAGGTGGCGCGGCGCACGCGCGTCACCGTCGCCCTGGACAGCCTGTCCGCCGCGCGGCAGCTTTCCGACGCGGCGCGCGAGGCGCAGACCGAAGTCGGCGTGCTGGCGGAGTTCGACGCCGGTCTGGGCCGCGTCGGCGTGCCGCCCGGGGAACCACTGCTGCAACTGGCGCAATCCATCCGCAAGCTGCCGCACCTCGCCTTTCAGGGCCTCGCCTTCTACCCCGGACACATTAAGGATCTCGACGAGACCGGCATGCGCGCGCTGGCGCAACTCTCGGAACTGCTGCGCTCGATTCTGACCGATTTCGAGCGCGCCGGGATCGAGGTCCCCATCGTCAGCGGCGGGTCGACCCCCACGCTCTTTCATTCCCACGAACTCCACGGGCTCACCGAGATCCGCCCGGGGACCTACGTTTTTAACGACATCAACAGTGTGCGCAGCGGCGGTTGCGCGATGGAAGATTGCGCCGCCAGCATCCTGGCGACCGTTGTGTCGGTGGCGCGCCCGGGGCACATGATCCTCGATGGCGGATCGAAGACGTTCTCGTCGGACCGGCCGGCGAATTCCTCCGAGGTGACTTTCGGCCATGTGGTGGAGGCGCCCGGCGCGCGCTTCCATAAGATGAACGAGGAGCATGGCTTCGTCGATCTGACGCACGCCGAACGGGAATTCGGCGTAGGCGACCGGGTCCACGTGATTCCCAATCACATCTGCGTGGCGGTCAACTTGCACGAACGGGTGTACGGCATTCGCGGCGGCGCAGTGGAAGAAATCTGGAACGTGGACGCCCGCGGGAAGCTGCAATAAGTCTGGCTCCCTGCGAACAGCCTCTCAGCGAGCCGCGACTGTCAAGGAGCGGAGTGAAGGCAGGTGACTGCGCCTTCGAAGGTTGGGGATACTTTAGCTTGCCCTACCTCGCCGCGAAATAATTACCCGTCAGCTCCGCGACCCGCCCGATGGCGTCTTCCAATGCGGCCCCTTCGCCGAAATGATTCGCCGTGAACACGCTGATCACGATATTATGCGCGCGGCTTTCCAGCACTCCCACATCGTTGCCGATATACGGCATAAAGTCGCCAGTCTTATGCGGAATGCGGTACCCCTCCACATAGCGCGGCAGCCGCGAACTGTACACCTGCCCGCGCATGATCTGCAGCATCTGCTGACTGGCCGCTTTGCTCACCGCCTCGCCCTTTTCCATCTTCTCCAGCAGCTTCCCCATATCGCGCGGCGAGCTCAACCCGAACGGCGTTTTGCCCGCGCGATGAAACGCCTCCGCGCCGCCCGACCGTTGCATCGCCTGCAACGCCTTGAACCAGACATCCGCCGTACCGGTGGCGCGAATCGACTTCAGCCCCCAGGCATCCATCAGGCGATTTACCGGCTCGGTGCCGCCGACCTTGTCGTACATCAGGTCCGTCGCGGTATTGTCGCTGACAATCACCATCAGGGTCAGCAGATCCTTGATAGTAAGTTGGACGCCGGCGTCGAGCGATCGGATGATTCCCGTGCCCGGCCGTTTGGCGGCGTCGGTAAGAGTGATGCGGTCGGTGAGGGCGAACTTACCCTCTTCCATCTGGTGGAAAGCTTCGGCCATCAACGGCAGTTTGACGGTGCTCATGGTATCCATCTGCTGGTCCGCGTTGATGGCGATCTCTTCGCCGGTCTCCAGGCACTTGATATAGATTCCCCAAGTGGCGTTCACCGACCGGATGACCCGCTGGATGTTGCTTTCCAGACGGGCGATGGGGGCTGGTGGCGCGGCCGGTTGCGCCACGGCCACCGCAGCCAGACAGAGCAGTGTGCAAAATCTCATAATGGGAGAAAGATACCATGGAAAGGCGTCTCTCCTATCTTCGTGCGGCAATCTAGCGC
>Ga0182018_10002318_pt1 | contig 19374 bp, 18 predicted proteins | sample 812P2MmetaG_FD_120490 | JGI IMG/M metagenome (GOLD analysis project Ga0182018, IMG submission 120490) | Permafrost microbial communities from Stordalen Mire, Sweden - 812P2M metaG | ecosystem: Environmental > Terrestrial > Soil > Wetlands > Permafrost | place: Sweden: Stordalen | collected... | reverse complement strand
TACCCTTTGCTGGATCGAACCAAGCCCAGTGATCGCGAAACCATGCGTTTTAGTCACGGGGTAGCCGGTGGCTTTCGGTTACGAGAATCCCGGTGCATACAACTTTGGCTGGCTCCGACGGCGTCCACGCCAGCACGTCTGGTCAATCCGTCCACCCGTGTCCGCCTCGGAGGTTCCCCATGCCCGCGATCCATCTGCGCTCATCCGCTAAATTCATCGTATTGCTCAGTTTGGCGCAGCCACCATCAATCATGCTTACTGCCGGGCCAGCCTGGGCACAGAGTGCGGCCGTCATCGCGATTGATACGGCGCAGCACAACTGTCTCGACCACGCCCAGTCCGATCCCGAAATGCAGCGATGCCTGACCGTTTCCGAAACCGCTTACGATGCGGAATTGAACAAAAGCTTTAAGGAGGCAATCGAGGTCTTGGACCCTGGGTCCACCAAACTGCTGCGCGACGCGCAACGTCAATGGCTAGTCGCGTGGGAGGCCGATCGTAAAGTGTGGCGCGGATCGTGGAATGCGACGGCGGGCACGATGGCGAATGTCGCGGCCGATGAAGTTGAGGCTGGCCGCACGCGGCAACGTGCGATCGAGCTTGGCCTTCTAGTTCAGTCGCTCAAAGGATAACCGCATTTCATCGGTCTAACTTGCACTTAATTTACGAACCAGAAAAGCCCTTTGTTTTCAAGGCATGGGTGTTGGTGCGCTTCTCTCGACTCACGCTCCAAAGTGACAGTTCCGATTCTGCAACTACGTCCCTAAGGCCCGACCATCGAACGCCCCGCATCACACTCCTTTAGCATTCAAAATGGACCCATCACGGAATGATCTTGTTCCGGACAAGTGCCGCGCGCTCGTGCACCAAGACCACCTTTGTGGCAGCCTGGGCACCTGGAACACTCAGTCGGAAGGACAACCAATGGACAGGGGGGTTCCCGGCGTTGGCAACATGCGCCTCCCCATGGCCGGCAAGCTGCTGGATCACGGCCATCCCCTAATCCGGCAACCCCAACCCGGGGGACAGCTCAAGCCACATCGCGTTCAGCGCGGCGAACGAACAGGCCAGACCGAGTCCCAGAATCCAGGCGAAGTACCACATCGGCGTTCACTCCTTATCAGTATGCGGTGTGCGAATCGCGGGTGATTTGTTCGGCCGTGACCGGGCCGCGCAACACGTAGTAAATCCAGGCGGTGTAGGCCAACACCACCGGCAACAGCACCACGGTAACGACGGTCATGACGATCAGCGTCGTCAGACTGGACGACGCATCCCACAGCGTCAGGCTGGAACTGGGGTCGAGCGACGACGGCATCATGAACGGGAACATACTGACCCCGGCCGTGGCGATGACTCCGGCGATCGAGAGCCCGCTGCAAACGAAAGCGAGTACCGCGTGCCGGCCACTCCTGGTCAAGGCGATCGCCGCCGCCGCTGCAATCAGTGCCACGACCGGCGCCGCCATTGTCCACGGTTCAGCCGCATAGTTCGACATCAACGCACCGGCCTGTACCACCACCTGCTTGCCCAACGGATTTGACGGCTCGCCGACGCCGGCGAAGTGCTGGATCACATAGAAATCCAGCCGCGACGCCCACAAGCCGCCCAATACGAACAGCACGATCATCGCCAGACCGGCGGCGGTACCGGCGACACGGGCGCGGCGGCGCAGGTCGCCTTCGGTCTTACAGGCCAGCCACGCGGCGCCGTGCATGACCATCATCGCCACACTGACCAGGCCGCACAGCAGAGCGAACGGACTGAACAACTCCCAGAACGTGCCAGCATAGGTCATGCGCAGCATTTCATCGAAGCGAAACGGCACGCCTTGAAGCACGTTGCCGAACGCCACGCCGAACACCAGTGCGGGCACCAACCCTCCCACGAACAACGCCGTGTCCCAGGTGCGGCGCCAACCCGCCCCGGCCAGCTTGCCGCGAAACTTGAACCCGACGGGCCGCAAGATCAGCGAGCAAAGCAGCAGCAGCATCGCCAGATAAAAACCGGAGAAAGCGACGGCATAGAGTGCCGGAAACGCCGCGAAGATAGCTCCCCCGCCCAGGATCAGCCACACCTGATTACCCTCCCACACTGGGCCGATCGTATTGATAACGATACGGCGCTCCATGTCCGTGCGTCCGATCACCGGCAGCAGGATCGCGGTTCCCATGTCGAAGCCGTCCATGACAGCGATGCCGATCAGCAGCACCCCCAGAAGTGCCCACCACAGTAAGCGAAAGATTTCGTATTCGGGCATTGTCAGCCTCCTTATTCGGCGGTGCGTGACATGGCGGCGACTGGCGGCGGCGCCAGGTCCTCGGGGCCGAGTCGAACGGTTCGCACCATCAGGAACAGTTCCACGATCGCCAGCACGGTGTAGAAAATCACGAACCCCGCCAGCGAAAAGACAACGTTGCCGGCCGGCACGCTGGAGACCGACAGGAACGTCGGCAGCACGCCGTCGATCGTCCATGGCTGACGGCCGACCTCCGCCACCACCCAGCCCAGTTCCGCCGCGACCCAGGGCAGCGGCAACGACCAGAGACACAGCCGCAGCAACCACGGCCGGCGTTCGAGCTGGCGGAGCGAGGCGTGCCAGAACATCACGCCGAACAGGGCGATAAAATAAAAGCCTAGTCCGACCATGATACGGAATGTCCAGAACAACTCGGGCACCGCCGGCACGGTGTCCCAGGCGGCGGCCTGGATCTGTGCCGGTGTCGCATCGATCACGGCTTGCGTATAGCGCTTCAGCAACAAGCCATAGCCCAGGTCATCGACATGCGCGTCGAACTCGGCGCGCAATGCGGCGTCGTTGGGCACGGCACGCAGCCCGAGCATCGCCTTATAGGCGAGCATGCCGCTCTCGATTCTCTTTACCGAGATCGCGACCAGGTCATTGATACCGGCGACCGAGCCGCTCACCGACCTCGTGGCGATCAGACCCAGTACCCAGGGAACCCGAATGGCGTAGCGTGTTTCATGGGTTGCCATTTCGGGCAGGCCGACGATGGTAAACGATGCTGGCGCGGGCTCGGTATTCCACATCGCCTCGATCGCGGCGATTTTCATCTTCTGGTTCTGGCCGGCGGTATAGCCGCTCTCGTCGCCCAGTACGACGACAGACAGCGCCGACGCCAGGCCGAAGCTGGCCGCGACGGTCAGGGAACGGATCGCCAGACCTCGGTTGCGGCCACGTAACAAGTAGAACGCGCTGATCGACATCACGAACATCGCGCCGGTCACATAGCCGGCGGAAACCGTGTGTACGAACTTCGCCTGCGCCACGGGGTTGAAGAGGACGGCACCGAAGTCGGTCACCTCCATTCGCATCGTCGCCAGATTGAAACGAGCGCCAACCGGGTGCTGCATCCAGGCGTTGGCGATCAGGATCCACAACGCCGACAGGTTGGTGCCCAACGCCAGCAGGCAGGTAACGATCAGATGCTGAATTCGATTGAGCCGTCCCCAGCCAAAGAAGAACAATCCGACGAACGAGGCTTCCAGAAAGAACGCCATCAGGCCCTCGATCGCCAGCGGCGCGCCGAATATATCGCCGACGTAATGGGCGTAATAAGCCCAGTTGGTGCCAAACTGGAACTCCATGGTGATGCCGGTGGCGACGCCCATGGCGAAGTTGATGCCGAACAACGTGCCCCAGAACTTCACCATGTCGCGCCAGATCGTGCGCCCCGTGGTGACGTAGATGCTCTCCATGACCGCGAGCAACACGGACAAGCCCAGAGTCAGCGGCACGAACAGGAAATGATACATGGCCGTGAGGCCGAACTGCAGGCGAGACAGCGTGACGAGGTCCATTCGACAACTCCGGTCAGTACGGTCGTTGGCTGGCGATATGCGCGACCGCGTCGATCACGGGCTGGCGCGAGGGCGAGAAGAACAGGAAGTACAGCAACGAGAGCAACGCGACTTTGATCAAGATCATCAGAATGAGGTCCCGCCGCAGTCGCGCGGGGAGTTTCAGCATGCCACCTTCGGCGGACCCCACTTTGAGATGCCGCCGAGGCGAGAGTGCGCCGGATGTCGCCGCCTTCATCGCCGCCTGGCTCCGTCCGGGCCGGCGGAATGTGGCAGGGAATGGCGCGACGCACGGGCATGCACGGCTTGCGTCACTCTGGTATCTTGCCACCCAGAACCTGGACTTGCTGGAGGCAACACAGGATCCATTGTCATTACAGTGTCCGCTTTACCGGCCTCGCGGCGTTTCATGCGCGTAAATCGGACCGGGATCAACCTGGACGGCAAATGCCGCTTGTATCCGGCCTGCCGTCTCCACGGGCCGGCGGCACCGTTTTTCCATTCGCGCGACGGAGCGACCCCGGCAACGATCGGTCCCGGACCGAAACCGCGCGCTTCGTGCACGAGAACGAACTTTGTGTCAGCGTAAGGTGCCAACCGGAAGGACAGTCCAATGGAAGCAGGCTTTCTCGGCGTCGGCAACATGGGTCTCCCCATGGCCGGCAAACTGCTCGACGGCGGCCACCAGCTCACCGTCCACGACGTAAGCGACTCGGCGATGCGGCCGCTGCTCGACCGCCAGGCCCGAAAAGCCGTGTCGCCACAGGACCTCGCCGATCAGTGCGAGATCGTATTCGTCTCCCTCCCCACTCTCGCCGCATTCCGCTCGGTCGCCTTCGGGCCAGACGGCCTGATCCACGGCGCGGCCATGAAGCTGCTGGTCAACACTTGCACCGTCGGCGTCCCTTTCGTGAAGGAAATCGAACAGACGATGGCAGCGATTGGCGTCACCGTCGTCGATTGCCCGATCTCGGGCGGCCCGCCCGGCGCCCGAGCCGGCACCTTGTCCGTCATGGTCTCCGGCGATCCCGCCGCCGTCGAACGCATCCGGCCGATGATCTCGTTATGGGGCCGCACCCTGACCGTCGCCGGCGACAAACCCGGCGCGGCCCAGGTGCTGAAACTGACCAACAACATTCTCTCCGCGGTGGCGCTGGCGGCGACGGCGGAGGCGTTCGTGATGGGCGCCAAAGGTGGCCTCGATCCCGAGGTCATGCTCGCCGCGATCAATGCCGGCAGTGGACGCAACAGCGCCACCGAGGCGAAATTCCCGGCCTCCGTCCTGACCCGCACTTTCGATTACGGTGCCGAAATGCACATCCTGATGAAAGACATCGACCTCGCCATCGCCCAGGGCGAGGAACTGGGCGTGCCGATGTTGGTGTGCCAGGCGGCGAGGCTGGTGTTCAAGCATGCCATGCACAAGGGTGCTGCGCACGAAGACATGACCGCGATCGTCAAATATGTGGAACGGGACGCCGGGTTCGAGATGCCAAAAACCCGATGAGCGCGGTGGCGCCCAAATGGTAACGCGCTGGAAATCTTAAGGGTTTCTTCACACTTCAATGGCAGACTGCCCCTGCTTCCTTCAAAGCAGGACAACGATCATGAGTATCTCAAGCGTATCCGGCCTCGCGGCGGCATCGCTCGCCCAACAGTCGCAAAGCCAGGCACAGGCGATCCAGACCAGCGCCGCGACGCAAACCAATACCCCGCCGCCGGCCGTACCGGCTCAGGCATCGGCCACGCCGCATCACCATCACCATCACGGCGGAACAGCGGCGCAAAGCGCGGTCGGGGCACAAACGTCCGGGGCCAACGGAACGGGTGGCGTCGATACGGTCGCCTGATCACCAAAAACGCGTCAGCACGGCGGGGCCGGCCTGAAGGGGCAGGGTCCGTCCCGACCGGTATTCCCGCGGAATTTGTTCCGACAGATTCTCCCGCACCGGGCACCTATGACGCGATCTTCAGCGCGCTGGAGGCATCGTCTCAGCACCTGACCGGGCCGATGCGGCCTCGACCGTTGGTCATCCCGATTCACGACAGCACCGGGGCGGTCACCGGCGGCCTGTGGGGTCACACACTCGTCCGCTGGCTGCACGTTCAACTTCTGTATATCCCGGCCGTGCAACGTGGCCGAGGCACCGGCACCGCCCTGATGACGTCCGCGGAAGCCGAGGCGCGAGACCGAGGTTGCATCGGCGCCCACGTCTCCACGTTCAGTTTCCAGGCAGCGCCATTCTACGAAAAACTCGGCTACTCCGTGTTCGGCACCCTGGAACACTACCCGCCTGGCCATAGTTTGCTGCACTTTCGCAAACTATTTGACACGCCGTTCACCGCGACCGAAACGGCCGCCTGTCGTGACCTTGAACAGGCACTGCGACGCGCCCGCGCCCTCGCGGCGAAGGGCGAGGATGAAGCGGCGAAGCAAGCCTACATCGATGTGCTGCGCCTCGACCCTACGCATTTCGCCGCGCTGAATGAGCTTGCCGCGCTGGCCAACGGCACCTTGCATCGGTCCGCCGCGCGCACGGCTTACGAACAAGCCGTCCGCTTCCATCCCGGCAACCCGGCCGGTCGCGTCAACCTCGCGAATCTGCTGTTGGAAGATGGCGACACCGAAGCCGCGCGACCGCATTATGAGGCGGCACTCGCCATCGATCCCGATCTCCCGGAAGCGCATCAGGGTCTGGCGCGGGTGCTGGCCGAATCCGGCGATGATGCAGCCGAACAGCATTGGCACAAAGGCTTCTCCGGCCACGCGATTGTCACCAAACCACATCGAGGCACCGGACCAGGCGTGCCGCTCCTGCTGTTGGTCGCGGCCCGTGGAGGCAACATCCCGACACGGCACTGGATCGACGATCGTCACTTCGCGATCACCGTCATTTACACGGACTTCCACGATCCAACCCGACCGCTACCGCCGCACGCTCTGGTCGTGAACGCGATCGGCGACGCCGACCTTTGCGGCACGGCGCTCACCAACGCGGGCTCCATACTCACCGCGACCGCGGCCCCTCTGATCAATCCGCCCGAGCGGGTGCGCGCGACCGGCCGTGCCACCAACGCGGCACGTCTCGCGTGCATTCCCGGAGTCGTCACGCCAAAGATCGCGACATTGCCACGCGCCGCGATCCTGGTGGACGACCGCATCAACTTCCCGCTGTTGTTGCGCGCGCCGGGCTTCCACACGGGCAAGCATTTTGTCTACATCGAAAGCCGCGCCATGTTGAAACAGGCGATAGCGGCTCTACCCGGCGACGAGTTGCTCGCGATCGAATACCTCGACGCGCGCGGGCCGGACGGGCTTGCGCGAAAATATCGCGTTATGTTCATCGACGGCGTGCTCTACCCGCTGCATCTGGCGATCGCGACCGACTGGAAAGTGCACTACTTCACCGCCGCCATGGCGGCGAACCCCACCCACCGTGACGAGGAGAACCGCTTCCTGACCGATATGCCAACGGTACTGGGCCACCGGGCGATGACCGCACTCACCGCGATCAACGCGACGCTGGACCTGGATTACGCCGGCGTCGATTTCGCGCTGACATCCGACGGCTCCGTCCTGGTCTTTGAAGCCAATGCGACCATGGTGATCAGCCCCCCCGGGCCGGAGCCAATCTGGGACTATCGCCGCGCCGCCGCCGATGAAGCGCTTCAGGCCGCGAGGCGATTGGTATCGAATCGCGCCGCTGTATACGTCCCTGCCCGAGGCTGGTGCGGCTCGCGGACCGAATGAATGACCTGTAAATTGACGTGAGTGACAAGATCGGCCGTCTCGATCTTTTGGTGGAGTAACGAACGACGGATCGCGGCAGACAAGGCGCCGGCGCCTGTCAGTGATTCCCGCACTAAACGGAACCCGCGAGGCGCGGAACCGAAACAGCCCTCACGCGTTACTTTTCCATCGAAATCATAACTGTGACGACGGAGTAACAGGGTGCGAACACCGGAGGTCGATGGACGGGCCAGCGTCCTGGAGCGGCAGCGCAATCTGAAAATGGCGACATCGGCGCACGCCTACGTGCGTGGAAACACTCTGAAGTTTTACCAGTGGCTGGAAGCGAGCGACAGCACGTTGCCGCAAGGCCCGCCGGTGTGGATCTGCGGCGACTGCCATCTCGGAAACCTTGGGCCGCTCGCCGATATGGACGGGCGCGTCGATATCCAGATCCGCGATCTTGACCAAACCGTCATCGGCAACCCGGCACATGATCTTGTGCGCCTGGGACTGTCGCTCGCCATGGCCGCGCGAGGCTCGGATCTCCCTGGAGTCACGACCGCTCAGATGATCGAGCAAATGATCTCCGGGTATATCCACGGCCTCGAACATCCAGGCCGGTCCGTGAACATCGATGATCCGATGCCGGACTCCGTGCGCGCGGTGATCAAAATGTCCTTGAGCAGGAAATGGAGGCATTTGGCGCGGGAACGCATCTCGGACGTCAACCCCACGATTCCGTTAGGCCGGTGCTTCTGGGCCTTGTCCGCCGAGGAGAAAACCGCGATCCGAAAGTTGTTCGAGGACACCGCGCTTCATGCCATGGTGACCGGTTTGCTACGGCATGACGCGCGTGGCACCGTGACGGTTCGCGATGCCGCGTATTGGATGAAAGGCTGCAGCTCTCTGGGCCGGCTGCGCTTCGCGGTTCTGGTTGAAGTGCGCGACGGCGACAGCCGCCGATTCGGCCTGGTCGATATCAAGGAAGCCGTCCAGGCCGCCGCCCCGCGCAGCGTCGTGAGCATGCCGCGCGATAACGCGGAACGGGTTGTGACGGGAGCGCGCGCCATCGCGCCGTTTCTTGGCGACCGAATGCGGGCGGCGCGCCTGTCCGGCCGGTCGGTGGTTGTTCGCGAACTGATGCCTCAGGATCTGAAGTTGGAGATCGATCGGCTGAGCCGGTTGGACGCGACGCGAGCCGCGCGGTTCCTGGCCAGCGTCGTTGGGCGCGCGCACGGCGGGCAAATGGATGATACGGTGCGGCGCGGTTGGCGAGACGAACTGAACCGTGGCCATTCGACCGAACTCAACGCGCCATTCTGGCTTTGGGCCAGCGTCGTTGATCTCGTGGCGGACCATGAGGCAGCATATTTGGACCATTGCCGGCGCTACGCCCTGGCGGAGGCCGCCTGACGCGAACGGCTGGTTCGCCGCGAAACAGGCTGATGCCGCCGCGTGTGAATAAATTGATCGTGTCGATGCCGGTTGACGTGCCAATGTGTCAATTAATGGTGGCGTGCACGGGGTGATTCCGAGAGCGCGGCCGTTCATGGTCCGGGCCGGTGACGTCGCGGGGACGGCGGCGCGGCGGGGAAACGGCGGAACGAACGCGGAGGTTGGACATCGCGGAAATCCTCACGACAGCGAACGGACACGCGGCGGCGGAACCGCACCTCGCGCAGCCCGCGCAAAATCGCCTGCGCCAGCCAGCTTGCCAGCCCGCCGATCTCCGGCGTCCCCGTCCCCGGAGCAAACGCCGGGTCCAACGCGTCGATGTCGAAACTCAGATACGCCGCCGCATCCCCAACCACCGCCCTGACCCGTTCCGCCACCGCACCCGGACCCATCGCCTGCACATCCAGCGCCGATAGGATCGTCACCTCCTGCCCCACCGTCCAGTCCCAGACCTCCCGGTCCACCGGCGAGCGGATCCCCACCTGGATCATCCGCCGAGGATCGACCAACCCCTCCCGGATCGCGTGCCAGAACACGGACCCATGCGCGAACTCCTGCCCGAAATTCGTTGGCCACGTGTCCACATGCGCGTCGAAATGCACCAGCGCCAGGCCCTCGCCGATCCGCCCGGTCAGCGCCCGCGGCAGAGGCAGCGTGATCCCATGCTCCCCGCCCAGACACAGCAAATGCCCGATCCCCGCCGCCTGGGCCTCGATCCGAGCCAGCGACCCCGCGATATCACCCAACGCGATCTCGAAATCCCCAATATCCGCGATGTCCAGCGTCGCCGGATCGACCCACACTCCCGGATGCGCGCCATCGACCAGCATCCGGCTGGCGCGCCTTATCGCCGCCGGCCCGTCGCGCGTCCCCGCCCGATTGGTCGTCCCCAGATCAAGCGGAACCCCCGCCACCACCAGCGCGGCATCGCGGTCCGCCCGCGCGCTCGCCCCATGAACCCCGGCGGCGTCGCGAAGGCCCGGTGGCGTCGCGAAGGTTGGAGTGCCGGCCAGCGTCCTCTTTTGTTTTCCCGAGCAGGTAGCGGCGAAATCGGCGGAGGCGTCACCTCCCCGCGGTCACGGATCGCGCGCGGGATCGTCCGGCGGCGTTCGGGTTTCGTCAGCCCCCGGCGCCTCGCGGGCGCGCTGCTGGTCCTTGCGCCGGCGCAAGTTGGCCCGCAACGCGTCGGCCTCGCGTTCCCGCCTGATCTCGGCCGCCGAGCGGCGTGGCGGCGGCGAAGACTTGCCCTTATTCATCGTATCGATAGGACCGGCGCTCCGACCGCGCGTCAAGCACCAACGGGTCGTTGCCCCTCCACGTCATGCCCGGGCTTGACCCGAGCGTCTGTCGCGCCACAAACGCCTGAAATAGTGGGAATACCAACTACGGACGGGGGACAGAGATGCTCGGGTCAAGCCCGGGCATGACGGCGTGGGGCGCCTGGCAGCCACAATGAGAATTGCTGAAGCATCAAGGACCTCCTGGACATAAGGATATCTTTATGTCAGACATCCCACCATGGAACGCCTCCTCACCAGCCTGCGCGCCGTCGCCGAGCCGACCCGGCTGCGTCTGCTCGCCCTTGCCGCGCGGGGCAGTTTCTGCGTCATGGAGTTCACCGAAATCCTTGGCCAGTCGCAGCCGCGGCTGTCGCGCCACCTGAAGCTGCTGTGCGATTGCGGCCTGCTGGACCGGGTGCGGGAGGGTGCGAATGTCTGGTTCGGCCTGCCGCAAGGTGACGACGGCGCCCTCGCCCGCGACCTGATCGCCCGCCTGCCCGCCAGCGACGCCGTCCTGGAATCCGACCGCCGCCAGGCCGCCCGCGTTCTGGCCGAACGCGCCCGTATCGCCTCCGAAAGCTTCCGCGCCAAAGGTGCCGACTGGGACGAAATCCGCGCCCTCGACCTGCCCGCGCAGGCGGTGGAGGACGCGCTGATGGCGCTGATCCCCGAGGACGACGCCGGCCGGTTGCTGGATATCGGCACCGGCACCGGCCGCGTGCTGGAGTTACTCGCCCCCCGCATCCGCCAGGGACTGGGCATTGACGCCTCCAAAGCCATGCTCGCCCTCGCCCGTTCCCGCCTCGCCCATCCTGGGCTGGCGCACTGCTCGGTGCGGCTGGCGGACATGTACCGGCTGCCGCAGGCGGACGCCTCGTTCGACACGGCGGTGCTGCAAATGGTGCTGCACTACGCCGAAGATCCGGCCGGCGCCGTGACCGAGGCCGCGCGCGTGCTGCGCCCTGGCGGCGGGCTGATCGTCATCGATCTGGCGGAACATCACCGCGACGATCTGGTCGCGAAACGAGCCCACCGCTGGCCCGGATTTTCCGACGCCGCCATTCACCAGTTGTTAACCGATGCGAGGCTTGATCCCGGCGACGCGGTGACGATCCCGGGTCCGCTCGACGTACGGATCTGGTGCGCGACCCGGACACAGGATGCCTCGGCGCACGCCGCCCTCGAACAAGTGATTTGAAAGCCGGAACGAAATGATTCCTGTTGCCTGGAAACCCTCCGCCCTGACCCACCCCGTCATCCCCCGGCTTGTCCAATTCGTCATCCCCTGGCTTGTCGGGGGGACCCCTCATGGCACGGTGCTGGCGCGGGTCCCCCGGACAAGCCGGGGGATGACGGAGTGGTGCAGGATGGGGATGACGGGGTGGGGTGGAATGATGACGCGATCCCCAATCGTAACGGTATCAGCATGACCCGTCCTCATTTACTCGATGCGTTGCGCGACCAGGTGTTGTTGTGCGACGGCGGGATGGGCAGTCGCGCCCAGTCGCTGCCGTTGGATGTGGAGAGGGATTACTGGGGGCGGGAGAATTGCACCGATGTGCTGGTGCTGTCGCGTCCCGACCTTATCCGCGACATCCATCGCGGATTTTTCGAGGCCGGCGCCGATATGGTGGAAACCAACACCTTCGGCGCCTCACCGGTCACATTGGGAGAATTCGACCTCGCCGAACGCGCGTTCGAGATCAACCAAAAAGCCGCCGAACTGGCGCGGCAAGCGGCGGAGAGTTTCTCCGACGGCCGTCATCGCTGGGTCATCGGCAGTATCGGTCCCGGAACGAAACTGCCAAGCCTTGGCAATATCGCTTACGACCCGTTGCAGGCCGCACTGGCGGAGCAAAGCCGCGGCCTGATCGCAGGCGGCGTCGATGCGATCCTGATCGAGACCTGCCAGGACCCGTTGCAAATCAAGGCGGCGGTCAACGGCGCCAAGATCGCCCGTGCCGCGGCGAAGACCGACACGCCGATCTTCGTTCAGGTCACCGTCGAAACAACAGGCACGTTGCTGGTTGGCCCCGATATCGGCGCCGCCGCGACGATCGTGCACGCTCTGGACGTGCCTCTGCTTGGATTGAACTGCGGCACCGGTCCGCGCGAAATGGCCGAGCACCTGCACTGGCTCGCCGCCAACTGGCCTGGGCTTTTGTCCGTGCAACCCAACGCCGGACTGCCGGAACTCGTCGACGGGCACACGCATTATCCACTGGATGCCGGCGAACTCGCCACCTGGATGGAACGCTTCATCGCCGACGATGGCGTCAATCTGATCGGCGGCTGCTGCGGCACCACGCAAGCGCACATCGCCGCGCTGGACGCGATGTTACGCAAGCGCGGCGGTTTTCGCCCGTCGCCCGTGGTTCGCAAACCGGTCTGGGTGCCAGGCGTCGCCAGCCTGTATCAGGCGGTGCCATTACGCCAGGAGAACGCGATCTTCGCCATCGGCGAGCGCTGCAACGCCAACGGGTCAAAGAAATGGCGTGAGGCACAGGAAACCGGCGACTGGGACCATTGCGTCGAGATGGGCCGGGAACAGATCGGCGAAGGCTCGCATGCGCTCGACATCTGCACCGCTTTCGTGGGCCGCGATGAGACGGCGGAAATGCTGGAGGTGGTTCGCCGGTTCACCGCCTCGGTCAATTCGCCGCTGGTGATCGACAGCACGGAAACGCCGGTGATCGAGGCAGCACTAAAGCTGCATGGCGGCAAACCGATCATCAACTCGATCAATTTCGAGGATGGCGAGAAGGCCGCGGCCGACCGTTTGCGGCTGGCGAAACAATTCGGCGCCTGCGTGATCGCGCTGACCATCGACGAAGTGGGGATGGCGAAGACCGCCGAGGACAAGTTGCGCATCGCTCGCCGCCTGGTCGATTTCGCCTGTAATCAACACGGTCTGCCGCAATCCGACCTGCTGATCGACCCGCTGACCTTCACCATCGCCACCGGCAACGAAGACGACCGCAAGCTGGCGCAATGGACGCTGGAGGGCATCGCCGCCATCCGGCAAGAGTTCCCCGATATCCAGATCATCCTCGGCCTGTCGAACGTCAGCTTCGGGCTCAATCCCGCCGCGCGGGCGGTGTTGAATTCGGTGTTTCTGGATCACGCGGCGCGCGCCGGCATGAGCGGCGCGATCATTCACGTATCAAAAATCCGCCCCTTGCATCTGCTGGCGCCGGAAGAGGTGAAGGTGGCCGAAGACCTGATCTTCGATCGCCGCACGGAAGACTATGACCCGCTGCAAAAGATGCTGGCACTGTTCGCCGGCAAGAAAGTCGCCGACACCGCCAAGAAAACCCGCGCCGAAACGGTGGAAGGCCGCCTGAAAGACCGCATCGTCGATGGCGATCGCAAGGGCCTGACCGATGAACTCGACGATGCGCTGAAGACCCGTGCACCGTTGTCCATCATCAACGACGTGTTGCTGGATGGCATGAAAGTCGTTGGCGATCTGTTCGGCGCCGGCAAGATGCAGCTGCCCTTCGTGCTGCAAAGCGCCGAGACGATGAAAGCCGCCGTGGCTTACCTCGAACCGTTCATGGAACGCGCCGAGGGGCAGGAGAAAGGCACCATCGTGCTCGCCACGGTCAAAGGCGACGTGCACGACATAGGCAAGAATCTCGTCGACATCATCCTGACCAACAATGGCTATCGCGTCGTCAACCTCGGCATCAAAGTACCGCTGGCCGATATGTTGGAAGCCGCCGCAACCCACCGTGCGCACGCCATCGGCATGAGCGGACTGCTGGTGAAGTCAACCATGGTCATGCGCGAGAACCTGGAAGAAATGTCGCGTCAGGGACTGGAGATTCCTGTCTTGCTCGGCGGCGCCGCGCTGACCCGGAATTATGTCGAGGACGACTGTGTCCGCGCCTACGCCTGTGGCCGTGTCGCCTATGGCCGCGATGCGTTCGACGGGTTGCACATGATGGACCGGGTGACCGGCAACGGGTTCGACGATTATCTCGCGGCGGTGCAATCGAAACGGGCCGGCAAGGCGCGCAATACGACGCGCACTCTGGGTCAGGCCGATGCGCGCGCGTTCCAGCCCGTCGACATCAACGCGGTCCGTGAGCGCCGCCACCGCCTGACCCGTGATGTTCCGGTCGTGGAACCACCATTCTGGGGCGCACGAGTGATCGAGGCCGACCCCAAAGCCATCGTGCCGTACGTGAACGAACGCAGCCTTTACCAGTTCCAATGGGGATTTCGCAAACAAGGCCGCTCATTCGACGATTTCCTCGGTTGGGCGAAGCAGGAACTGAGGCCGGTGATGCGGCGGATGCTGACTTTGTGCGCTGAGCAAGACATTTTAAAGCCCAGGGCGGCGTATGGATATTGGCTCGCGGCCGCCCAGGGCAACGAACTGATCATCTTCGATACCGACGGCACGACCGAACTGACCCGGTTCGCCCTGCCGCGGCAACCACGCGAGGACGGCGAGTGCATCGCCGATTTCTTCCGCGACGTGGACGACACCCGACGCGATGTCATCGGTCTGCAGGTGGTGACCGTTGGCCAGAAAGCATCCGACATCGCACGCGAATGGTTCGAAGATAATCGTTACCAGGATTACCTCTATCTGCACGGGCTGTCGGTGGAAATGGCCGAGGCGATGGCGGAATATGTCCACAAACGCATCCGTGCCGAACTGGGCTTCGCCGCTGACGATGATCCCGACACCGACAAGATGCTGGCGCAGGGATATCGCGGCAGCCGCTACTCGTTCGGTTATCCGGCCTGCCCTCGACTGGAAGATCAGGAACCGATCCTGAAACTGCTGGGAGCGGAGCGGGTCGGCGTGTCCCTGTCGGACGAGTTCCAGTTGCATCCAGAGCAATCGACCAGCGCGATCGTGACGCTGAGCCCGCACGCGAAATATTTTTCTGTGTGAGGCGGCGGGCTGGCGCCGAGCCTGACCCGGTGGCCGATCGGAAACCGCCTGCCCCGCAATCGCGTCGCGCCCGCTTCGGCGGTTTCATAACCAGGCCACCTCCGCTATGTCCAACCCGACCAACCGCCTCGGCCGGCCACGGTGCCACCCGGGCGTTCGTTCGCACCTTTAAGGAGGCGTCCGCCGCATGAAAGTCACTCGATTGATCCCGCCGGGAGCGGGCCTGCTTTGCCTCGCCGTCAGCGCGTTCCTGCTCCTGGGCTGCGTGCAACAGGCGGCGACGTGGAGCGGGATTTACGCCATTGATACCGCCGGCGGCGCGAAGACCTGTGTCACCGAAACCGCCTCCCCGCCTGACGGCATGACCGCGGTGGCGAAGATGCAGGTCAGCGATGAGGGCGGCTGGTGCGGCATCCTCGCCAACCACGGTGGGGTTGCGTACGATTCCTATCTGATGGTCACGCGGCCCGGTCATGGGAAGATTTACGCGCACCATGTCGGCGCGAATACGAGAATCGATTACACGCCCGATGCCGGGTTTGTCGGCTCCGACACTTTCGCGGTTCGCCTGATCCCCGGTAACGCGGTGGTCCAGGGCGCCGTTACCGTAACGCGCTAGCGGTCAGTTGTCGTAGGCGACCAGCGCCTCACACGGCACATCCAGCCTGGCGCGGCCGTTCAGAAAAGTCAGTTCGATCAGCGCCGCGACGGCCGGGACGATGGCGCCCTGCTGGCGCAACAGCTTGATCCCGGCCGCCGCCGTGCCACCGGTGGCGAGCAGATCGTCCACCACCACGACGCGCTGTCCGGGCCGCACCGCGTCGGCCTGAATTTCGACCCGGTCCTCGCCATACTCCAGCGCATAGTTCACGCCGACCGTCGGACCCGGCAGCTTGCCAGGTTTGCGGATCATGATGAAGCCGCAGCCAAGCTTCAGCGCCAGAGGGGCGGCGACGAGGAAACCTCGGCTTTCGATCCCCGCCACCAGGTCCGGCATATGCGGGCGGACCGCTCGCGCCATCCGGCCCATCGCCACCTGCCACGCGTCAGCGTCCGCCAGCAACGTCGAGATGTCGTAGAACAGGATCCCGGGCTTCGGAAAATCCGGGATGCCTCTGATATGGTCTTTCAGGTCCATGATGGCAGGTCCATTCGGGTCGCGGCCTTTGTCGCGGGGTTTGCACCAGGCGCTGTAGAACGCGTGGCGCGCGTGAGCAACGGGTTACGAGGGAGCCAGCGCCTCATCCGGCAACAGTCCCCAGAACTGGTCGCGCCGCAGGTAACCCTTATAGCCGCCGATCTGGACCTGGCACCACTGCGATCCCGTGTCGCACTCTCGCAACCGCCCGATCACGCCAACCTTCAGTAACGCCACGGGGCTCGCGGTGTCCTTGGCGTCGGAGCGCAAGGTCGCGTCATTACCGGTGATCATGAAGGTACGGCGGTCGCTGAGCGTGACCTGGTGGACCCAACCCTCTACTCCGTCAGGATCGCGCACATACCGCCAGACGTCGTATTCCCGCTCGACCTCCACTGGCAGATCGCGCCTCTGATACACCCACTCGATCGGATACCGCTGTCCCGGACCTTTCCGCATATTGGTATCGTCGGTCTTGAGCGCGGCGAACCGGGGAATCTTGGGCGGCGGTTCGGTTGACTCCTTGACCGGTGCCTCCTTGGCGGGCGGCTTTGGGACAGGCGGCGGAACGGCGGCGACCGGCGGGATGGGGTGAGACTTCGGATCGGGTTTCGCGGCGGCCGCTTTGGCCCCGCCTGGCCGCTCGGCCGTGTGGTGGGAATCAGGCTTCGCCTTGTGCCTGACCGGAGGCGTATCGGTGTTATCCGGGCTCGCTGGCGTCACCGCGCCAACCTCGCCCGCGGCCATCGCGATCGCGAAGGCCAACAGGATCCGAGTCGCACAGTACACAACGCGAGGCCACATGCATGAGCCGTGGCAGGCACGCCTGAACCGGTCAAGTAAGATGTCGGCGGTGTGCGGGAGAATTCATCAGCGCCATGGTTACTGGAGATGGGGCGCCAGAGACGCCATGGCGCGAGAGACGGGGCTCGAACCCGCGACCTCCGGCGTGACAGGCCGGCGCTCTAACCAACTGAGCTACTCCCGCTTTGGCGGAGGCGAGGCTTTAGGCCGCCAACCTGTAAGCGTCAAGCACGAAGCCCGCGGCTTCGATGTTGAAAAATGGTAGGCGGTGACGGATTCGAACCGCCGGCCCTCTCGGTGTAAACGAGACGCTCTACCGCTGAGCTAACCGCCTTCCGTGGCGCGACGAACCGCGCACCGCCGGTAAAGCATCCGTCAACCGAGGATTTGCTTCAAGCTGTTTTGTCGCCGCCTGGATGGCGCGTCAGTTCACTGTGTCCTTCAGGCCCTTGCCGACCTTGAAGCGAACGGTGGTGGAGGCGGGGATCTGCATTTCCTCGCCGGTGCGGGGATTTCGGCCGGTGCTGGCCTTCCGCTCGGCCGCGACAAACGTTCCGAAGCCGGCGAGCCGGACCTCATCCTTCCGCTTCAACGCGGCGGTGATCGCGGCCAGGACCGCGTCGACGGCATCTCCGGCTTTGGCGCGCGTCAAATCCGCGCTGTCCGCGACTGCTCCGATAAGATCATTCTTGTTCACGTGTGCGATTCCCCTTCGTACGTGGTGCATAACAAAAAGTCCGTCCCCGGACCTTTGGTTCCAATCGGTTTCCACCCCTCCCTGAGCGTGGGAGGGGTGGCTTACCGCGTCCTCGATCAGTGCGCCAATGTCGCGCCGATCTGCTGAGGCTGTGGGGGCACCGGCGGCATATCCGGCGGTTCCTCCCACTCGATCGCTTCCGGCGCGCGCACAAGCGCCTTGGCGATGACTTCGTCGACATCGGAGACCGGGATCAACACGAGGTTGTTCTTCACGTTGTCCGGGATCTCGGCGAGATCCTTTTCGTTCTCCTTCGGAATGAACACGGTCTTGATGCCGGCGCGCAACGCCGCCAGCAACTTCTCCTTCAGACCGCCGATCGGCAACACGCGGCCGCGCAACGTGATCTCACCGGTCATCGCGATATCGCGGCGGATCGGGATGCCGGTCAGCACACTGACAATCGACACCGCCATCGCCACACCGGCGGACGGTCCGTCCTTCGGGGTCGCGCCTTCCGGCACGTGCACGTGGATGTCACGCTTTTCGAACAGGGTCGGCTTGATGCCAAACCGGGTCGAGCGGCTGCGCACGTAACTCAACGCCGCCGACACGCTTTCCTGCATCACGTCACCGAGCTTGCCGGTGCTCTTGACGTTGCCTTTGCCGGGCAACAGCACCGACTCGATCGTCAGGATTTCGCCGCCGACCTCGGTCCAGGCCAGACCGGTGACGACACCGACCATGTCCTCGGCCTCGGTCTCGCCGAAGCGGAATTTCTTCACCCCGGCGAAAGTGTCGACATTCGACATATCGATCGTCATCCGATCGACTTTCTTGGTGACGATCTCCTTCACCGACTTGCGCGCCAGGTTCGCCAGTTCGCGTTCCAGATTCCGCACGCCGGCTTCCCGCGTGTAGTAGCGGATCAGCTCGTGCAAAGCCTCATCGGTGACGTCCCATTCAGCCTTCTTCAGGCCATGTGCCTCAGCCTGTTTCGGAATGAGATGGCGTTTGGCGATCTCAACCTTCTCATCCTCGGTATAGCCGGGGATGCGAATGATCTCCATCCGGTCCATCAACGGTTGCGGCATGCGCAGGCTGTTGGCTGTCGTGACGAACATCACGTCCGACAGATCGTAGTCCACTTCCAGGTAATGATCGGCGAAGGTGCTGTTCTGTTCCGGATCCAGAACTTCCAGCAACGCCGACGACGGATCGCCGCGCCAGTCGGAACCGAGTTTGTCGATCTCGTCCAGCAGGAACAGCGGGTTCGACGTCTTCGCCTTCTTCATGCCCTGGATGACCTTACCGGGCATCGACCCGATATAGGTGCGCCGGTGGCCGCGAATTTCCGCCTCGTCGCGCACGCCGCCTAGCGACATGCGAACGAAGTTACGTCCGGTGGCACGCGCGATCGACTTGCCCAGTGAGGTCTTGCCGACGCCGGGCGGGCCGACGAGGCAGAGGATCGGGCCACGCACTTTCGGGCTGCGCGCCTGCACCGCCAGGTATTCGATGATTCGCTCTTTG
>Ga0182018_10002317_pt1 | contig 19385 bp, 18 predicted proteins | sample 812P2MmetaG_FD_120490 | JGI IMG/M metagenome (GOLD analysis project Ga0182018, IMG submission 120490) | Permafrost microbial communities from Stordalen Mire, Sweden - 812P2M metaG | ecosystem: Environmental > Terrestrial > Soil > Wetlands > Permafrost | place: Sweden: Stordalen | collected... | reverse complement strand
CCGGTGACCACGGCCGCCTTCCCGTCGAGCAAGCCCACGTGCCCTCCTTCGCGTCTTCGATGCCGCGTCACGCCGTCACCGGGCGGCGGCGACACGTCCGCACAACCCCGGCGAGCGTACATTCCGAACCCGGTGCCCAGGCGGGCCGGATCCCTACGAGTTGGGGCTGCTCACCCGCTCCGGCTCCCCGCCGGTGTGGGAGATCCAGGTCTCGTACATCTCGGCGTAGCGACCACCGTGGGCGATCAGCTCGTCGTGGGACCCGATCTCGATGATCCCGCCCTCGTCGACGACCACGATCCGGTCGGCCTTCATCGCGGTGGTGAGGCGGTGAGCGATCAGGATGGCGGTGCGACCCTCCAGCAGCACGTCGAGGGCCCGCTCGATCTTGCTCTCGGACAACAGGTCCAGGTTGGACGTGGCCTCGTCGAGGACGATCACGCGGGGGTGGGCGAGGAAGGCCCGCCCGAGCGCGATCAGCTGGCGCTCGCCCGAGGAGAGCGATTGGCCCCGCTCGTGGACGATCGTGTTGAGCTGCTCGGGCAGCCGTTCGATGACCTCCAGGAGGCCGACCGTCCGGACCGCCTCCCACACCTCCTCGTCGCTCGACTCGGGTCGTGCGAAGGCGATGTTCTCCCGCACGGTGCCGGCGAACAGGAACGGCTCCTGGGGCACCACCCCGAGCTGGCTGCGCAGCGACTCGAGGGAGACGTGCCGGATGTCGTGGCCGTCGATGAGCACCCGGCCCTCGGTGGGGTCGTAGAAGCGCGTCACGAGCTTCGCCATGGTCGACTTGCCGGCGCCGGTCGGGCCGACGAAGGCGACCGTCTCACCGACGTCGATGCGGAGGTCGACGTCGTGGAGGACCGGGGTGGCGGGGTCGTAGCCGAAGGTCACGTGGTCGAACGAGATGGCCCCGTTGATCGGTGGCATCTCGATCGAGTCGGGGTCCTCGGGCACGCTCGGCGACAGCGCGAGCAGCGTGTTGAGCTTGATGATGGAGGCCTGGCCCTGCTGGTAGGTGTTGTACTGCTGCACCAGCAGCGTGATCGGCGCGAAGAAGCGGTTCACGTACAAGAAATAGGCCGTGAGCGCCCCGATGCTCAGCTGGCCGTGCACGACCATGGTGCCGCCGACGACGAGGATGATGGCCTGGCCGAGGTAGGCCAGCATCTGCGTGCCGGGCCCGTAGATCGCGTTGATCTGGGCCGTGTAGTTGTTGGCGTCGCGGTACTCGCCGACCACGTTGCGGTGGTGGATCACGTTGTGGCGCTGGCGGTTGTGGGCGGTGACGATGCGGACCCCGTGCAGGCTCTCGGACAGGTCGGCCAGCACGCCCGCGATGCCGTCCCGGACCCGGTCGTAGCCGCGCTCGGACGCCGAGCGGAACCAGATCGACAACGCGCTCAGCACCGGCACGACGACGAGGACGGTGACGATGGCCAGCCGGACGTTGAGCGAGAAGAGGATGGCGGTGATGACGACCATGGTCAGGCCCTGCACTGCGAAGCTGGCCAGGCCGTCCTGGAGGAGCTGCTGGAGGTTCTCGATGTCGCTCGTCATGCGGGTCATGATCACGCCCGCCTTCTCCTCCGTGTAGAAGTCGAGCGACATGCGCTGGAGGTGGGTGAAGATCTTTATCCTCAGGTCGTTCATCACCCAGGCGGCCAGCCGGCCCGTGACCCTGACCTGATTGCGCTGGGCGATAGAGCTCAACGCAATCGCCCCGAAGAAGAGCACCGCGCACACGACGATCGTGCCGAAGTCCTTGGGCCCGACGAGGAAATCCTTGGGCCCGAGCGGGAGATGACCCGGCTTCAGCGTGGGTGAGCCCATCCCGTGCGTGATGGCGTAGTCGATGAGCGCGGGACCGGCCTGGTTGGCCAGGCTGACGATGGTCACGAGGACGCCGGCCAGGGCGGCGAGGTGCCAGTGCTCGAGCACCAGCTGTCGCAGTGTCATCCGGCGCCGCTCGGCGGCGGTCATCTGATAGCTGAAGCGAGCCTTGGGTGCGGGGTACTCGGGTTCGGTCTTGAGCAGCTTGTCGACCCCGCCTTGGAGCTCCGGCGGGATGCCCGCGAACGGCAAGCCGCCCCCCGGATTGCCTGCCGAGGGCCCGCCTGGGCGCCCTCCCATGCCACCGCCACCGCCACCGAACATCCCGCCACCGCCGGCACCCCACGCCATCAGACCGGCCCTCCTGCGTCGGCGCCGTCGAGCCCGGCCCGCTCGGCCGCCGCCGCCCGGGCCTCCTCGGCCCTGATCTCGAGCTCCTCCTCGCCCTGAGCGAGCACGTCCGCGTAGAGCGGCACGGTCTCCATCAGTTGGGCGTGCGTCCCGTCGGCCACGATCTTCCCGGCGTCCATGAGCAGGACCCGGTCGGCGAGGCTGATGGTCGAGAGGCGGTGGGCGATGATCAGGGTGGTCCGGCCCTCCATCAGCTTGCGCAGCGACCCGTGGATCGTGAGCTCGACCTGTACGTCGATGGCGCTGGTGGCGTCGTCGAGCACCAGGATCGGTGGGTTCACGAGAAGCGTCCTCGCGATCGCGATCCGCTGGCGCTGGCCGCCCGACAGCGTGTACCCGCGCTCGCCGACGACGGTCTCGTAGCCCTTCGGGAGCTCGCGGATGAAGCCGTCGGCTCCGGCCGCCTTGGCCGCCGCCTCGATGTCCGCGAAGTCGGCGTTCGGGAACCCGTAGGCGATGTTCTCGCGGATCGAGGTCGAGAAGAGGAACGGCTCGTCGAGCACGATGCCGACGCTGGCCCGCAGGCTGAGCAGGGTCAGGTCGCGCACGTCGTGGCCGTCGATCACGACCCGGCCTCCGGTGGCGTCATAGAAGCGGGGGAGCAGCCGCGCCACCGTCGACTTGCCGACGCCGGTCCGACCCACCAGCGCGACGGTCTCTCCTGGCCGGATGTGCAGGTCGAAGTCGTCGAGGATAAGGGGGTTCTCGGGCGAGTACGAGAAGTTGACCGACTCGAAGTGGATGTCACCCTTGCAGTCCACGAGATCGACCGCGCCGGGTCGGTCGACGACCGTCGGCACCTCGTCGAGGATCTCGTAGATGCGCTGCGACGAGGCCGAGGCGCGCTGGCCCATCATGATGATCATCCCGAGCATCTGGAACGGCGCCTGGAGCATCACGATGTACAAGCTGAAGGCCGCGATCGCGCCAACCTGCAGCTTGCCGTGCACGACCAGCCAGCCCCCGAAGAGCACCACCAGGGCCAGGCCGATCTGGGGCAGGTTCTGGACGGTCGGGGTGAACTTGGCCCGGATGTAGGCGTCCTTGATGTACGACCACTGGAGGCGGTCGGCCGCCTTGCCCAGCGTCGTCAGCTCACGCTGCTCGGCCGCGAAGGATTTGACGACCCGCACGCCGTTGATGTTCTCGTCGACGATCGTCGCGACGTCGGCGAGCCTGGACTGAATGAGCCAGGACACCGGGAAGATCGACTTCCGCATCTGGATGCCGAGCAGGTAGACGAACGGCATCGGGATCATGGCGACCAACGCCAGCGGCACGTTGATGGAGAGCATGTAGCCGAAGGCCACGACGGCGACGCTGCATTGGACGAGGATCGACGGGGCGAAGGTCAGGTACATCTGGACCGACCGGATGTCCGAGTTGGCCCGCGAGATCAGTTGGCCCGACTGGACGCGGTCGTAGAAGGGGAACGACATCTTCGTGAGATGCGTGTAGATGATATTGCGGAGGTCGAACTCCATCTCGTAGGCGGTGCGCATCAAGAAGTACCGCGAGATGTACCCGGCGATGCCGGCGATCACGGCCAGGATGAAGACGATCGTGACGTAGTGGCTGAGCGGCACGCTCCGCGCCACCAGCGAGTTGTTGATGGCCTCTTCCAAGAGCTTCGGGATCTGCACCTGGAGGACGAGAGCCAGGAACGACATCACGAGCGATGTGATGAACATCTTCTTGTGCGACAACACGATCGGCATCGCCCGTCGCAGCCAGGTCTTCTCTTTGTCCGGGTCGATCGTCGCCCGCGGGGCCCGGTAGCGGGCCGTGGTCGCGACCGGCTCGAAGGGGGAATGCTGCACCGGCTCGTCGTGTGCCGCGGTCTGCTCGTCGGGCCGGCGGGAGAGGATCGTCATTTGGGCACTCGCGAGGCTCGGTGGATGACGAGCGCCTCATGCCAGAGGGCCAGGTTGTCCAGTGCCCTCGTGCTCGACCGGGCGTTCCCGAGTCCGGCGGCGATCGACACCAGCCGGTCGTTGACCGCCCGGTCGGCCGCCTGGAGCACCGCCTGCCCCTGGGGCGTCATGCCGAGCGAGATGCGCCGACGGTCGTCTTCGCTGTGGGTGCGCACCACCAGCCCCCGGGCCACCAGCCCGTCGATCACGGCAGTGACGCTCGGCGGCCGAACGGCCAGGCGCTCGGCCAGTGACGAGGACATCGCGGAGCCCTCGTCGAGAATGCCGAGGATCCGGTACTGGGAGAGGGACAGGTCCGCCACGGTCAGGCCCAGCTCGACCTGCTTGGACAACCAGGCCGCGGTCCGGCCGGGGTTGTGGAGTCTCGGCTGGGTCTCCAGCTGTTCGATGCTCATACTATTAGGGTATCTAACAGATCTGGGCGGTTCAAGTAATGACCCGGTACCGGGGCCGTACCCGCGTCCGGCCCATCCCTGTTGTCCGGGGGTCGTCGCGGGGCGATACTTAAGCAGTACTCGCACCAGGAGGGACGCCGAAATGAAGACCCGAGCAGCCGTATGCCACGAGGCGGGCACGCCGTGGACGACAGAGGAGATCGAGATCGACGAGCCCCACGCTCATGAGGTCCAGGTCCAGGTGGCCTACGCGGGCATGTGTCAGTCCGACGAGCACCTCCGGCTCGGTGACATCAGCGCTCCGCCGGAGCTCCTCGAGATGATGGGCCTTTCGTCGATGTACCCGGTGATCGGCGGCCACGAGGGCTCCGGCGTCGTGGCCGCGGTCGGTCCCGAGGTTCAGCACGTGGCCGTCGGCGACCGCGTGGCCGTCTCCTTCATCCCGGCGTGCGGGGTCTGCTTCTGGTGCGCTTCGGGTCGTCAGAACCTCTGCGACCTTGGCATGTACACCCTGGCCGGGCCGATGATCAGCGACGGGACCTGGCGGCACCACCTGGGCGAGGCCAACCTCGGGCGGATGACCCAGCTCGGTACCTTTTCCGAGACGATGGTCGTCAACGAGGCGTCGCTCGTGAAGATTGCCCCGGACGCCCCGCTCAGGGCGGCCGCGCTGATCAGCTGCGGCATCGCGACCGGCTTCGGCTCCGTCGTCGACCGGGCGAAGGCCCGGCCCGGTGAGGTCGTGGTCGTGGTCGGATGCGGCGGCGTGGGGTCCGGCGCGCTGCAGGGAGCGCGGTTGGCCGGCGCCAAGGCGGTCGTGGCGGTCGACCCGGTGCCATTCAAGACCGACCAGGCCAAGAAGATCGGGGCGACCCATTCGGCAGCGTCGATGCAAGAGGCCCTCCCGCTCGTGGCAGAGATCACCCAGGGTCGGATGGCCGACGTCATCGTGCTCACCCCGGACACGCTGACCGGCGATCTGATCGCACCGGCGTGCATGCTCGGCTCCAAGGACGCGCGGATCGTGTGCACCGCGATCGCACGGATCGACCAGATGGACGTTCAACTGAACCTGTTCAACCTGGCCATGTACAACCAGGCCATCTTGGGGACGGTGTTCGGCTCGGCCAGCCCGCGGGTGCAGGTGCCCAAGCTGCTATCGCTCTACCAAAACGGCCAGCTCGACATCGACGAGCTGATCACGAAGGAGTACACGCTCGACCAGGTCCAGGAGGGCTACGACGACCTCCACGCCGGGCGCAACGTGCGCGGCGTGGTGAAGCTGGCCGGGGACTCGTAACCACCACCGCGTCCAATCGCGCTGGCACGACCAACCGAAGATCGGCTGACCTGCGGTCCTCCTCTTCCCACGTCGTGGGTGGGGCTGGGCAGGTGGAAGGATCGGGTGATGGCTGGGTCGTGGTTCGAGACGGTCGCAGAGGCGCAACGGCGCGCGCAGAAGCGCCTGCCACCGTCGGTCTACAAGGCGCTCCTGGCCGGGTCTGAGCGCGGCCGCACCATCGACGACAACCTGGCCGCCTTCGGTGAGCTCGGCTTTGCCCCCCACGTCGCGGGGTTGCCCGAGAAACGGGACATGGCCGTCACGGTCATGGGGCAGACGCTGGCGCTGCCGGTGCTCATGTCGCCGACCGGTGTGCAGGCCGTCCACCCGGACGCAGAGGTGGCCGTCGCACGCGCAGCGGCGGCCCGGGGCACGGCGATCGGCCTCAGCTCGTTCGCCAGCAAGCCCATAGAAGAGGTGGTCGCGGCCAATCCCCAGACGTTCTTCCAGCTCTACTGGTGCGGGACGCGCGAGCGGATCGCGGCGCGCATCGAGCGGGCTCGGAGCGCCGGCGCGGTCGGCCTCATCGCCACCTTCGACTGGTCGTTCTCCAACGGTCGTGACTGGGGCAGCCCGCACATCCCCGAACGGCTCAACCTCAGGGAGATGGTGCGATTCGCTCCCGAGGTGCTGCGCCGACCCCGGTGGCTCGCCGCGTTTGTCAGATCGGGGCACCTTCCGAACCTCACGGTCCCCAACATGGCCGCACCCGGTGAGCCGCCGCCGACCTTCTTCGGCGCCTACGGGGAGTGGATGCAGACGCCGCCGCCCAGTTGGGACGACGTGGCGTGGTTGGCGAAGCAATGGGGTGGCCCGTTCATGTTGAAGGGCGTCATGCGCGTCGACGACGCCCGGCGTGCCGTTGACGCCGGGGTGACCGCGATCTCGGTCTCCAATCACGGGGGCAACAACCTCGACACGACCCCGGCGACGATCCGGGCGCTCCCAGCCGTCGCGGATGCGGTCGGCGACCGGGTCGACGTGGTGCTCGACGGCGGGGTCCGCCGCGGCAGCGATGTGATCAAGGCGCTCGCCCTCGGCGCGAAGGCGGTCATGATCGGCCGCGCCTACCTGTGGGGCCTGGCCGCGAACGGCCAGGCCGGCGTGGAGAACGTCCTCGACGTCATTCGCGGCGGGATCGATTCGGCCATGCTCGGCCTCGGCCGCTCGACGGTGGCCGAGCTGACGCCGGCCGACGTGATCGTGCCGGAGGGCTTCGCTCGCGAGTTGGGTACGGGTCCGGAGTGAGCGCCATCCCGCTCGGCTAGCGATCCTGCGAGGGCGGTGTCTCGGGTCGGCCCCGCCGAGCCGTCGTCGCAATGGCCGGCACGAGAGGCCGCACCGTGCGTGCCCTCCAGCAGCCCCACCAAACCCCGGTGCCATAGGCGAGGTCGTCGGCGACCCGGACGGACAGGTAGCTGAGCGGATCGAGCCCTACGGGCCGTGATCCCCAGTCGCGGGCCGTCGACACGGCCAAGGCGCCCACGACCGCCCACCGGAGCCGCCCGAGCCGGCGAACGAAGAGCGACACGAACAGGACCGGCCCCCAGGCGCGGGCCAGTCCCGAGACTGCGGGAGCGGCCGACCGCACGGTTCCGACAAGCGAGAGCTTGGTCGCGGCGGCGAACGGGTCGTCGACCACCCCGGTGAGCCGACTGGCCAGGACGGCCGCGGACCCACCCGCGATGCCGACGGCGGCCAGCGGCCGACGCGCGAGCAGCAGTCCCCATGTCGCCGCGGCGGTCGGCGAGATTCGCGCCGGCGCCAGCGCCCCCCGGTGCCGCCGGGACAGTGGTCCGGCGGTCGAGCCGTAGAGGGCTCGACGGGCCAGCCATTCGGACAGCCGCAGGTCGGACGCGTGGCTCACCTCGACGGTGGGCACGTAGCGCACGTCCCAACCGGCTTCGACGAGTCGCCACACGAGGTCGACGTCCTCGCCTGCGCCGAGCCGTTCGTCGAAGCACGCACCGGCCATGGCCGCCCGCCGGACGACGATCGCGGCCGAGGGGACATAGGAGACGCGCGTTCCCGGTGCCACGCGTCCTTCGGCGGTGCCGAGGTCGAGCGGTGAGCACGCCGACTCGTAGCGGGCCAGCCAAGAGGGCCCGGCCGGCGTGACGACGCGGGGCGCGACGAGCGCGACCCGTGGGTCGGCGAAGTGCCCGACGAGGCCGTCGAGCCACGCGGGATGGACCGTGCAGTCGGAGTCGACGAAGGCCACGAGCGGCGACAGAACCCGAGCCATGCCGGCGTTGCGCGCGGCGGCCGGTCCCGAGTGCGAGTCGAGCCGGACGTACTCCGCGCCGGCATCTCTCGCCGCCTTCTCGATCTCGTCCCGACGCAGCGAGCAGTCGTCGACCACGACGCACGCCGTGTCGCCGAGCGATCCGAGCAGTCGGATGAGGAGCTCGGGCCTGTTCCGCACCGGGACCACGACGGTCACCAACACGCCCGGCGACAGGCGCGACGGCCGCGGGTGCAAGAGGCCCGCGGACACGAGGCGTCGTGCGACGACCCTGTCGGCCCGGCGGTTCTCCACGGCCTCCCCATCGAGCCATCGCCGTGCCATCGCCGCAGCTCGGGGTCGGAGTCGCACCAATCGCATCGGGCTCCCGCCCAGGAGCGCCCGCCCGTCGGCGAGGACCTGGAGTTCGCGGTCAGGGGCCAATCCGAACCCGACCGGCAGCATCGCCTGGCCCCTCGGGGCGGGGCGAACCGGATCCGGGCTCCGGTCGGTCCGGGCGAACGTGGGCACGGGGCCATCTTGTCAGCCGCTCTCCAGAGGCCGAGCGCCTCTTCGGGCGCCCGCTCCTCCCCGGTCGCCACCGATAACGTGCGGCGAACTGGGGCATCGGACCCGAGCCCGGTGCCAGGGGGAATGATGCAGAGCGAGCTCGAACGAATCCTCGGGGAAGCCGTGGCCGGCGGGGACCTGATCGAGGCGGCGGCGGCCGTCGCGACGCCCACGGGAACCTTCGCCGCCGCGGCGGGCCAACGGTCCGAGGGAACCGAGATGACCCCGGACTCGATCGTCTGGATCGCGTCCATGACCAAGGCGGTCACCGCCGTCGCGGCGATGCAGCTGGTCGAGCAGGGACGGGTCGCGCTGGATCAGCCATGCCACGAACTGGTGCCCTACCTGGCCGAGGCCCAGGTGCTCGACGGGTTCGACGATGACGGTTCGCCGAAGCTGCGACCCCCGGCCCGTCCGATCACGCTGCGCCACCTGCTGTCACACACGGCGGGCTTCGGCTACGACTTCACCGATCCGCTGATCGCCCGCTTCGTTGCCGAGCAGGGTCTGCCGTCGATCGTCGACGGGACCGCGGCCGCATATGAACAGCCGTTGCTCTTTGACCCGGGTGACCGCTGGGCCTACGGCATCAACATCGACTGGGCCGGCCAAGTTGTCGAGGCGGCTACAAAGACGCGCTTGGACGACCACCTCCGATCGGCCATCTTCGAGCCGCTCGGAATGCCCGACACCGGATTCGGTCGGGATGCGGCCGGCCGGTCCCGCACGGCCGACATGCACCTGCGCACGCCCGACGGTTTGGCCCCGGTCCCGTTCGAGACCAAGGAGGACCCCGAGTTTCTAATGGCGGGCGGCGGCCTCTACGGCACCGTCGTCGACTATCTGCGCTTCGCGCGCATGATGCTCGGTGGCGGCGCGCTCGAGGGGACGAGAATCATCACCGCTGACTCCGTGCGCGAGATGGGTACCAACCAGATCGGAACCCTGGACGTCGGTGGGTGGCACGCGGTGAACCCCATCTTGTCCAACGAGGTTGACCTTGGGAGCGGCCAGCAATTCGGATTGAGCTTTCTGCTCAACCCACAGACCACGCCGGAGGGCCGGGCCCCCGGCTCGATGATGTGGGCCGGGCTGGCCAACACCTACTACTGGATCGACCCGGCCACCCAGGTTGCGGGCGTGTTCGCCACCCAGGTCCTGCCGTTCTTCGATAGGCCGTCACTCGAGGCATTTCGAGCCGTGGAACGAGCGGTGTACTCGTCCCTGTGAGCGCGCGGCAGGATCAGGTGGGGCTGCGGGCCGTGATCTTCGACTTCTTCGGGACGATCGCTCGTCATCCCGACGGGGTGCTCTCGGAGTACCCGGCGGTCTTTGCGAAGCACGGCTACCGGTTGGATGCAGCGACGGAGTCCGACTACTTCGCGCGCTACAACGGCGTCGAGCACGTCGAGCACTCCACCGACAAGACCACTTACGAGGCGTGGGTGCGGTTCCGGCTCGGCGAGCTCGCCTCGGCCTGCGAGGTTCGCCTGGACGACGTCGAACGGATCGTCGACGCCCTGCGGGCGCTCGATACGTCACCGGTGGTCGCCTATCCCGATGCCGCTCCCACGTTGCTCGCATTGCGCGCTCGTGGCTTTCGCATCGGCGTGTGTTCGAACTGGGGTTGGGAGCTCGATGCCCACCTCTCCCAGGCCGGGCTCCTCAATCTTGTCGACACGGCCGTCACCTCGGCCCGAGCCGGTGCGCGCAGGCCCCATCCGCGGATCTTCGCGGCGGTCACCGAGGCCCTCGGGGTGTCGCCCGGGGAGTCCCTGTTCGTCGGCGACTCGGTCCACCCAGACGTCATCGGGCCGCTCGAATCCGGCATGGCCGCGGCACACCTTTGGCGCGCCGAGGACTCCGCCGGCACCGGGCCGCCCGACATCCCACCGAACGGCCACCGGGTCGCGTCCTTGACCGAGCTCTTGGAGTGGCCGGTGCTCCGATCGGCGGCACCGGCGCCGGCTCCGTAGGCGGAGCGTGCACGGGCCCAGCGGACCCCACCGACCGGACCACGGCCCCGATCGCGGCCCGAAGTAGGCTCGGGGAGGCACGAGGCGCCGACCTGTAGATCGAAGGTCGAGCGGAGCCCATGGCTTGCGAGGAGGACCGATGACCCAGATCGACGACGCGTTGACCGCCATCGAGCCCGAGGACGACGAGGACGCCGAAGCCGAGGACGTCCTGGTCGAGGAGATCTCCATCGATGGCATGTGCGGGGTCTACTGAGCGGGTGAGCTCGCCGGGCGACGCGACCACGACACTGCCCAAGGCGTTCGACCCCGATCGCCCCTGGCGGCTGCACCACCAGGTGGCTCTTCGAGACGAGTCGTTCGGGGCGCTCGCCTACCACTACGGCAACCGCCGGCTGGTGTTCCTTCGTTCACGGACCCTCGTCGAGCTCGTCGAGGCCCTTGAATCCTTCGACAGCGCGAGCGACGCGCTCGACGCCAAGACCACCCCCGCGCAGCGCCCCTCCTACGAGCGGGCGCTCGCCGGTCTCGCCGCTTCCGAGGTGATCGATGCCCGTTGAGACCCGTACAAGGTCGAAGACCTCGGGGCTACGAGACCGGCTCTCGCATGGCCTCGAGGCACCGATCTGCCTGACCTGGGAGTTGACGTACGCGTGCAACCTCGCGTGCGTCCACTGCCTCAGCTCGTCGGGGCGTCGGGACCCGGGCGAGCTCACGAGCGCCGAGGCGACCGCGGTGGTCGACGAGCTCGTCGCCATGAAGGTCTTCTACGTGAACATCGGCGGGGGCGAGCCGATGCTCCGGCCGGATTTCTTCGACCTGATCGACTACGCCGTCGACCATCGGGTCGGGGTCAAGTTCTCGACCAACGGGACGCGGCTCGATCGTTCGAAGGCCGAGCGGCTGGCCACCATGGACTATCTCGACGTGCAGATCAGCCTCGACGGGGCGACCGCCGAGGTCAACGACGGCGTGCGCGGGTCGGGAAGCTACGCGGCGGCGCGGGTGGCCATGGACAACCTCGCCGCCGCCGACTTCGGGCCGTTCAAGATCAGCGTCGTGGTCACCCGGCACAATGTCGGGCAGCTCGACGCGCTGGCGGCCCTCGCCGACCACTACGGCGCGCAGCTTCGGGTCACCCGGCTTCGTCCCTCCGGACGCGGCGCGGATTCCTGGGAGGGCCTCCACCCGAGCGACGCCCAGCAGCGGTACCTCTACGAATGGCTCCGCGATCGCCCGAGCGTGCTCACCGGTGACTCCTTCTTCCATCTCTCGGCACTGGGTGAGCCGCTCGAGGGCCTGAACCTGTGCGGAGCCGGACGAGTGGTCTGTCTCATCGACCCGGTCGGTGACGTCTACGCGTGCCCGTTCGTCATCCACGACGAGTTCCTGGCCGGCAACGTCCGCGACCCCGGAGGCTTCACGACGGTGTGGCGCGAGTCGGACCTCTTCTCGTCGCTGCGAGAACCGACCAGTGCCGGAGCCTGCGCGTCCTGCGGGTCGTTCGACGCCTGCCGAGGTGGGTGCATGGCCGCGAAGTTCTTCACCGGCCTGCCCCTCGACGGCCCCGATCCCGAGTGCGTGTTCGGCCACGGGGCCGAAGCGCTGGCGGCGCTCCCGGGATCGGCGTTGCCGAGGCCCGCACCCGACCACTCCGCCGGTCGCGTGGCGGTCCGACTCGTCTCGCGTGGCTGAGCCCTACGTCGCCGTCCCCACATGGACAGAGGTCGCCGCGTCGGGCGGGAGATGTCTGTTGGTGGTCCCGCTCGGCTCCTTCGAGCAGCACGGGCCCCACCTGCCCCTTGACACCGACACGCGGGTGGCCATGGCGCTCGTGGACGAGGTGGCCGAGCTGCCCTTCGTGGTGGTGGCGCCGCCGCTGTCCTTTGGGGCGAGCGGCGAGCACGCCGGGTTCCCCGGCACGCTGTCGATCGGAAGCGACGTGCTGGCCGACGTCCTGGTCGAGTTGGTCCGCTCGGCCAGGGACATGTGCGTCGGCGTTGCGTTCGTGTGTGCCCACGGCGGCAACGCCGACGGGATCCGATTGGCCAAGGAACGTGCTCGGTCAGAGGGCGATCGGGTGTGTGTCTGGGGCGCACGGGTGGCGGGCGGTGACGCGCACGCCGGCCGGACCGAGACGTCCCTGATGCTCGCGATCGCGCCGGACACGGTGCGCTACGGGAAGCTCGAGCCGGGTCGCACCGAATCGCTCGCCGTCCTGCTGCCGGAGCTGCGGGCCGGGGGAATCAGGTCCGTGTCGGCCAACGGCGTCCTCGGAGACCCGACGCAAGCCAGCGCGGCCGAGGGCAGGCTCCTCTTCCAGGCTCTGGTGGAGGAGCTGACGGGCGTTCTCGAATGGTTCTGGAGCGAGCTCGCCGAACCTGCGGTCGCGATGGGACCAGAGTGAGCCCGGTCGCGGTCGTCACTGGCGCCGCTCGGGGGATCGGCGCAGCCACCGTCGATCGGCTCGTCGCGGACGGTTGGTCCGTGGTCGCGCTCGACGCATGCGCCGACGACCCTGCGATCGACTACCCCCTCGGCACGCGACAGGAGCTCGACGATCTGGCGTCGCGGCATCCCGGGCGCGTCGCGGCGGTGAGCGGGGATGTCAGGAGCCAGTCCGACATGGACGCGGCGGTCGCGCTCGCGATCGATTCGTTCGGGGCCCTCGACGCGGTGGTCGCGGCGGCCGGCGTGGTGGCCGGCGGCCCGCCCATCTGGGAGACCGACGACCGCACCTGGGACACCCTGTTCCAGGTGAACGTCGTCGGCGTGCGGCGGCTGGTGCAGGCGGCCGTTCCGACCTTGCTGGCCAGGGAGATGCCGAGGCAGGGGAGGGTGGTCGCGGTCGCGTCCGCCGCCGGCATGCTCGGCCTCCGCCGGCTCGGTGGTTACGTGGCGTCGAAGCACGCCGTGATCGGACTCGTGCGCGCGCTGGCGGCCGACCTGGCCGGGACGGGCGTCACGGCCAACGCTGTGTGCCCCGGGTCGACCAGGACGCCGATTCTCGAAGCGTCTGCCCGCGTGTACGGGCTCGACTCGGTCGAGGACTTCGCGGGGCACCAGCTGCTGGAGCGCCTGCTCGAGCCCGACGAGCCGGCGGCGCTGATCGCATGGCTGTGCGGCCTCGCCTCGAGTGGTGTCACCGGTGCCGTCCTGCCGGCCGACGGGGGAATGACGGCCTTCTGAGGCCTTCGCACCTGGTCGGGCCGTACGACCAAGCGATATCTGGTTGCAGACGGTAGCGTTACGAATCTCGGTCCAGGCCGTCACATCACCGTGCACCCGGGGGGAATCTCGGTGGGCGGTCGGTGGTCGACCAGCGGGCCGGGGCTCATTACCTAGGGAGGGGTAGATGAACAGCAAGCACCGATCCGCCGCGAGGTGGCCGAGGCTCGTCGCCGCGGCCGCAGCAGGCGTCGTCGTACTGAGCTTCGTGACGATTACCGGTGGTGGCGCCTCGGGGGCACCGTCGGTTCCGCTGGCCAACCCATTCGGGTACAAGTACGGGTACAAGGCCGCGTTGGCCGAGCTGCCCAAGCTGTACGCGGGGACCAGCACCAGCGTCAACCCCACGCCACGACCCGGGGCGAAGAACAAGACGATCGTCATCATCAGCTCGGGGCAGGAATCGATCTCGAGCTCGATCCCCGTTGACGCGGCCCAGCAGGCGGCCGAGGACCTGGGCTGGAAGGTGACGATCCTCGACGCCAAGCTCATGCCGTCCAACGCCCCCGGACTGGTCAGCCAGGCGATCGCGCTCGGTGCGCAAGGGATCATCCTCGACGGGACCGACTGCGACCAGGCCCGCGGCCCGCTGTTGCAGGCCAAGGCGAAACACATCGCGATCGTGCCGTTGTACGCGTACGACTGCAATGACCCGACCGAAGATGCCGGCAGCCCGCTGTTTACGGCAGTCGAGAACTTCGACAACCTCCCCGAGAAGCAGCTCGGCTACTTCGCCGAGTCCTACGGGCGTGGCCAGGCCGACTACATCATCGCGGCGTCCCACAACAAGGCCCGGGTGCTCGTGCTGAATGACCTCGAGGCGACCGTGCTCAAGTACACCGGCGCCGGCTTCGCCGACCAGATCGCCCACTCGGGTGGTTCCAAGGTCGTGGCCACGCTGGACTTCCTGGCGGCGGACCTCGGTCCGAAGCTCCAGCAGGAGATCCAAGCCGAATTGTTGAAGTACCCGACCATCAACTGGATCAAGAGCCCGTACACCTACGCGACCATCCTCGGCGTGGTGCCGGCGCTCAGCGCCTACCCCAAGGGCAAGTACAACGTCATGGGCGGCGAGGGCTTCCAGCCCGAGCTCCAGGACATCCAGGCGGGAACGGTGACGGCGGCCATGGCCATCAGCTCCGAGTGGACCGGTTGGTCCTCGGTCGACACCTTGAACAGCATCTTCACCCACAAGCCGGTGTATCCCAACGGCATCGGGTGGCAGCTGGTCGACGCGACCCACAACCTGCCGGCGAACGCCGAATACACGCCCAAGCAGAACTTTGAGGCCGAGTACCTGAAGGCCTGGGGCATCAAGAAGTAGCGCCGGTCTCGACGACCGAGTAAAGCGATCAGGGTGGCCTCCGACTCGACGGACGAACCCGGTGTGGGCGCTGGCAGTGCTGGCGCCCACACCGGGCAGTCCCTTCTCGGAGAGCAGCTGGTCCCGCGCCCGTACTTCGCGTTGTCGGTCTGGCGCGTCTCCAAGAACTTCCCGGGGACGAGGGCCCTCGACGACGTGTCGATCGACGTCACCGGGGGAACCATCCACTGCCTGCTCGGGGCGAACGGCTCGGGAAAGTCCAGCCTGATCAAGATCCTGGCCGGCGTCTACCAGGCCGATCCAGGCGGGACTGTCACCATTGGCGCCGACACGATCGACGCCGACCGGACCTCCCCCGAGTGGGCCCGATCATCCGGCCTGCACTTCGTGCACCAGGACCTGGCGATCTTCAACGGGCTTTCGGTGGCCGAGAACCTCGCCATCGGTCGCGGGTTTCCCGTCAACCCGGTGACCAAGGCCGTCCGTTGGCGGGCCCTACGACGCCACGCCCGTGCCGTGCTCGACCGGTTCGACGTTGACGTGGACCCGCGGCGCCTGGTCGGCCAGCTCCGCCCGGCCGGAAGGACGATGGTCGCCATCGCGCGGGCGTTGCAGGACCAGTCCGACGCCTCGGAAGGGGTCCTGATTCTCGACGAGCCGACGGTGTCGCTGCCGGCGGTCGAGGTCGACGTCCTGTTCGATGCGCTGAAGCGCTATGCAGCGGCCGGACAGACCATCGTCTACGTCACCCACCGGCTCGACGAGGTGACGAGGATCGCCGACCGGGTAACGGTGCTTCGTGACGGGTGCGTCGCGGCAACCTTGCAGCGCGCCGAGATCACCAAGGACCGACTGGTCGAGCTGATCGTCGGGCGGGCGCTCGATCATTCGGCGGCGTCGAACGCGACCCTCGACGGCGAAGACCTGGTCCTCGAGGTCTCGGATCTCTCGGGCGGTCCCTTGCGGGGTGTCTCATTCGGGCTGCGCCGCGGAGAGGTGCTCGGCGTCGCCGGGTTGGTCGGCTCGGGTCGGACCTCCGTTCTCACGACCCTGTTCGGGCTCCAGCCGCCCAGCTCGGGCATGGTGAAACTGGACGGCAAGGCGGTGTCGTTCGCGAACATCGACGATGCGATGGACGCCGGGTTCGGCTTCGTCCCCGAAGACCGAAGCGAGTCGGCCTTCGTCACGATGAGCCTTCGTGAGAACCTCTCGGCCGCCGAGGTGTCGAAGTATTGGCGGGGCGGGCTGTTGCGCGAACGGGCCGAGGCCGCCGACGCGCGTCAGTCGATCAAGGACTTCTCGATCAAGGCCATCTCGGACCGACAGCCCTTCGCGACCTTGTCCGGCGGCAACCAGCAGAAGACCATCGTCGCCCGGTGGCTCCGGCGCCGGCCCAAGATCCTCCTCCTCGACGAGCCGACCCAGGGTGTCGATGTCGAGGCCAGAGCCGAGATCTACCGGTTGATCCGCGAGGCCGTCGCCTCGGGCACCTCTGTGATCGTGGTCACCGCCGACCTCGAGGAGCTCGCCCGGGTGTCGGACCGCGTGGTGGTGCTGGCCGACGGTCGAATCACGGGTGAGATCCGAGGACCCGACATCGACCCGTCGCAGCTGACCGAACTCGTCCTGTCCGCCGCTCCGGACCCCCACGATTCCAAACTGGAGGCCAGCCAACCATGACCGTCGTGCAGACCGACAAGACCGGCCAGGGAGGGGACGAGGAGAGCAACCAGCCCAACGAGAAGTCGGGCATGCAGTCGGCGTTGCTCTTCAACGTCGAGCGCTACGCGCTGCCGGGGCTGTTGATCATCGTCCTCGTCTTCTTCAGCCTGTGGTCGAAGACGGGACATCTGTTCTTCTCGGCGGCCGACTTCCAAGAGGTCGGGTTCGACTACGTCTACATCGGGATGTTGGCGCTGGCCTCGCTCCTGCCCCTGGTGTGCGGCGAATTCGACTTCTCGGTCGGCTCCAACGCCGGGTTCACCCAGATCGTGGTGGCGACGGCGATGGCGCGCTTCCATATCCCGCTCCCGTTCGCGATCATGCTCGCCATCGCCGCCGGTGCGTTCATCGGCCTCGGGAACGGCAACACCGTCGCCCGGGTCGGGGTCAACTCGCTGATCGTCACGCTGGGGACGGCCGGGGTCCTGCTCGGGGTGGTCGAGTGGTACACGGGGAGCCAGTCGATCAACAACGGCATCTCGGGCTCGCTCATCAACTTCGGGTCCGAGAACTTCATCGGCATCCCCGACACGGTGTGGTTGCTGTTCGGGGTGGCGCTCGTGGCGTACTACGTCATCGAGCACACCCCCTACGGCCGCTATCTGACCAGCGTCGGGTCCAACCCCCGGGCGGCCCGCCTGGTCGGGCTCCGGGTGGACCGCCTCAAGCTCTCCGCGTTCGTGCTCGCGGGAGCGCTGGCCGGGCTCGCCGGAGTGTTGCTCGTGGCCAAGAACGGCAGCGCGACCCCGGAGGCCGGCAACGTCCAGGACACCCTGCAGGCGCTGGCGGCGGCCTATCTCGGTGCGACGTCGATCCGGCCGGGCCGGTTCAACGTGATGGGGACGATGCTGGCCGTCTACTTCATCGCGTTCAGCGTGTCGGGCCTCGCCATCGCGGGCGTCCAGTCCTGGATCAGCCAGGTCTTCAGCGGGGCAGCGCTCTTCATCGCCGTCGTGGCCTCGACGGTCATCGGTCGTCGGCGCGCCGGCACCGGCTGATCCATCGGCCCGCCATGCAAAGGGAGGAAGCGTGAGCGTTGATCGAGCCGCGCTCGGCGACCTGGCTCCCCTGATCGTCGTCGACCACCCGGTGGTCGCCGACCGGCTGGCCCAGCTCCGTGACCGTGAGACCGACAACTTCGCCTTCCGGCGACTCACCTCGGAACTGTCGGCCTTCGTCGCCTACGAGGCCCTCCGCGACCTCGAGACCGAGACGGTGACGATCGAGACACCCGTCGCCACCGACACCGACGCCCGACGGATCTCCGGTTCGCTGCTCCTGGTCCCGATCCTCCGGGCCGGGCTCGGGATGGTCCCCGCGATCACCTCGATGCTGTCACCGGTCGAGGTGGCCCACGTCGGGCTTCGCCGCGACGAGGAGACCCTCCGGTCCAACCTGTACCTGGACGCGCTGCCGGCGTCGCTCGACGGCCGCCGAGTCGTCGTCTGCGACCCGATGCTGGCCACCGGGGGCACGCTCATCCAGGTGTGCGACCTCATCGTCGCCCGGGGAGCGACGTCCATCCTGGTGCTGTGCCTCCTGGCGTCGGTGCCGGGTCTCCGAGCCTTCCGTGGGGCCCACCCGGCCGTGCCGGTCGCCTGCGCAGGCATCGACTCGACCCTCAACGCCAACGGCTACATCGTGCCGGGACTGGGCGACGCCGGAGACCGGCTGTTCGGCCGGCCCGGCTGAACCATTAGAGGCCGATGTCCTCGAACCACAGGTCGTGATGGCTCGAGATGAAGTCCGAGAGCAGCTCGATGCACTCGGGGTCGGCCAGGTCGACCACCTCGACGCCGTTCTCGGCCAGCCAGTCGTGGCCGCCCGAGAAGTTCTCCGACTCGCCCATGACCACCGCGCCGATGCCGAACTGGCGGACCAGGCCGCTGCAGTACCAGCACGGGGAGAGGGTGGTCACCATCACCGTGTCGGCGTAGTCGCGCCGGCGACCGGCGTTGCGGAAGGCGTCGGTCTCCCCGTGGACCGACGCGTCGTCCTGCTGGACCCGCCGGTTGTGGCCCCGGCCGAGCAGGGTCCCGTCCCGGTGGAAGAGGGCGCCCCCGATGGGGATGCCCCCCTCGGCGAGCCCGATTCGTGCCTCTTCCAACGCGACCTGGAGGAGCTCGGCCGCCTGGGCACGCTCGAGCGGCGGGTGGTTACTTGCGGTCATCGGGGTCCTCCGGTCAGAGTCGGGCGGTGACGGTGGGCCAAGGTACCTACAAAGTGGCCGTCGGTTCTCAGGAGCTCGAGATCCCGCTGGTGCCGATCGCCGACGACCTGACCATCGCGCTCCTCATCTCTGTGGACCTGGGCGTCGCGTTCGCCCAGACCGCCGGCGGAGAGCTGGCCGCGAAGCTGGCCCCCTACGACGCCGAGATCGTCGTGTCGGTGGCGACCATGGGCATCCCCATCGCGATCGAGGT
>Ga0182018_10002316_pt1 | contig 19387 bp, 19 predicted proteins | sample 812P2MmetaG_FD_120490 | JGI IMG/M metagenome (GOLD analysis project Ga0182018, IMG submission 120490) | Permafrost microbial communities from Stordalen Mire, Sweden - 812P2M metaG | ecosystem: Environmental > Terrestrial > Soil > Wetlands > Permafrost | place: Sweden: Stordalen | collected... | reverse complement strand
TCTCCGTCTACCAGCCCGTCAACTCTCAGGAACTCCTCGCCCTGCAGCGCATGGCCCTCTCCCAACAATCCATCTTCCGTGCCGCCCGCCTGGAATCCGGCCTCTTCACCACCGCCCTTAACGAAACTCTCGACACCAACGACCACCCCTTCACTCCCATGAGCAAGGAACTCGCCGGCCAAGGCGATCTCGACATCACTCGCGCCCAGAACCGCAATTACTGCCTCGCCGATGGCTTCCTCCGCCTCGTCCGCCAGTCCAACGGCTGGTCGCTCTTCCTCCGCTACCAGGCCCAGGCCGAACGCCAATACCGCCGCGCCCTCGAAGAATTCGACCGCCTCAAAGCGCTCCGCCCCGAATTACCAAACGATGCGTTACCGAACGATGCGTTACCAAACGAACCCATTTCCCCCCTCCAACCCCAACCCGGATCAACCCCTTACCCCACTTCCGAAACGAACCCATCTCCCTCCGGAAGCGTGCCGTCCGCCCCTGCCCCGGAACCCAATTCCGATCCCGCCGCCCTGGCCCGCCCGGTCGAAATCTCCTCCCGCCAAACGGGAACCTGCCGCCCGAAGAGCCGCCGCGCCTACAGCCACGTCCGCGGCGCCGGATACGCCGGCGCTTCGCCGCGGGATCGTTACCTAAGGAATGCTATGGTATACAGTTCGCGGCGAAGCCCGTCGAAAGCCGCGCGACGCACCAGGCAAGCTGAAGGCTAATGGCTGAAGTCTCATTCGAACTCGTGGCCGAATGTCCGCATACCCGTGCCCGCGCGGGGTTGCTGCATACTGCGCACGGAACCATCGAAACCCCGGTGTTTATGCCCGTGGGTACGCAGGGTTCCGTCAAAGGACTCAGCGAGCGCGACCTGGCCGAAGACCTGGGCGCCGCCATCATCCTGGCCAACACCTACCATCTGTATGTACGGCCCGGACCGGCGCTCATCCGCAAATTGGGCGGGTTGCACCGCTTCATGTCCTGGCCCAACGCCATCCTTACGGATTCGGGCGGTTATCAGGTCTTCAGCCTGCGCGGCCTCCGCAAAATCGGCGAAGAGGGGGTGGTGTTTCAATCGCACGTGAATGGCGATCTGCACACCTTCACCCCGGAATCCACCGTGGACGCCCAACTGGATTTTGGAAGCGACATCCTGATGGCCCTCGACGAGTGTCCCGAATACCCCGTGAGCCATGAATACGCGCGGCAGAGCATGCTCCGCACCGTGCGTTGGGCCCGGCAGGCGCATCTCCATCACCGGCGCCGCATGGCCGAAGAAGACCGGCGCGGCAACGCTCTGTTCCCCATTGTGCAGGGATCCATGTTTCCCGATCTGCGGACCGAATGCGCCTCGGCATTGCTGGAACTGGAGGCCGACGGGTACGCCATCGGCGGACTCTCGCTCGGTGAAGCCCGGTCCTTGAGCCTGGAGATGGTGGAGGCTACCGAGCCAATTCTGCCGCGCCGGCGGCCGCGCTACGCCATGGGGGTCGGGATGCCGGCGGAACTTCCGGAATATGTGGCGCGCGGCGTCGACATGATGGATTGCGTGTTACCCTCGCGCAATGCCCGTAATGGGTGGCTGTTCACGTCCGAGGGCAATGTGATCATCAAACATGCGCGCTACAAGGAGGACGAGCGGCCTTTGGACCCAAACTGCCAATGCTATACTTGTAGCAAATACTCCCGGGCCTACCTTCGCCATCTATTCCAGTGCGGGGAGATTTTGTATGCGGTGCTGGCCACCCGTCACAACATCCGCCGGTACCTTGACATCATGCGGGGCATCAGGCACGCTATAATATCGAATTCGTTTCCAGAATACTTGAGGTGTGTCCGCTCAGCCTCGGTTGAGGGTGGGGACCCGCCAGTGGTGTGAACTTGCTCCTGACTCTGTTTCTCTTCGACGCGACGGCGACGCCCTCCGGCAATCCTCTCGGGGGTTTCATCCCCCTCATCCTCATCTTCGGGATCTTTTATTTCCTGTTATTCCTGCCGATGCAGCGCCAGAAAAAAAACACGCAAAAGATGTTGGCTGGCCTCCAGACCGGTGCGGTCGTGGTGACCAGCGGCGGCATTGTGGGCACGGTTGTCGCCATCGACCCGGACGATACGTTGGTCCTGCGCGTCAAGCCCGACAACATAAAGATTCAGGTGGCGCGGAGCGCCGTATCCAGCCTGTTTGGCGAAGGTAAGAAGTAGACGTACCAGTATTTTTATTTAGCAGGCAGTGAACTCCCATGAAAAAGAATCTGAACACCCGGACAATTGTGATCGTTGTGACGATCCTGGTCTGCGTCCTCGGCATCATCGGTGTGCCCAAGTCGATGGCGGATCTGAAACGGAACTTCCGGGATAACATCCGTCTCGGTCTGGATTTGAGGGGCGGCAGCCACCTGGTGCTGCAAGTGAAGGTGCATGAAGCCGTGATGGGCGACGCCAACCAGACCATGGAGCACTTGAAGGACGATTTGCGGAAGGCCGGTATCACCTGGACGGAGATGTCCGTCAACGAAGTACAGAAGGTGGAGGATTCGGGCGACGTGGCCTTGACTGCGAAAGGAATCCCCGCCGCTCAATCCAGCGCGTTTCGGAGCCTGGTGTCCGATCGTTACCCGACGTACGCGGTCACCGTGCTCAACTCCAGCGACTACGCGCTGAAACTGAAGCCCACTGACCTGATCGCCATGGAACGCGAAACCGTGCAGCGCACCATCGATACCATCGGCAACCGGATTGACGCCCTGGGCCTCGCCGAGAAGACCGTCACCGCGTACGGGCGATCCGGTGCGGACTTCCAGATCCTGGTGCAACTGCCGGGCGTCGACGATCCGGCCCACGTTCAGGAATTGATCGGCACCGCGGCCAAGCTGGAGATCTGCGCCGTCAAGGACGGGCCGTTCCCAGGCAAGGATGCCGCGCTCGCCCAACATAGCGGCGTGCTCCCCTTGAATACCAAACTGGTGCAAATGAAACCGCGCGGCGCCGATTCCGCCGAGCAGTGGTTCCTGGTGGACCGGAATGCCGTGGTGTCGGGAAATGAACTCCGCAACGCCCGGCCCGGCCAGGGCGATATGCAGAAGTTCCTCACTACTTTCTCCATGTCGCCTGAAGCCGGCCAGCGTTTCGGGCGCTACACCGAGGCCAACATCGGCAATCGCCTGGCGGTCGTGTTGGATAACAAAATTGTCAGTGTGGCCACCATCCAGTCGCGGATCGACGATTCCGGACAGATTGAAGGCCTGGGTTCCGAAGAGGAAGCCGTGGACCTCGCGCGCTACCTGCGAAGCGGTTCTCTGCCGGCCGGAGTGGAGTACCTGCAGGTGGATTCCATCGGGCCGTCCCTGGGCGCCGATTCCATTGCCGCGGGTATGCGCGCGGGCATCGCGGGATTGGCGGCCGTCGTCGTGGTCATGCTGCTCTACTACCGGCGCAGCGGCGTCAACGCGGTATTGGCTCTGGTCTTGAACACCGTGATTTTATTGGCGGCGGTCTCCTATTTCCATGCCGTATTGACCTTACCCGGAATCGCGGGCGTGATTTTGACAATCGGTATGGCGGTGGACTCTAACGTACTGATTTTCGAGCGGATTCGCGAGGAACTGCGCAGCGGAAAATCGGTGGTTGCCGCTGTGGATACGGGTTTCAGTAAAGCATGGTGGACCATTGTAGACACCCACGTCACTACGGTGGTGTCTTGCGCGTTTCTCTTTTTGTTCGGCGAAGGGCCGGTGAAAGGCTTTGCGGTTACCCTGGTGATCGGATTGATAGCAAACATCTTTACCGCCGTGTTCGTTTCGCGGACAATTTTCGATTACGAGTTGTCGGGTCACCGGCAACTGGAGACGTTGAGTATTTAGACCGGGAACAAATTCTAAAGGGCTGGTGTCCAACGTACTTGAAGGACACCCGGCATGGCAAGGTTCGATGGAATTATTCAAGACTACGGACTATGACTTTCTGGGCAAGAAGTGGCCCTTCATTATCGCGTCGGTGATTTTGTCGGTGGCCGGGATCGGAAGCATCATTGTGCACGGCGGACTCAATTACGGTATCGATTTCAAAGGCGGCGCCCAGGTGATGGTAACCTTCGCCTCCACGCCGCAGTTGGAGAAGATCCGCTCCGTGATGAAGCAGTCGCCCAAAATCCACGGTGAGGTCAGCGTGCAGAACTTCACCGGCGGCACGGCGCCCAACACGGTGCTGATCGAGACCGAAATCCAGGAAGAGAGGCAGTTGAACATCAACCGTCAGGCGATGGAAGACGTGCTGGCGAACACGTTCGGCCAACCGGGAAATCCCAAACTGGACCTGAACAACACGCCTTCCGATACTCTGTCGGCTCGGCTGGGCTCCGCCTTAGCCCAAGCCGGTATTCCCGTCAACGATACCCAGTTGCAGCAACTGGTGACGGGCATCCTGGCGTACCGCGACAAAGACCTTTCCGGTCTGGTGACGAATTTTCAGCAATTGGCTTCCGTGCCGGGAATGAACTCTGGTATTATGAACGCGCTTCAACAGGAGACGTATCTGGGAACCTACCATGTCGGCCGCGTGCAAATGGTCGGGCCGAAGGTGGGCGAGCAGTTGCGGACGAAGGCGGTTTTGGCCACGTTGTACGCGCTGGCGGGAATGCTGGCGTATATCGCCTTCCGGTTTGAGTGGATTTATGGATTGGGCGCGGTGATCGCGTGCTTCCATGACACCATTATCACCATCGGGCTGTTCTCGATTTTCAATGAACAGATTTCGATGACCGTGATCGCGGCCCTGTTGACGCTCGTGGGCTACTCAATGAACGACACCATCGTGATTTTCGACCGGATTCGAGAGAATCTGAAGCTCTCCCGCCGGGAGCCTCTGGAAAAAGTCATGAACAAGGCTGTCAACCAGACCCTGAGCCGCACCGTGATGACTTCGGGTCTGACGTTCCTCACCGTGATCGCTCTCTTCGCTTTCGGCGGCCCGGTGTTGCATGGATTTTCCTTCGCGTTGGTTTGCGGAATTATTGTGGGTACTTATTCTTCGGTGTTTGTAGCCAGCCCGATCGTTCTGTTCTGGCATAACTATGTGGACAGCCGCAGGCGGCCTTCCGGTTACGGCGGCGCCGCGCGGACCGATACGGTGAGGACTGGCGGCGCAAAGCCGGTGAAGGGTGTAATCGGCAAAGTAGTAAAGTAACGGGTCGCGGCCAGGCAGTTCGGGTGGCGTTGGGCCGCGCCATGGAGATAAGGAAATGTTTGAACAATCGTTTGTACAGACCGGTAAAACGAACAAGTCCTGGACCGTAATCATCTCGGCCCTCGTCCAGGTCGGACTGCTGATCGTGGCGGTGATTCTGCCCATGGTCTACTTCGAGGTCCTCCCCTCCGCGACGTTGACCAGTTTCCTGGTGGCGCCGCCGCCTCCCCCTCCTCCGCCTCCTCCGCCAGCTGCCGCGCCGATCATCCAGCACGTCAAGGTCATCCCCCGCCAGTTCGATGGAAGCAAACTGACGACGCCGAAAGCCATCCCCAAAGAGATCGCGGTAATTAAGGAAGACGAAATGCCGCCCGCCTCTTCCGGTGTCGGCGGTGTCATGGGCGGCATACCCGGCGGCTCGGTCGGCGGAACTCCCGGCGGCGTTCTGGGCAGCATCATGAGCGCGGGCAATGTGGCTCCTCCCCCTCCGCCTCCTCCTCCTCCAGCGAAGAAGGACGCCCCCCCGCCTCCCAAACGCGTCACCATCGGCGGCAACGTCATCTCCGCCAGCCTGGTCTATGGCCCGAAGCCGGCGTATCCGCCTCTGGCGAAGCAGGCCCGCATTTCCGGTGTCGTGCATCTGCACGCGTTCATTTCCAAAGAAGGCATCATTCAGAGTTTGTCGGTGATTCCGCCGGCCCACCCGCTGCTGGCCCCCGCGGCCATGGAAGCGGTGCGCCAATGGCGATATAAACCCACCATGCTGAATGGCGAACCCGTGGAAGTGGAAACCACCATCGACGTCAGCTTTATGTTGGCCCAGTAGTAACCCGGCGCTCCCACGGGAACGTCTGGATAGAAGTACAAAACCTTCAACTCGCAGGAGAGAGAACAAGAAATGCTAATGTCATTGCAAGTATGGTCGCTATATCTGCTCCAGTCTTCCGACAACGTCGGCTGGGATCCCGTGCACCTTTGGTCGCAGATGGGTACGCTCGCTAAGTGCGTCGTTATCCTGCTGTTCATCATGTCCGCTTACTCCATCGGCGTCATGATCGATCGCGTCATGGCGTATAACGCAGCCCGTAAACAATCGCGGCAGTTCGCACCGGCCGTGGCCGGCGCCCTGCGCGAAGGCAAGCTGGACGAAGCGGTAAAGATCGCCGACCGCTATAAGAAAAGCCACCTCGCCAAGGTTGTGGTTGCCGGTTTGCAGGAATTCCAGGCGCATCAGCTCAGCGCGGAAATTCCCGGGGAAGAGATCGAAGCCTCCAAGCGCGCTCTGGAGCGCGCCGAAGCCATCGTTCACGCCGAATTGAAGCGCGGCGTCAGCGGTCTGGCTACCATCGGTTCCACCGCCCCCTTCGTCGGTCTGTTCGGAACGGTCGCGGGCATCATCAACGCGTTCAAGGGAATTTCGACCGAGAAATCCACCGGTCTGGGCGCAGTCGCCGGCGGTATTTCCGAAGCCCTTGTGACCACCGCTATCGGACTCTTTGTGGCTATCCCGGCGGTCTGGATGTTCAACTACTTCACGAATAAGATTGAAGCGTTCGACGTGGAGATGGGCAACTCCAGTTCCGAGCTGATCGACTACTTCTTGAAGCGTTCGCAGCGCGGCGCTCGCAAATAAGTACCATCCGGGGGAATCCGGCGAGTTGAATTCGGGGAGCTCCGCGAGGAGTTCCCCGCTCCTGCTCCCGAGTTCCAGGGAGAATACCATGGCGAAATCAAACGAAGTGAAGTTCAAAGTCGCCGCTACCGTAGCGGACATCAACGTCACGCCGATGGTCGACGTGATGCTTGTGCTGCTGATCATCTTCATGGTCATCACGCCTATGTTGTCGAAGGGCGTCAGCGTGGACTTGGCGAAAACCAAGAATCCCATTGCGATGCAGGCCGCCGACAAGAGCGACGCGATCGTCGTGGCGATTACCAGGGACGGGAAATCCTTCCTGAACACGACCCAGATCAAGCCGGAGGATCTGGCCCCCAAGGTGAAGGACCTCCTGACGGGCAAAACCGACCATGAAGTTTTTGTGAAATCCGACCAGCGGGCCAAGTATCAGACCGTGCTGGACGTGGTGCAGAATCTGCAGGCCGCGGGCGTCGACCAGTTGGGTCTGCTGACCGACCTGCAGCAAGACAACCGCAAGCAGCCGACAGACACTGGCGGTACGCCGGCCACGCCGGATGAAAAGAAGCAATAGGATTTTTGTAAAGGAGCAATCTTATGTCAATGGCAGTCGGTGGCTCTAAAGGCGTCAAATGCGACATGAACATGACGCCTATGATCGACGTGCTGCTGGTGCTCATCATCATTTTCATGGTGATCACTCCCTTGACGCCGAAGGGGCTTGAGGCCTTGGTGCCCCAGCCGCCTCCGCCGGGACAGCAGGCCAATCAGTCCGATCAACGGACCGTGGTCATCACGATCGGCGCCGATCACAAGGTGCAGATCAACCAGCAGGAAACCGATTGGGATGTCCTGCAGGGAAAACTGGAAGATATTTTCAAGACGCGCGCGGAACGTGTGGTTTTTGTGAAAGGCCATCCCGACCTGGAGTATATGTGGGTGGCCAAGGCGATCGACATTGCCCATGGCGCGGGCATCGACAAAGTCGGTCTCATGCCTTATAAGGATCTTGGAGAATAGCTCATGCGGAAATTCGCACTGATTCTGGCAGCCGCCGTTCTGGCGGCCCTGGGAACAAGCTGCACGCAGTTGAAAGCGCGCGATCAGATCGATAAAGGGGTTGCCGCCTTTAAGAGCGCCCAGTATCCCGAAGCGGTGGAGCATTTCAAAACGGCCGTCGAGCTGGATCCAAGCTTCATCACCGCGCGCCTCTACCTGGCCACCGCCTACATGCAGCAATACGTCCCCGGCGCGGAATCGCCGGAGAACGTCAAGATGGCCGACGAGGCCCTCCACCAGTTCAACATCGTGCTCCAACAGAAACCTAACGACACCGTGGCTATCGCTTCCATCGCCTCCCTCTACCTCAATCAGAAGAAGTGGGATGACGCCGAAGCGGAGTATCGCAAGCTCATCGCCGTCGATCCCAATAATAAGGATGCCTACTACAGCATCGGGTTCATCGCCTGGTCCAAATGGTATGTGCCCTATCAGACGGCGCGTGCCGCCGCCGGGATGAAGCAGGAAGATCCCGGCCCCATCAAGGACAAGAAGATCCGCGAAGAGTTGAAGGCCAAGTACGACGCGGTCATCGACGACGGGTTGAAGAGCCTCGACAAGTCGATTCAACTCGATCCGGAGTACGACGACGCCATGGCGTACGAAAACCTTCTGGTCCGTGAACGCGCCGACCTGGCCGACAACAAGAAGGACTATGAGGCGCAGACCAAAATAGCCGACGACTTTGTCCAAAGGGCACTGGCTGCTAAGAAGGTCAAAGCCGAACGGAAGCAAAAGACTGGCGGCGGTATCACCATGGATACCGGCGCGAAGTAGAAGATACTGGCGCGAAATAGAATTCCAGTAGCCGCATTGCCAATTCGCTCCCTCACGGAGCCTTCAGAGGCGCAAATCGTGAGGGAGCGTTGCTGTCTCTTGAACAAGCTACAATCGGAGTAGAGTGGCCGCCGAATCCATCCCCCCACCGCAGCCGTCCGATCCCGTCGAACCCTTATACCGCGAACTCGAAGCCAAGATCCGCGAGTACCGCCCCAAAGACGACCTCACCGCACTCCAGGCCGCCTTCCAATTCGCCCGAAAGTATCACCAGGGACAGTCGCGCGATTCCGGGGAGCCCTACATGGTGCACCCCGTCATGGTCGCCCATATCCTGGCAGATATGCGCATGGACCTGGTCGCCATGGAGACCGGCCTGTTGCACGACGTGGTGGAAGATACCAGCGTCACCGTCGACCAGGTGCGCAAGGAGTTCGGCGAAGAAGTTGCCCGCTGCGTCGACGGTGTCACCAAGCTGTCCAAACTGGATTTCTTCTCCGCCGAGGACCGCCAGGCCGAGAGCTTCCGCAAAATGCTGCTGGCCATGGTGGAGGATATCCGCGTCATCATGGTCAAACTCGCCGACCGCATCCACAACATGCGGACCCTCGGCTACCTTTCGCCCGAACGCCGCGAACGCATCGCGCGCGAAACCATCGAGATCTATGCGCCCATCGCGCACCGTCTGGGAATGGGCAAGATCCGCGGGGAGTTGGAGGATTTGGCCTTCCAGCACCTCGAGCCCGATGCCTACCGCGAGATCCAGGCCACCATCGAATCGAAGCGCCATTCCAATGAGGGCTTCCTCGACGAGATTCTCCGGACGGTGGAAGCGGAGTTGCGGAGGGAAGGCATTCCCGCGCGCCTGGAAGGACGCGTCAAGCGTCCCTATTCGGTATTTCAGAAACTGCGCCGGCAGAAGATCACGGTCGACCAGGTCTACGACCTGATGGCCCTGCGGATCGTAACCGATTCGGTGAAAAATTGCTATGCCGCCTTAGGCGTGATCCACAACGAGTGGCGTCCCATTCCGGGACGCATCAAGGATTTCATCGCCATCCCGCGTCCCAACCTGTACCAGTCTCTGCACACCTCCGTGGTCGGGCCCCACGGCCAGACCTTCGAAGTGCAGATCCGGACCGAAGAAATGCACCGCATCGCCGAGGAGGGAATCGCGGCGCACTGGAAGTATAAGGAAGGCCGCAAAGGGCCGGCCGCCGACGACCAGCGCATGGCCTGGCTGCGCCACCTGGTGGAGTGGCAGCGCGACGTGCAGGATCCCGGCGAATTCATGTCCACGCTCAAAGTGGACCTGTATCCGGAAGAGGTCTATACCTTCACCCCGCGCGGCAAGGTAATCGTACTGCCGCGCGAGGCCACGCCCATCGATTTCGCCTATGCCATCCACTCCGATGTGGGCCAAACCTGCACCGGCGCCAAGGTGAATGGCCGCATCGTTCCGCTCCGCTCCCCATTGCACAACGGCGACATCGTGGAGATCATGACCCAGGCGGGCCACGAGCCGAGTAAGGACTGGCTGGCGTTCGTCAAGACTTCCCGCGCCCGCAACAAAATCAAGCACGTCATCAACGCCAGCGAACGCATCAAGGCCATCGACATCGGGCAGAAGTATCTGGACAAAGAGGCTCGCCGCCTGGGTGTAACGCTCAGCAAGGTCGCCAAGGCCGACATCGACCGAGCGGTCTCCGACTATGGCTATGCCAAGATGGAAGACCTGTACGCCGCGCTCGGCTACGGCAAGTACTCCGCGCGCCAGGTATTGAGCAAGATCGCCCCCGGGATGGTCAAGGATGAGCCTGCCGACGTGCGGACCGCTGTGCCCGCTCCGGAGACCCCGGCTGGCGGGCATGCCGCGCCGGGACGGCCTCAGGATGGCGACGCGGTCATCAAGGTCCACGGCGTCGACGATCTGCTGGTGTATCGCGCCAAGTGTTGCAACCCGATTCGCGGCGAGGCCATCGTCGGCTACGTCACGCGGGGCAAAGGCGTGGCGGTGCATTCCCGCATGTGCCCCAACGTGCAGAGCCTGATGTACGACGTGGAGCGCAAGATCGAAGTGGAATGGGCGCGGGCGGCGGACGATTCGTTCCCGGTTCGCATTGTGCTCCACACCGACGACCGGCCCGGCATGCTGAACTCGCTTACCAGCGTGCTCTCCGACGAAAATACCAACATACGCAGCCTGGAAGCGAAGACCGGGACGGACCACGACGGCGGCGTGGTGGAGATGATGGTGGACGTCCGCGACAAGAAGCAATTGGAGCGTCTGATCGCGGCGATGCGGCGCATCTCCGGCGTGCGCGACGTGGAACGTCTCTTCAACTGAACATGTCTTTTTCAACCGATCCGGAACACATCGCCATCTCCAAGTCGAAGGGCATCAAGATCGATTGGAAGGATGGGCATCGCAGCGAATACGAGCTTCAATATTTGCGCGACAAGTGCCCGTGCGCCGGATGTACAGGCGCGCATGGAACCCCACCGCGGCCACCGGGCGGAGAGGAAGCCCAGTCTTCGAACCCGTTCCAGATGTACAAACCCGCCATGAAGATGCTGGGCGTCGAAGCGGTCGGCAACTATGCCATCCGCATCAACTGGAGCGATGGGCACAACGCCGGAATCTACTCGTACGAGCATTTCCGGCGAATCTGTCCGTGCGCGGAATGTCAGGCTGCGTTTGCTTAGAGGAGCCGGAAGTTGACGGCGATTTGTGCGCGGACGGCAACCGGCTTCCCGCTGAGCGTGCCGGGCTTGAAGCGCCATTGTGCTACTGCCTTCATGGCCTGCTCATCCAAACCCAATCCGAGGCTGTGGACCACGGTGATGTTGGTGGGGATGCCCTTGGCATCGATGACAACATCCAAAGTCACTTCGCCCGAGTACTTGGCCTTGCGGGCTTCTTCGGAATACTCAGGTTCCGGCTTGTAGATGGGGATGGGAGACGTCACGCCGTTGCCGACGCGGTACACATCGCCGCCGAATCCGCCGCCTTTGCCGGGTCCAAGACCTCCGCCTTCACCCGAGCCGACGCCGCCGCCTTTGCCTGAGCCGATACCGCCGCCCGAACCGGTTCCATTGGAAGGTGGTCCGATTTTGCCCAGCGGATCGCCATAGTTGGTGCAGGTGGCGCAATCCGGCAGCTTGATGTTGGGATCCGCAAGAATGGACGGTTCCATGGAGAGAATGGGGTTGGCGTTGTTCACCACCGCGGAAGGCGGAGTAAACTGGCGAACCGCCTGCTTCGGCAACTTGCCCTTGCTGGCGGCCAATAACGACCGGTCACCACCGCCACCGCCGCCTTGCGGCTTCACTTTACCGGCGGGCACCACTGCATCCGGCACATCCGAGGGCGGCAGGACGATGCTGACAGCCGACCTGATAGCCTTCTGTCCCTGTTTGGTCGCGAAAGCCCCGAACAAGATCGCCACGACCAGAACCTGGAAGCCGGTCGACATCATGAACGATTTCTTCTTGCGGCCGTACAGGCCCCAGATATCCTTCACGGCGACGGGCTTGGACGTCACTTCGAGCGGCGGGAGCTTGGGCGGGTTGAACAACTCGCGGATATTCTGCGCGAACAGCTTATACCAAGGCTCCTCGACAGAGTCGACCAGCAAGCGGGAGAGGTGATCTTCCGCGGAATTAGGATGAAGCGGGTTGTTGGGTTGAGACAGGTCTGCCATTTTGTTCACCAGCCCCCAAAGAATCCCCAGGGCACTGCCTACAGCTATTGGACGATTCCAACACCCTCCTCGTTACAGGTTTTGGAAATTCTCCTACCCAGGGGTCCAGGCCCTCAGTGTAGCACACTGCGGCGGTTCTGCCTGTAAAGACAAGTATTATAAGCGCTACAGGCGTGAAAACGGTTCACACCCGTGAAATACCAAAATCGGAAGATCGAGAAAATCCTCACATTCCCGTTTGCGGCGGAGGCTCAACTCCGGCAGAATCAATACTGATGCAAATTACACTTGAGTCTGGACCGCTGGAGCGCATCGACGCCGAAGCGTTGATCGTCCCGGTTTTTGAAGGCCGGCCGGAATCCCGGTTCGGCGCCGCCGATCTCGCCGGCGAAGTCACCGGCAAGTCGCTGGAGTTGACTATCCTGCACCACGTCTCCGGGGTGGCTGCCATCCGCGTCCTCCTGGCTGGAGGGGGCAAGCCGGAGAAGTTCAACGCCGCGGAACAGAGGCGGATGGTGGGGGCCGCGGTCCGTCACTTGAAATCCAAATCGGTCAAGCGAATTGCCCTGGCGCTCGATCCGGGGTACGCTTCGCCCGAGTTCGCCCAAGCCGCGGTGGAAGGCGCCATTTTGGGCGACTATGACCCGGATACTTACAAGACCGACGAAAAGAAGGCTGTCCAGTCGTTCAGCGTGGCCGCCGCGGCACACGGCGGGAAACTGGAGCAGGCCGTGGCGCGGGGCAAAATCATAGGCGAGGCGCAGAACTACACCCGCGCCCTGGTCAATGAACCGGCCAACCGCCTGACCCCATCCGATATGGTGGCGGCGGCTCAGGAGACCGCCATTCATTACGGCCTGGAATGCCAGATCCTGGAACGCGACGAAATGGCCAAGCTAGGGATGGGCGCCCTGCTGGGCGTCGCCCAGGGAAGCGCCGAGCCCCCCGCTTTGATCGTCCTGCGGTATCAGCCGGCTTCCTCAAAGTCCGGGGCACATCTGGGACTGGTGGGCAAAGGCGTCACCTTCGACACGGGCGGTATCTCCATCAAGCCCGCCGACGGCATGGAAAAGATGAAATACGACATGGCCGGAGGCGCCGCTATGATCGGGGCGATGCGGGCCATTGCGCAACTGAAGCCGGCCATCCCGGTGACGGCCTTCGTCCCCTGTGTGGAGAATATGCCGGGGAGCCGCGCCCAACGGCCGGGCGACATCGTTACGGCCATGTCCGGGAAGAGCATCGAGGTAATCAACACGGATGCCGAAGGACGGCTGATTCTGGCCGACGCGCTGACCTATGCCCGGTCTCAAGGCTGCACCCACCTGGTGGACGCGGCCACTCTCACGGGAGCCGTCGTTGTGGCCCTGGGCCATCTCCATGTGGGCCTATTCTCCAACGACGACGGGCTGCGAGACCGCGTCTTGAGCGCCTCGAAATCCGAAGGCGAACGCATGTGGCCCATGCCGCTTGACGAGGATTATAAGGACTACCTGAAGAGCGCCTTTGCCGACCTCGCCAACGTGGGCGGCCGCTGGGGTGGCGCCATCACGGCAGCCATCTTCCTGAAGGAGTTCGCCGAAGAGACGCCGTGGGTACATCTGGATATCGCCGGCACCGCCTGGCTGGACGACGCCAAGCCCTACCTGGCGAAAGGGCCGACCGGACTTCCGGTACGCACCCTGGTTCGCCTGGCGCTGGACTGGGAGGCGTAGGTTTCCAGCCTTCGCGCACAGTGGCGGAGGCTGTCAGCCAAGTTTCCTTCGGGGCCCGGCTTCGCGACTCAAGTGGGCCGTCTGGCGTATTACGTGAAGACGTGACAAGCCCATTAACTATGATCTTGTCTTCGTGCGGCGCATCTGAAAGCGCTGCCGCCCTCGGCGGGACAGCCATCTGCCGGTGTTCCACCCTCCAGCGACGAGGGCCAGCACCAGGACCGCGATCGGAATGGCCCATCCGGCTTGCCGTAAGGTGACCGTGTTCTCAAGAAGTCCCAGCGTTTTATCCCGGGTGACCAGGAAAGCGATCCCTGCCGCCAGCGCGAGCAGCGCCACGCATGCCACCGCTACCCGAAAGAATGGCCGGCGGCGGAACCATCGGTTCAAGACGATGACGACGCAATGGACCGCCAGAGTGGCGAGCAGGAACTTCAGGCCGAATTTCAGCACGGCTCCCTCCGCACCGAGCAGGCCAGCGCCCACCATCACCAGTCCCGTCAGGTACAACACCACCAGCCAATAGCGAAACAGCAGACTGCCCAGGCTATGCGGCGTGGCGACCTGCACCAGAAACCAGCACACCCTTCCGGCACGCGCCAGCACGGCCCCGGGCCGTTTTGTGAGGTGGCGTTTGTCGGCGATTCCCTCCAGCATCTGGCCCACGATGGTGGAACCGCGGGTGATGGTGGCGGCTGTTTGGCGCGGCTCCGGCCGATCGTGCACGCGGCTGAAGGTGCGGTCCGTCAGAATTTGCGTTCGCCGTTTCCAGTTGTTCATGCAGTCGTCCCCTCCTCCATCTCTTTTCCAAGATTCCGCTCCCAATCTCTGGCGATCTCGAATTGTGCTTCAGCGATCAGATCTGCGCGCAGACTCCGGGAGGGTTCATCGCTACCGGGCAGTACCGCGGTGATCAGCCGTTCGGCGCCATCGAGCCGGCCCCAAAGCATATCGTTATACCGCCACGTCTTATCCAGGAATCCTCCGAACGAGCCGAAAAGCACGCCCTTGAGCTTGGATTGATTTGCGCTTCGCGGCGGGAGAGCGCATGCGTCCACCGGGCTGATACGCACGATGTCCACTTCTCCCGTTTCTCCGAGGTCCGTCCCGAATTGCACCGGAAATAGCAGTACGTCTTGCGCTCTGAAAAAGCGCCAACCCCCGTTTTCCTTCATCACCGTGTCCAGATCTTTGCGCAGCGCATCCAGGGGGACGCCGATTTCCATTGTGAGACTATCATGCAGCAGGTCGATCCGTGTGCGCCATTGGAGGCGGTCGAGAACGTCCAGCGCCCACGGATCGTTCTCCTCGCTGCAATCCGCAGGTTTCGGAGGAAGGTGCGCCTTCGCGGCCGCGCGGGGATCTACCACAATAGCCAGATCGGCCAGGTCAATAGCTCCCGGATCTACCAGGGGTTTGAAATCGGCCTCCATCAATCCGTTAAGCCCTTCGTGAATTTTGCTTAGTTCCCGCCGCTCGCCCTTCTTTTGATAGAGGTAATGAAGTGCTCGCCAGACATATTCAACATCGTAAATATCCAGGAACTTCAACTCGTCTTCAAGTGTTGGAAATTTCGCCTTGCGCCATGCTCCCGCGAGCACGCGGACGGCTTCGCCGTTTGCCGAATCCGGGTCGATATCCAGCGCCTGGGCAACCCGGTCTGCCAGCCCGTCGGTCACCGCCGAGAGGCGCAGCCGCACGTAGGCGCGATACTGGAGGCTCGCCGGGTCCAATAGTAAGGTTGACGGCCGGATCGCCGCCGTCTTTGAGAATTCCACGGATGTCGCTGCGAATCCGCGTCATCCTACGGATGTTGGCGTTCCACTTGAGCAGCCGGCCCAGGTCCTGCCGGATGGTTTCATAGCGCGGCAATTCGATCAGGGCCTTCAGAGAATTCTGCACGGCATCCGGCCGGTCGTCAGGGCCGCTGGCGTGAAATGTCATTTTCGAGAGGTCCTCCGGCGCCGGTTCGATGTAGATCAGCTTGCGGTCTACCGGCAGCGCCGCCTTGCGCGAAAGGATCGTATCGATTGCATAACTGAAGGGCTTGTTATCCAGGTAACCGCCATCGCCGAAGGGCCGGAATTGAAATGGGGTACCGCTCGGATCGGATAAATAATCCTTGTAAAAGTGTTGCCAGCCGGGTGTATCGGGCGCGCAGAACGGAAGGGATGCAGTGAGATTGCGGGCATTTAACACCTCAGTGATGTCGCACAAGGCCATCGGTTCGAAGGCAAACGGGAAGGCTGATGTGCAACGCGCTGCGTAGGCGAGGAAGGGATTGGTTCCCATCAGGAAATCGTTGGATGGCGGAACTGGCGCGGGTGGCTCTAGTAGAGCGGGGCGGCGCCGGAAGTGGAACACGTTGCGGAAGCGGCGCTCGTAAACCACCTGGTCGGCGAGGGCAATGGGCAGAGCCACGCCATACAGGTCCGTCGTGGTCGAAAACAGGTCAATCGTGTCCACCAGAGAAGGCCGCTCCTGCGTAACCGGGTGGGTGGCGCCCTCGGGCGTGTCCATGCCGTCCAGGGCATCCAGCAACTTCATGTACATGCGCTGGCTGTTGAGCAGCGATTTTGGCGGGTCCTGCGGGTTCAGCGGCCCTTGCAAAGACCGTTTGTCGTTCAACAGCAGGTCGATATCGGCTTCTTCGATCCACATTCTCGCCAGTTGATCCAGCGATTGATTGTTGGCGAGCGCCTTCGAAAGGAAGATAGCATTGATGCCGCCGGCGCTGGTACCGGACAGAATGTCTACGATAAAGCGGCTGCGCACCTGGTCCAACCCGACGGCTTTCGCTTGGGAGATCGCCTCCGCGTCGTGAACCGGGCCATCCTTCCCAATCAGCGCGCCCAGTTTGCGATAGACCTTCTCACTCGCTTGCGGCTCGGTCCCGTCCAGACACTCGGCCGTCGCGCGAACCATATGGAGGATCTCCTGCGCGACTCCGTTGATATAGACGGCCAGGGAAACACCCCCATAGATAACTACCGCAAAACGGATTTCCTGTTCGACTGCCATATCGGCCTCCCAGATTTCATTATGCGCTCGACGCCACCGCCGCAACTTACTGAATATTAATGGCCACCGGATTCGATGTTATCGCCGCTGCCGATCCCGTACTCGAAATCGAAACTGTCACGAAGGCAGTCCCACTGCCCGCCAGACTCGCGGGAAGCGCTACGTTTACCTGATCCAACCCCGGTACCTGATCCAACCCCGGTACCTGGTCCAACCCCGGATTGAAATCGCCTGCCGCGATGGACACCGGTTTGGAGCCCACCGCGATCAGCCCTTCCGGCGCGGGAGTAAATACACCCGCTCCGTTACCCAGCAGCACGGCTGCATTGATAGAGCCGAGGTTCGCGATTGCCAGGTGTAGGTTGCCGTCCCCTTTCCCATCGCTTAGTAGAATGGTCACCGTGTTGTCCAACTCATTGGTGGTGGGAAGATCCATGTAGCTATCTCCGTTAAAACCCCCGGCAGCCACGGAGCTGGGGCTATGTCCCACAGAAAACGGCCCTAAAGGTACTGCCCGAAGAAAAAATGGAACTTTAGATGTCGCCACGGCTTCCTCCTTACCCTAGGCTGGGCCGATTTGAAATGACGCCAGACACCGGGGCCGTTTTTATCGCAATCTCGACTCGCCACTAACTTTCGCTTGCAATTTCCAAGGTTCGATAGTAACTTCACACGAAGTGATTTGAGATAGCTTTCTTTGGAGAATTCGAATGTGCCGGGCCGGAGTGGCGGGTTGGGTGTGCGTGGTCGTTCTGGTTGGCCGCTGCGCCGCACAGGGCCCGTCCAATGTTACTGGTGAGATCAGGCGAGCGCATATGAATGGATAGACGCTATTCATTGGTCTCCGGCCGGGGAACATTACTGAAACGCTGGGTTGGAGCCTATACGCCAAGCGTCCGGGCGGAGCTGGAGAAGACCCTCGGCATCGCGCTGCTAGAAGTGGCAATTCCAGAGCCGAAAATGTGGAGAAAATGAGGAGGAGTCCCTGGCAAGCCTCGGCTGTCGAGGCCCGCACGGCCCCGGCACATTGGACGTGCCTGGAGTCTGCGCGAACTGTCAGTCCGCAATACTGTTTACGCTATTTTCCCAAGTGAAGAGGTGTACATGAGAGCGTACGTAGTCGTCGCAATCCTACTGGGCATGTCCGAAGTTCTCGCGCAGTCCCATCGTCCGGCGGACCAGCCTGCTTTCGACGTTGCGTCGGTCAAAGGAAGCACCGGTCCGTACTCGGTGACACTTTCCCACGGAAATCTCACTATGTTCTCGTGGCCCCTGGCCACCATCATCGCCTGGGCGTACGACCTTCCTCGCGTGCAGGTGGACGTCCCCTCCCCGGTGGCCTCGCTCAGATTTGACATCGTTGCAAAGGCCGCCGTGCCTGTGCCGGAGGCGCAGGTCCGGCTCATGGTGAGGACGTTACTTGCAGAGCGATTCAACCTAATAGTGCATCATGAGACGCGTGAATTGCAATTGATGGTGATGACGGCTCCGAAGGGGGCTACCAAGCTAAAGCCGTCGGAGGATGAAAACTTAAGGAAGTCTCAGGACGACCCCAACAAGCAACAACTCGAATTCGAGCACACCACCATGGCGGAACTGGCTTCGTATCTGTCCGGGTTTGGTCCGCCGACTGTCGACAGAACAGGAATAACGGGTCGCTACGACTTCTCTGTGGCATATGGGCCGTTCATCGATCCATCAGACAAGTCGCCCGGGGCGCTATTTGCCGCATGGCGTGAAGCGATCCCTGCAGCTCTGGGACTAAAGATCGAGTCCAAGAAACTCCCGCTGGACGTTGTCGTCGTCGACCACGTTGAGTCGACTCCAACAGCCAACTAGTAAAGAACCTTACTTCGTCAGAAGAAATCGTGGGTCGACTCCGGCTCAGGCAGCTTGCCAAGCGAGTGGTAGAGCGCAAGTTCAAGGCAGCGGAACGTGCGAAACCCGTAGGATTTTCTCATGGTGACTTTGGCTTTGTTGTTCAGGCCCTCCACGACTCCGCTGGAAAGCAACTTCTGAGCGCGGAAATAGTTGAGGATCAGTTCGCGGTGCTGGCGCAGGGACCGGGCGATCTTCTTCATAGGCTCGATGCGCGAGCGCATCACTTGCCGGCACCAATCATCGAGGAACTTTCCGGCCCATGCGGGCGAGTTGTAATCCCAGAGTTGCTGAAAAGTTTCCTTCAGACCTCGGCGCTCTCCAAGAGTGACCCACTTGTGCTCCGTTAGAGTGACCCACTACGTTTTTCGCGGGCAAGTCTCGTTGTAAATCGCGTTACATGGTGGGACACGAGC
>Ga0182018_10002315_pt1 | contig 19390 bp, 13 predicted proteins | sample 812P2MmetaG_FD_120490 | JGI IMG/M metagenome (GOLD analysis project Ga0182018, IMG submission 120490) | Permafrost microbial communities from Stordalen Mire, Sweden - 812P2M metaG | ecosystem: Environmental > Terrestrial > Soil > Wetlands > Permafrost | place: Sweden: Stordalen | collected... | reverse complement strand
GCGCCTGGATCTCGCTCTGCATGGCCGCTTCGACTTCTTGCACTATCTTCAGCGCGGCCAGTTTCGCCTCTGGACTGAAATACTTCGCCACGTACGCCTGGCCCAGCGCTTCTCCCAGATCGTCATCCACGTCATTCGTGCAGCGCTTCCAGCGTGGAGGCAGTTCCTCTCGTCCCCGCAGAGTCTTGCCATAGAAACTAAAGTTCTCCTTCACGAATGCAGCGGATAGATCGCTCGCCGCCGAGTGCGTAGCGTGCCAACGCAGATAAATTTTCCAGTCCGCCAGGCTTTCTTTTTCGATTTCGTCACTCATGAGGTGGAAATAGTCGGGCGTCACCACGTTCAGCGACGCAAGCGATCCCACGCCAGTTTTTGTGAAATATGTGTTCCAGCCGAAAGCCGGCGCCAGCCTTTGCAGTTCCTCGACGCTCATCTTGTGATAAAGCTTAGGCGGATCGCGCCGTTCGACGCGGGTCATCTGGCCCTTGGCGAGCGCAGTCTCTATGTGCATCACCGTCGCCGCTTCCGTGGGCGCAGCGGACGGCTCGTCCCCCAACAGCTCGAACATCTTGGCGACGTGCGCCACGTAAGCCTTCCGCAGCTCTTCGGATTTGGGGTCGTCCTTCAAATAGTAGTCACGATCCGGCAGGCCAAGTCCGCCCTGATCGGCCTCGGCGATCACCCGCGTCGAGTCCTTAAAGTCTTGATTGGAGCGGAACGTGAACAGCATGCCGCCGCCGTAGAGCGAAGGCGGGAACTGCGAGGTCGCAATATATTCCGCCAGATCCTGCTTTGACTTTAGACTCCCGATGCGATTCAGTTCCGGCAACAGTGGCTTGGCTCCAAGCTTCTCAATGGCTGCCTCATCCATGCACGACGCGTAGTAGTCGCCAATCTTTTGTGTCACCGCATCACGCGTACCATTGGCTTTCGCAGCTTCTTCCAGAATCGCCTTCAACTGCGCGCGATTCTCGTCCTCGAGCTTCCCGTACGTGCCCCAGCTCGATTGGTCCGGCGGAATCGGATTCTTTTTGATCCACTCGCCACAGGAGTACGTGTAGAAATCCAGGCATGGGTCAACAGTTCTATCCATGGCGGAAATATCCAGCACCGGCTCGGAGGTGGAGTGTTGGGCACGGGCGGGCAGAACGGTCGAAAGCGCCGCTAAAAGCAGAGCGAAGATTTTCCAGTTCATAAGGTCTTAAGGCGCGAAATTGCTCTATGAGATTATCGCTTCGTTCAAAACTTATCCAGCGTCACCGACCCGCCGCTAGAATGCACGGGCAATAGCCTTCCGCCGCCATTCATTTTGCCGTCGTGACGGCCGAGGCTGCCTTCGACGACGACGATGGGAATGTTGGTCGTGATACTACCGTCGCTGGTGTGGAGAGTCACGCCCGCCGCCAGATCTCCGGGGAGTCTGAGCATCCCGCTGCCATCCGAACTGCGAACGTCCCCCATCTCGCACAATTGCGATCCGGGCCGCGCTTCCACTTCAACCCAGCCATCGCTGGCGCGGAGTTCGAGAACGTCGAACCGCCCCGACACGCGCACCGAACCGTCGCTGGCGTGGGCGCGAAGACGCGCGGCACTTGATCTCACATGCCCGAGAACTCCGCGTCCTTAACCAACTTTTTAAACAAAGACAGGACGAAAGTGTGTCCGCCTCGACATAAGCTACGTTACATACACCGGCATTAATGTTCTATAGTCATTACATCTGCGCAAACCGCGCAACTGTCATGGCACGTACTAAAGTATTACCCACTTTTGTATGTCGCAAAATACATAATCATCTTCTTGACTTGGTAATTCATGAGTTGTAGGATAAGTCGATTAAATGTCTCATAATATATTTATATTGCAGGAAAGGTTGTCAGCCATGATAGAAGTACAATCCTACGAGAACGAGGAAAGAAGCTTCGGGGAGTTCCGCCGGAAGGTACGTTCCGCGGAGGTGCTCTCGGCAGCGATGCAGCGGTTATTGCAGGCGATTCACTTCAACGGGCGTTTGAGCGTCATTGTGCAGAACGGGCAAGTGCTCAAGTCAGGCTACGAGGAGGGTTACTTCCGACAGGCGGAGGCGGTGGGAGCCGCGAGGCTGCAGTAGTCCTTTGATTCCTAACTAAATAGCACCACAGGTCATCGTAAGAGAAACGGGCCCTGGGCCGAGAAATCGGTACCAGGGCTTTTTGTTTGTTGATGTTGTTCATTCATATAGAGAGGCAATCATGAATTTTATAGACAGGATGGAAGGTTCAGAAATGCGAGTCGAACTGAAGTATTGCGAGCGGTGCGGCGGATTGTGGCTTCGTCCTCAAGGAGCGGATGGAGTGTACTGCGCCGGCTGCCGTGCGCGTTTAGAAGCAATGCCGAACCCCGGGGAGGCGCCACCCCGCAAAGCGCGTTCGCGCCGGAAAGCGCGGACGCAAGGAACAGAAGTTCAACGAGAAGATCTTCAGCACCCGGCCCGCATTGAATCCCTGGAGGGTGTGGCGATGGCGGTGCGGGCATGACTAGCGCACAAACGACGAGAGCACACGGATGGACTCTGATGGGGCAGGCGGAACCGCCCCCGTCAGTGCTGTCTTGCGAGACGGAGATGGAAATGTGGCCCTACCGCCGGCGCACGGTGGCGCTGCTGCGGCGGTATGCTCGGGCCTCGGTGGAAGTGGGGAGGCTGCCGTCGTTGCTGGGAAGGGAGTTCTTCCGGTCACGGGTCACGTCGTACACAATGAGGAACTTTGAGGACGTCGTGATCTTTGTGGCCGACATGGAACAGGCGATCGAAAAGCTGAACGCACTCGAAAAGAAACTGCTGGCCATGAATATTTTGGAAGAATACACCGTACCCGAGGTCGCGCGACTTCTCAGTTGCACCCAGAGAACCGTCGAGCGGTTCCTGCAGGATGCGCTCGACCAACTCTCGCGAATCCTGCTCGCGGGGGGTTTGATGGAGAAATTGCCTTTGGGGATGGGGGGGCGGAATTGTTGTCAAGAGGGTAAGAATTACAATTTCAGGGTAAGTCACTCAAAGCAAGGCGAAAATAAATATCGAAAAGTTGGCGGTACACCCCCCTCCGATTTGATATCCTAAACTTAAGAGTCGAAAAAACAGAAACTCTGAAGGGCGCGACAGTAAATCGCGCCCTTTTTCCATTTGCGGCCAAGTGGCGGGGAGGGTGACGTAGAATCAGAATAATCATACGTCGAAGATTTGCGGATTGCGGCAGGAAGGCAAAAACGGAACACCGCATGGATATGACTTGGATCACGGAACGAGTTGCGCTGGGTGGTGGGATATGGAACGCGAGGAACATGGAGGAGCTGGCTCAAGCCGGTGTGACCCACGTGCTCAACATGCAGGTCGAGTTCGACGACAGGCCGCTCGCGGAGCCGTACGGGATACGCGTGCTGTGGAATCCGACCGACGACGATTTTATGGCGAAGCCTCCGGAATTGCTGAAACGCGGCGTTGATTTTGCGATGGAAGCGCTGGACGAGCCGGAGACGCGGCTCTACGTTCATTGCGCCGCGGGGGTGCACCGCGCTCCGATGATGGCACTGGCGGTATTATGTGCGATGGAGTGGGAAATGGAAGCGGCTATGGTGCTGATCGAAACGCGAAGGCCGGTGGTCGACTTCGCGGATGTGTATGTAGAGAGCGTGCGGCGATTTTTGGAGTCGCGAGTTGAGAGCGAACCACGGAGTTCAGACTAGCGATCGGAATTGGGTTGGAGGAAGTATGAGGATGGCGCGCCGCTCGGCAGAGCGGCTTTCTTATTGGCCGGCATTGGGATCGCGTGCGCTGACGAGGAGAGAACAAGAGATGGCCAGATCGTTCGCGGTACATGACAGGTCTTTTCCGATGGCGTGGAAGGTGGCGGTTTCGCTGGTGGTGGCGCTGCTGATCGCGTCGACGTTGTCGACCAAGTTGCAGGCACAAGGGCCAGGGCTTACAACGATCAGCGACACGGTGTATCGAGCTGACGGAAGCGCCGCATCGGGTACTGTGCTGATCTCATGGCCGTCATTCCAGAGCGCCGAGGGAGACGCGGTGGCGGCGGGCAACCTGAGTGTGACGATTGGACCACTAGGCGCGTTTTCCGCGCAACTGGTTCCGAACGTGGGTGCGACTCCGGCGGGAACTTACTACGTTGCGGTTTTCCAACTGGATGACGGAACCGTGCGGACGGAATATTGGGCGGTTCCAGCGACGTCGCCGACGACGATAGCGGCTGTGCTGACGACACCTGGCACCGGGCTCGGGAACCTGGCCGCGACGCAGCAGTACGTCAATGCGGCAGTGGCGCCTCTCGCGGTCGACGCCACGGTAGTGCATTTGGCGGGAGCCGAGACAGTCACGGGCACCAAGCAGTTTACTGTGCCGCCGTCGCTTCCGACGCCGGTGGGAGCCACCGACGCTGCTAACAAGGGGTATGTGGATACTGCCGTGTCGAACGTAGGCGCGGGTGCATACGTCGCCATCGCGGGCGGGACTATGACTGGCGCCTTAACCCTGCCGGCAGATCCGGCAGCGCCTAACCAGGCGGCGGACCGCCATTATGTGGACAGCGGGCTTGCGGCGAAAGCGGACCTGGTGAATGGGACGGTTCCGCCGGGTGAATTGGGAGCGGGAGCCGCCAGCGCAGCAACTTGTTTAACCGGTAACTCCACGTGGGGATCTTGTGGAGGTGGCGCGCCGGCCGGGATCACATACGCCACGACGGCGCTGAACTGGACACAGACCATCTCCAGCTCGCTAACGAACGGATCGCAGGCAACAGTTACGCTACCTTCGTGTCCGGTTGGCATTGATACGTCGAGTGGAGCCGGCTATCAGGTGCTTCTTTCCGGGGGAGGAAACAGTGAAAGTGTCAGCGTAATAGCTACTTCTAGTGGATGTACGTCGGGAGGGGCATCGGGAACGATCACGTTCACACCGTTCTATTCCTATCCGGCCGGATACACAATCAGTTCGGCTTCCTCTGGCATTCAGGAGACGATTAATGCGGCCTGCAATACGTCCAGCACCACGGGCTCGAACGGATACTGCAACGTCACGATTCCGGCGGTTGGGGCTGGTTACGAGTTCAACCTTTATAACGTCCCGGGGACGATCTTCTTGCATGCCAACGAGGCAGTACTGAGCGGGTATGGCGTGCAGTTGCTGTGCACGGGACGAGGACCTTGCTTGCAAGTCGGGGACCGGGCGCTTTCTACGGATTACTCCGGGAACACGGTTCAAGGATTGACCTTTCGCCAGACGGTCAATTACAACTCCAACTCGGCGTATGCAGGCGTTAATATTACGGCGACAGTCGCGGGCGGCGGCTATGAAACAATCACCACCGCGGCAGCGCACAACTTCCGGCCGGGCGATCTGGTAACGATCCTGTTCACCGACAACCAGTCCTACTGGGGTGATGCCATCGTTTACGATTGCGGCTCGGGTTCTTCGCCTGGAACCTGCACAAGTTCGTCGACCACGTTTCGCGTGGCCAATGGGCGGACGATCGCTTCGCAGAACACGCCGGGCGTGGTAGCGCTCGCCTATGAAGCGGTGCTCGATAACTCCCTCAACACGCACTTTATCGACATTCAAGACGCTTTGGGGAGTATTTCGCAATTCAACAACTTCTTCGACTTTTGGGACGACGAGAACGCGACCATCGACCATTTTTTCAATACCGGAATCCCGCTGCGCCACAGTTACACCTGGACCGGCTCATTTATCTTCTCCGGGGGACAAGGCAACATCGGTCACAACCTCGCGCCCGTAATCACGGTACGGGATTCGAACATCACCGCCAACGATTCGAACTGCGCGACCGTCTACAACTCGAACGGACTTTATATCGAGAATACGGTTTGCCAAGCCTCGGGGCCGTGGCAGGTGTATTCCGCAAACAGCACCGGAAACTATCAGGGTGCATTCATCAAGAACATCTATTCTGAAAGTTCCATCGCGCAGAATCCCCCATGCAGTCCATCGTGCCCAACTGGAGCCACGAGTCCGTTTCCCGGTTTGGGGTTCGCGGGGCTGATTGCGGGGCCTTCCACCGGGGCGGCCTTTTTCAAAATTGAGGGAAGCGGGCAGATGGAGGGCGGCTTCCAGACGGGCGGAACGGGCACGACGCCATACTCGTACTACATCGTAGCCAATGACGCAACCGCCGGAACGCAAACCGCTCCTATGCAGGTACTGAACTGGAAGTCTACGGGCTCGGACACCATCCCGGTGAACTGGCCGCGGGTGGCGAATGGAGCGGACACGATCACCTACGACGTGCTGCGCATGACGACTCCGGTCGGCCCCGGTGCGATCTACCCTTACGCGGGAGGATGCACAGGCGGATCGGGCGGCGCATGCGGTTATGTGGCCAAGGGCTTGTCACAAGCGGCGGCGTGTTCCGGAGGGTTGGTTTGCACTTATAGCGACACGGGATCGTCGTCCACCACGGCTTATACAATCAACCAACCCGACTACAACGGTAACCTGATCTTCTGGCCAGGAGCGCTAGTTGCAGCCAATAGATCAGTCGTAGTAGATGTGGAAACTTACCCGGCTGTTGGGGTGGGCATGGAATCTAACTCCAATCCTGGCGGACCTATTCAAATTGCAAGCCAATGCACAGGTGGCGGAGCCTCACCGGGAGGATACAGTACTTGCCTGGCAAGCTTTACAAATATAGCCAACAGCGGAGCCTATAACCAAACCGCGACGCTTTTGGGGGATGGGGCACCGGAAAATGCTTTCATGTCGCTTACGAAAGGCCGGTTGAATTTCACCACATCAGGAAGAACCTCGCTTTTCCCATATCACATCATTACGTTGATCGATTCTCAGCCTACATTGACGCAAGCAACGAATAACTACCGTCCGCCAGCGAGTGCGAATGATGTGTGGATTGGAACGGACGTGTCGAGCAGCGGAGCGGCGCTCAGCTCGGGGCAACTTTCATTCGGCGCTCCCGTTTCCATTTCTAACTATATCGCACAGACCGGAGACGGCGTTCATCAGAATTGGCTGGAAAGGTTGAATGCTTCGCTGAAAGAGTTCAACGTTCCGGCAAAGTTCGACCAGAGCGTTACGCTCGCCGGCCTCTCGAATGGTTGCCTCAACGTTGTTTCTGGCGTTATTGCATCCACCGGGAGTTCTTGCGGATCTGGTGGTGGAGGTGGAGGGAGTGTTAGTTCGGTGTTTGGGCGTACGGGAGCGGTTGCAGCGGCCAGCGGCGACTATACCGTAGCTCAAGTTACAGGGGCGGCTGTGGATGCATCGGTCGTCCACCTGGCAAACACCGAGACGGTAACTGGAGCGAAAACTTTCACGAGCAATGTCACGATGAGCGGCAACTTGTTATTGCCGCAAGGGAGTGGCTACGTTCCTGCGGTTGGCGGCATTGGGCTGGATACAGCCGCGGGGCTGCCAGTGGTGAACATTGGCGGAACAACGGAACAGGTCGCCCTTACGAGTTCGAATATCAGCGGACAAGCGGGGACGGCCGTTGCCCTGGCGGCGGTTCCGACACAGTGCAGCGGATCGTTTGCGACCGGCATAGCAGCGAGTGGGAATGCGAATTGCTCGACGGCCGATGTGATCCAATTGGCTGAAACCGCTCAACCTGCAGGGATTCCTAACTGGGGAGTCTTCTGGTTCGATTCGGCCACTCATACGCCGCGAGTAATCGATAACAATGGACAAGTTATCCAGTTGGGGCTGACTAATCTGTTTAACTCGGATCCGGGCGGCGATCCCGCCGACAATCTCGAGGAACGCAATGGAAGCAACGCGGAGAACCTGCGTGTGTACTCCAGCTTTGTAAATAACACGACGTGGCAGCGAGCGTCGCTGGGCTTCGATACCACGGACAACTACGCGGTGGTACGCAGCGAGAATGCGACGTCGGCGTCGGCGCCTGGATTAGGTTTCTGGGTTGGGCCCGGGTTGAAGTGGGTGGTAGATGCCACAGGGAATCTAAAACCTTGGACAGACAATACCTTCAACCTCGGCAGCGACAGCGGAAACGCGGCGAAAAGCATCTTCGCAAAGACCTCGTTTAACTCGGTTCAGTATGGGCGGAACGATTTTGAGATTCCGAATGACGGGACGACAGGCACGGTGTTGAACGAGTTGGCAGTATTCAATACGAATAGTCCTTCGCAGGCTGTGCTTGCCAGCACGTCGTCGAGTAATGGCGCGATTGGGGTGGTGCAAGGCGGCGCGGGCAAAAGCGGAAACGCGGTGATCACCTGGCGCGGATACGCTTATTGTGTTTTCGACAGTGCTACTACTGCTGGGGATGCCGTTATTGCGAGCACAAGCGTGGCGGGCGACTGTCATGACACAGGGTCTGGGGCGCAGCCCGGGGCACAGCTCATCGGCTATGTGGATGTTACAAATGCGACTTCCGGACAAACGAATGGAATGCGCGTTAATTTACAACCGTCGCAGGGCAGCGGGGGCGGCGGTAATGTCGCTTCCGTATTCGGCCGTAGCGGCGCTGTGACGGCGGCGACCGGCGACTATTCTGTGTCGCAAGTTACGGGGGCGGCGGTAGACTCCACGGTTGTCCATCTGGCGGGCACGGAGACTATTAGTGGGGCAAAGACATTCTCCAGCAATGTGACGCTTAGCGGAAATCTTAATGTGGCGGGGAATATCATCCAGACGGGCACGGGGCCAACGCAATGGTCAGGCGTGGAATGGACGGGAACGACAGTCACGGTGCCGAGCGGGATGAATTTTTCGCTGGGAGTTGGCTCGGACAACACATTTAAATGCCAACTGTCGAGTGGGACATCTTGTATGCCATCCGGCGGAGGAGGCATGGTTTATCCGAGCGCTGGCATTCCTAACTCTACGGGCTCCGCATGGGGAACGTCATACGGGACGTCGGGGAGCGGAACTTCTTTGGCATTAACTGCATCACCGGTCTTCACTGGTTCTCCTACGGTTCCTGGGTATGTTCCGACCAGCACTACCGTCAACGGTCACTCACTTTCGTCAAACGTCACCGTGTCCGCATCGGATCTTACAACTGGGACGCTTCCCGCGGCTCAACTGCCTGCGTCTACCTGCTCGTGGATTACCGTGCCAACGCAAGGGGGCTCGGGTAATGCTTTTGCGGGAACGAACAAGGCGATCGTTTGGGGTGTTTACAATCCCTACCCGTGCGTGACTAACAACGTCGCATATGTCGTGGGGACAGCCGATAACACGTCTAACAATTACGCGCTTGGGCTTTACTTTGGAGCTTCGGGCGGCAGCGGGACGCTGATCGCGACGACCGCCTCGACCGCCGGCACGAGCTTTGCGCCCTCGACAGGCATCAAGCATTTGGCATGGAACGCGACTAACGTCTCAGTTCCCGCTGGGCGCATCTATATCGCGCTCACCAGCAACTGTGCTTCTTCCTGTGCCGCACTGCTTGGCACCTCGGGCACGGGTGTTACCTGGGCGGCCAATGTGCAGGTCAGCGTCACCACCGGCGGCGCCGCGCTGCCTTCCAGCGTCACGTTGCCTGCCGATAGCTTCAGTTCCGGCGCATCGATCCCGGCTCTGATTGTGTATTGATTCCACAAGGCCACCATGATCAAACAAGTGTTATTGCTTCTATTTCTAGGAGCGCCGCTGGCGTGTGCCTCCGATTACTACGTTGATTGCAATTACGGGTCGAACGGCAATCCGGGTAACAGTCCACAGCAGGCGTGGCGCACGCTGCTGGAGGTTGGGGTCTCCAGTTTTCAACCAGGCGACACGATCAACCTGCTGCGGGACTGTACTTGGAATGAAACGCTAACTCCGCCTTCGAGCGGGAGCAGTGGCGCTTTAATCAAGATCGACAGTTATGGGAATGGACGGCCGCCGCACTTGACCGGCTATTTACCGATCGCAGCGCCGTGGTGGACTCAGGTGGGGAGCACCAATGTTTGGGCGGCGACCTTGTATTCGACCACTAGCGGGCTAGCGACGGTGGTGCAGTGCGGAATTCGGGGATTCTACTGCCTGACACAACCGCCATCGCAGTTAGAGTATGTACGGTTTGGGACGACGTGGGGAATGGCGCAGGGAACCCAGACAGCTCTTAGTCAGGATCGGGACTTCTGGTACGACTCAACGAATTACATTTTGTATGTGTACAGCGCCAGTGGCAATCCGGCGTCGCATTACTCCGCAGTTGCGCCAATCGTGCTGAGCGGCGAGACGCTGCTGAATTTGAATGGCGTGTCGTGGCTGGAAATTCAGCACTTACAAATTGACTGGTTCGACGCCTATGGGGTGCAGGTGCAGGGAGCGAGCGATCATCTTTGGTTCGCCAACATGACCGCCGACAGTGAAGTGGAGAATGGCGCGGTGCCGCTGGGCTTTTACGTACAGGCTACCGGCACGCCAGTGGATATCCATCTTTACGACACGGACGCGAACATGAACTATGTGGGGTATCACTTCGATGGCTGCAGCAGCGGCGGGTGCGCTTTCGAAATTAAGAACTGCCGGGCATACGCTAATCGCGCATATGGGATTGTGGACAACGTGCAGGGAGCGGTTAGTTATGACTACTGCCACCTGTATGCGAACAATCTGGCCACGGCCGTGACGGTCGACACATCGGGGACTCCGGGGCCGACCGCGGGGACACACAATATTGCGGCGGAAACGCCGCCTTGGGTCCGCGAGTGGCATCGGTGGCCGGCCTATACGACAGTAAGTTATGACGATCCTGGACTTGTGCAGTACAGCGATGCATATGTCAGCTCAGTGCTACCGATTATGACTGCCAAAGGGATACCTCTCTCGATTGCGGTGGTCACGGGCGGGGACTATTCGCAGTCGATTGCCGGTGAAGTACAGAGCTGGATCAACTCGGGATGGGACGTTAACACGCATTCGATATCGCACGAGTATTGGGATCCGCCGGCTTCCAGTTGTGGTCCGACGGGGCCGTTTCCGGTGCCGTGCCACGCTTTTGAGAACTTGCAGTACACAGGTACGATCGCGTCAAGCGTGACTTTGAACATTACGCATCCTGCACCGGGCCAGGCGACGATGACGGTAACGACGAGCCCGGACGATCCGGCAGCCGATATCAGCTGGAATTTGACGCCCGCGCCGCCCGGGCAACCATCTACCGGGTTGGACACGATCGGCGGCATCTTATACACGCTGCAACAGCGCGGGGTTTTTTCTGCGACCCTTGATGCGAACGCGAAAAGCGCGGCGCGCAGTCTTTCGCTGGTCGATGTAACGAACATGGACATCGAAAGTTCGGCGCAGAACTTGGATTTTGACGAAACGCAGCTGGAAACGGAAGAGATGAGTTGGGCGAAGGGGTGGATGAATCTGAACTTCACCGGGCTGCCGACAACTCGTGTGTACGTAATGCCCGGATCTTATGAAGATCCGGTGACCGAAAATATTGCCGACAGCCTGCGCTATGCCGGACTACGAGGAACCGGCAGCTTGAAACCATGCTGCGGAGCAAATACCACGCTGGCTACGGGCTATGACGTGTTCAACATTCTAAGCCAGGGCGTGGTGCCTAACTACCAAGGCCTTAGTTATCAGACGCTGCGGAATCGAGTTAGTCAGGATTTGTTCAAGAACGCGCTGTGGGGACGGCCGATCGGATACTTCTGGCATGTGAATGAGTTGCGGCCGGATGAAGTTGAGAACTTCATGGACGGGCTGGTTGAAGGGGGTGCGACGCTGGAATCGAACACGCAGATGGTGGAGTTTCTGCTGTCGTGCGAGGCGAACGATGTGGTGCCATCCGGCTATGTGCCTGGCAGTTACTACGTTTGTGCGTCGAGTGGTACCGAGGCAAATTTTCGACCGACAGTGAATTCACCGGTGACCGATATGGGCATGAGTCTAGGGGCGGAGTATCAATACGATCTTCTTGGAATCAATCAGAATTCATACGGAACGGGGTGGGAGATTGGGGCGTACGCGTATGTGCCAGAGAACTTCAGCGCCACGCATTGAAGCAGGACTGTTCATCAGGCTTGAAGCGGCAGGCGGCGCCGGTCGGACTTTTTCAGCGGGGTTCGACAAACGTCACGAGCTTGAACCACGGGGGAGCGTTGGGGGGAAGCTCACGGGACTTATGCATCGGCACAGGGTCCATGAGGTTAAAGGTGGCCGACGTGAACCTGCGACTGATGTGATGGCGCTCACACCCACCCCTTGCGATAAAGCCGCAAGGAATGGGCCACCCCCACGCGTTTGGGGATGGGTGTTTTGAGGCCAGAATTTACGCCCGAACATTTGCAGTGGCTAGGACAGCATTTGGATGACATTCGGGAAGTGGAGGTTGGAAGGGATCCTACCGAGCGGGATTATTTCATTGAAACTGAGCTGAAGATCCGGACGAAGACGGCAAGCGGGGCGTCCTTCAAATTGAACCGGACGCAGCAAGAGTATTCCTGGGTAGTCTCCAAGGAACGTGCCAAGCGGAATGTGGTGCTGAAGGCACGCCAGGTAGGGATCACGACGTACATCGCGGCGAGATTCTTTGTGCAGACGATCACACAGGGTGGCACCCTGAGCATGCAAGTGACGCAGGACAGAGAATCGGCGGAACACATTTTTCGGATCGTCCGGCGGTTCTGGGAGAACTTGCCGGATGAGGCGCGGAAAGGCTATCTACGAACTTCGCACCGCAATGCGCGGCAGTTAGTGTTTCCGAACTTGGACAGCGAGTACTGCCTCGCTTCGGCGGCAGAGAATGCGGGACGAGGGCGGACGATCCAGAATCTGCATTGCTCGGAAGTTTCGCGCTGGGGCGGCGACGGCGACGAGGCGCTGGCGTCTTTGCGGGCGGCAGTGGTGCCGGGAGGCGACATTGTGCTGGAATCCACCCCGAACGGAGCGGGTGGACTTTTCTATGAGGAGTGGCAGCGAGCGGAGGACACGGGATATACGCGTCACTTTTTTCCCTGGTGGTTCGACGCAGGCTATGTCCTGGAACCGGGCGCGAATTTTCTTCCGTTCACGGATGAGGAAGCGGAACTGGTGGCGCTTCACGGGCTGAAGGTTGAACAAATCGCATGGCGACGGAAACAGTGGGCGTCACTGCGGGGATTGGCGGCGCAGGAATTTGCCGAGGACCCGGTGTCATGTTTCCTGGCATCGGGAGAATGCTTCTTCGACCTGGTGGCGGTGGAGCAGGCGATGGGCGGGTCGATCGAACCGCTGGAGGAGCGCGATAACCAGCGGCTGATGATCTGGCTGCCGGCGCAACCGGGGCGGAGGTACGTGATCGGAGCCGATCCGGCGGGAGGTGGGATCGAGGGCGATTACTCGTGTGGGGAAGTCATTGAGCGTGAATCGGGAACGCAGTGTGCGGAGTTGCATGGACATTGGCACCCTCGGGAGTTCGCGCAGAAACTGGCGGCGCTGGGGAAGGAATACAACACGGCACTGCTGGCGGTGGAGCGGAATAATCACGGGTCTGGTGTACTGGCAAATCTGCGAATACTGGATTATCCGGAAGTGTACGTGCAGGGGAGCGAGGATGGATGGTTGACTTCGCCGCGCAGCCGCCCGACTATGCTTGAGAATTTAGCGGCGGTGCTGATGGAGGAGCCGGGGCTGTTCCGCAGTTTGCGGTTGCTGAATGAGTATCGGACGTTCGTGAGATATGCGGACGGAAGCCCGAGAGCGGCTGCGGGAACTCATGATGATTGCGTGATGGCTCTGGCGATTGCCTGGGCGGTGCGGAAGGCGGAGGCGGGTCGGGGAACGGCGGGCCGGGTGGAATTCGACAGCCTCGAGGAAAAGTGAACATTTCCTATGTGGTGGCGATCACAGGCAGGGCGGTACTGCAAAAGGTAGATTGCTGAGAGGCGAGCGTCCGAGATCGATCGGCGCTCAGCTTGGACGGGGTAGAGCCCCGTCACCGCACAGACAATGCCTACCACCGCGGTCCAACACGTAAAGAGGATGCGGGGGGGAGCGCAGAGCCACTTAATGCGCTGCGACGACGGGCACTATTATGTGGTGAAGTTTCGAAATAATCCGCAGCATGAGCGGGTGCTGGCGAACGAGTTTCTGGCGACGCGATTGGCGGAACGAGTGGGATTACCGGTACCAGCGGCGGAGGTGGTGGAGGTTCTGCCATGGCTAGTGGAGCACACTGCAGAGCTTACGATTGTGTTGGGAAATCACGCTATTCAGGTGGAAGCGGGACTGCAGTTCGGGTCGCGCTACGTCGTGAGTCCGGTCGAAGGGCAGGTGTTCGATTATCTGCCTCCGGAGATGCTGGATCGGGTGCGAAACCTGGATACGTTCACGGGCATTCTGGCGCTGGATAAATGGACGTGCAATGCCGATGGGCGGCAGGCGGCGTTCTGGCGGAAAATGCGGGAGAAGAAGTACTCAGCATCGTTCATCGATCAGGGGTATTGCTTCAATGCGGGAGAGTGGACGTTTCCGGATTTTCCGCTGCGTGGGGTATATCCGAGGAATGAAGTTTACGCGCGCGTGAACGGGTGGGAGTCTTTCGAGCCCTGGTTGTCACGAATTGAGAAGCTAGATGAGGATGCGATTTGGAGAGTGGCGGGAGAGATTCCTCCGGCCTGGTATGGCGGGTCTTGGGATGAACTGGAGGCGCTAGTGCAGCGGCTGATCGAGAGGAAAACGATTGTGCGGGAGTTGATTTTGGCGTTTCGAGGTTCGCCGCGGAGGCCGTTTCCGGAGTGGGAGAGTAAGGCTTGAGCAGAGAGAAGCTGCCGAGCTTCGCTGGGTCGGACAGCCGGGGCGGCTGTCCCTACGTGTGACGTGGTGATCGCCGATGGCCGAAAAGAGGCAACTCGAACTTTACCTGCTGCGATTTTCGCCGCATGCTTTGCGAGACGATTTCGTTACGGTGGGCCTGTTGCTGCTGGAAAGCGATGCCGGGTTTGCCGAGGTTCGATTTACGCGCGACTGGAGGATGCTTCAGTGCGTAGCTCCCGACGTGGAGTTGGAGTGGTTTCAGATGGTGGAGAGCGAGATCCGCGGAAAGCTGGAGAGTCTGCGGCGGCGCGAAGATCTGATGCAACTGATGAATGAGCGCTTCGGGACGATGATCGATGTGGCCCCGACGAAGGCAGTGCTGACGGAGGATCCTGCGAAAGAGTTGGAGGTGCTGATTTCTATGTACCTGGCGCCGATGGAACGAGGGAAATCAACTCAACAGCGCACGGGACGAGCGGCAATCGTGAGCGTCATGAAAGAGGCGTTCGCCAACGCCGGCGTACTGGAGTTGATGCAACAAGATTTGGATGTGGTTCAGTACACGGGGCAGGGAGATCCGTTCCGGATTGATTTTGGATATCGCGTTGGGAGCGCGGTGAAGATGTTCCATGCGGTTTCAGTGGCGGCAAATGTCGATCAGGCGCTAGCTTTGGTTTATCGTTACTCGCTGGTTGAGGCAGGGATGCGACGCGAGCAACTGCAGGCTTCCCTGACAGCGGTGGTGGAGCAGGCAATGGCGTTGCAGGAAGAGAAGACGCGGTTCGCGATTGGTGTGCTGGAGCAAAATTCGGTGCTGGTGAGAACAGTCGGGGAGATGGCGGAGGTCGCGGGCGAGGTGCGGCGGACGCTGCGGGCTTGAGATTTTAGATCGCAGAAGTGATATCGGCTGAGAAATGAGAGCGGCACGGCTAGGAGCTGTGCCGTTTTGTTTTGGCGCAGAGATCCTTGCCACAGAGAAAACAGAGGTACACAGGGGGAAAACGGCGAGCTGCGCTCGCTTGGAAGCCGAGGGCGCGTTCAGTTCCTTGACACGAGGGCGGCTGTCCCTACGTGATTTGGTTTGGAGAGAAGCAAGCCGTTCGCGGGCAGGAGTGCCCGCGCCACACGAGACGGGGAGATCATGAACATTCGAGAGAGGGTTCGCGATGCGACGCGACGGGCGGGAAAAGTGTCTTTGCGGGAATTGCTTTCCACTAGTTTGTTCGCCGGGCGCAATGGACGGCGGACGGCGGGAACGGGGTCGAACCTGGCTCCGTTCTCTTCGCCGAGTTTTCCGCGGGCTGGCATACCGGCACCACACACTCTGGTGCCGAAGCCGACACCGGCGAATCTCCGGCGGTTTGCGGAAACGCCGGTAGCGCGGCGGGCGATCAACGTGATTAAGGATCGGATTGTGGGGATGCGATGGCGCATCCAGCCGCGGCGTGGGCGGACGCTGGAGCAGATTCCGGATGGCTCGCAACGGATACAGGTGCTGACTGAAAATTTCGAGGCGCCGAATCCAGACGACTCGTTCCGCTCGCTGGTAGAGCAGGTGTTGGAGGATGTGATTGTTGGGGGATTTGGGGCGATCGAGCTGGATTTGGTTACTGGGTGGACGCTCGACTCGGCTGACAAGCTGCCTCTGGTGATGTGGCCGGTGGACGGGGCGACGATCCGAATCATGACGGATTGGGATGGGCGTCCCGACTCGCCGCGGTATGCGCAGGTGACGGGGTTGTATGGGGCGGATGGACAGATCGTGCTGAACGACAACGAACTGAGTTACATCCGGCTGAATCCGCGGACGCACACGCCGTTTGGGCTGGGGCGGTTGGAGGTAGCGTTCGAAACGATCAATGCGTTCTTGAGCGCGTACCGGTACGCGGGTCGGCTGGCTTCGAATTCGGTGGTGCAGTATGCGCTGTGGCTGCAAGGTCTGACGCCGGCACATCATGAGCGGCTGATCCGGTGGTGGCAGGACGAGATTGAGGGAACGGGGCGCGTCCCGATTATTTCGGCAGAGTCGAAGCCGGAAGTGCTGCGGTTCGCGGCCGGGACAGATGCGGACCTGCGGCTAGCGTGGCAGGAATTTCTGGTGCGGATCATCGCCAACGCGTTCGATCTTCCGGCGCAGTTCTTGGGGTTAGAGCAGGATGTCAACCGGTCGACCGCTGGAACGATGAGCGATTTAGGGTTCCGGTCGGCGATTGTTCCGACGGCGCGCCTGGTGGCCGAGTATCTGACGCGGGATGCGATTGCTAAAAGGCTCGGGTGGACGGACCTGGAGTTTGTATTCACCGACGTCGATGCGCAAAACGAGATGGAGCAGGCGCAGATCGACGAGATCCTGCTGCGCAGTGGGGTGGTCACAGTGAACGAGGTACGGCGAGCGAGAGGGTTGGCCGAGATTATTTGAAAGAGGTCAGGTCGCAGGTGTGAGGTCTTAGGACCAAAACCCAGCCGCCTTTGGTTTTCCTGAAACCTGAGACCTAACGCCGGAGACCTTTTGTCTGATTGCCGCGATGCCGGTCAGGGTTGAAGTAATGGCGCTTAGTAGAGCAGCTAAAAGGGTGTGAACAGAAAGCACACCTGGGCGCTAAAGCGCGGATATCTCAACAACTAGCGGCACGGCTGAAGCCGTGCCCTTCCCTTTTGTATCGACATTGGATTTGTTTCGGAGCCCGTTTGGGGGTAAGGAGATCAAAGATGGGAATGTCAGTGGAGTCGATGGCGATTGAGATGCCTACGGTACACGGTCATCCGAACCGGACAGGGTTCCGGGGAGTATTGACGGTCGTCGATGTTGCGTCGGATAAGTCACCTTCGGGCGCACGGGGGCACCGAGTGCTGCTGACCCGGCGGGCGGCGGAAGCGGCGATTCCGTCTCTGATGGGAATGGGGCTGGATTACTCGCCAGCGCTTGATCGTCACGATGCGCGGCGGAAGATTGGTGTGATCACACGAGCTGAAATTGTAGGACGCGTCATTGAGGTTGGCGGATTCTTATATGCGCGGGATTTTCCAGAGATCGTGAAGGAGATCGGCAGGCCGAGGCGGACGGGAGCAGCGGTCTCCGCGGGATTGGAGAGCGCGGAAAGGAAAGTTCACACCAGTCGCTCGGGGCTTGGCATGTCGTATGAGATCGCAGATGCGCTGGTGGAAGACATCGCGGCCAGTGTGTGGGTGTTGAATAAGGTGACCTTTACGGGGGCAGCGGTGCTGCGCCGGGACAAGGCGGCGTATTGCTCGACGTGGATCGAGCTAGGGTAAGCAGCTCCTGAAGTGCCGATTGATTTTGAAGTCTTACGGTATCGCTAAAGCGATGCCCCGACACGAAACAAACCAAGGAGGTAATAGGAATGAATGAAGAGATGGTGCAGCAGATGATGGCGGCGGCGGAGCGACTGGCGGCCGCCACTGAGACGCTTGATCGCATATTGGGAAAACTGGACGCGCAGCAAGAGATGCTGAATGCGAAGGTGGACCGGATCGTCGCGGTGGTCGAGGAGAGTGTTACACAAACCACCGAGCGGCGCCAGGCCGAAGGAACTGGAATCGACTTGCAGCAGCGGGTTGTTCAACTGGAACAGTCGAATGCGGACCTGAAAGCGCAGGCGTCGCGGATGGCGCGGAAGACGCTGTCACCGGTGGTGTCGGCGTTGATCGCAAAGAATGAAATCGAAGGCGAACGACTGGACCCGGCGGTGCTCAATAAGACACTTGCGGCACTGAGCGTGGAACAGCGGATCGCCGTGAAAGCGGAGTTGGCGCGGGCGGGGATGATCGAGTAAGTAGTCATCGGCCATTCGTCATTAGTCGCTGGTCGTTGGCCGGTAGTCGTTTAGGGGCGCGAGCTAGTTCGCGCCTTTCGTTTATTTGGGTGAATAAAACCTACTCATTCCCAAAGAACGCGAATGAGTGGAGCACTCGACTTCGGTCCGGACGACAAGTTGGAAAGCTGCGAGTAAGAGAACGGCAATGAAACTCAACTGAGGAGAAGACATGAAAGCGAATTTTCTGGATTTGCATGCAGCAGCGGACTTCCTGGGGCCGGGCGCGATCGAGATCAATCGGTATCAGACCGAGATCTTCGACATCGTGCGGCGACGCGGCGTGTTCGGACAACGAATAAAGCAGGTGCCGGCGACGGGACAACCATCGCGGTTCTTTGAAGAAACGGCGATTGCTTCACCGACGGCGGCACAGGCGTTCGTCGATCCGCGCAACATTGCGCCGACGCTGCAAGCGCCGACGCGAGTGGAGCGCACCGTTCCGTTGAAAGCGCTGGTCTCACAGATCAACTACAACCTGTTTGACATGGAGGTGGGGACGCAGCAGAGCCAGTTCGCATATCTGCAAGCCAAGGATCTGGCCGACGCGGTGGATGGGCTTTTGCGCACGCACGACGTGGCGCTGTGGAACGGCAACGACACTTCGTTGAGTACTCCAACGACGCCGCAGTATTTCGGCGCCATCGGGCAAATCGAGGCAGGGGGCAACACCGTCACCATCGGCACCACGGCCAGCATCGTGGACGGTCTGAAGAGCACCATCGCAGAGATGGTTTCAAGTTCGTCCTTTGACGCGCGACCGACGGCGATTTATGCGAACCCGGTGCTGCTCGATCTGATCGATCGCGAGATGAAGGCGGAGTTCAACGTC
>Ga0182018_10002314_pt1 | contig 19390 bp, 18 predicted proteins | sample 812P2MmetaG_FD_120490 | JGI IMG/M metagenome (GOLD analysis project Ga0182018, IMG submission 120490) | Permafrost microbial communities from Stordalen Mire, Sweden - 812P2M metaG | ecosystem: Environmental > Terrestrial > Soil > Wetlands > Permafrost | place: Sweden: Stordalen | collected... | reverse complement strand
CGGGCGCGAGGGCGCAGCACAAACACAGCGCCACCAGAAGACTCATCGACGTGCGAGCGGACGACAGATTCATACCGGTGCCCCTCAACTTTTTTAGCGATGCATACGCGTTTCACTGCAACATGGCGGTCCGTGGGTTTCGCGTCATCGGAGCACGGCAGGGATCTCTCCGGGGACGGCAGGATTCTGAGACGAGCAGGACAGACAACCTGAGCTCTGACAGCCTGAACTCCAGGGTTCCCCCAGCATAGGCCAAAGGCGTGCTTGTGGGAAATGAATGCAGCAGCCTGGTTCAGTTTCTTTTCTATGGCTGCAGCGGCTCTGACACCCTGACTGGTCGTTTCAGCAATAACCACTGAGGATCAGGATGATCGCATGTCGGTCGGACCGATGTGGCCATCCCTCACTTCAGCCCGATATGCGCTGTCATCTGCATGTTGCCCCAGTCCGTGATGGCGCCGTAAGTTTCGAAATCGGTCTGGTAAGCGCGCGCTCCCCCCAGCTGTTGCGGCGTCATCTGCGCGATGCGCTGCCAGAGAGCCGGGATGACCTCCTGAGGCGCTCCTGTTTCCGATGCGATCGCCGAATACTTGCCGGCGCGCACGGTCCTCACAACCATGCCATCCGGAACTTTGTCGGACGAAGTGACGCGATAGCCGAGGGTGTAGTTGTAGTCGCCGGTGTTGTCGCTGGCGTAGTCGGTGTAAACGACAATGAAGCCGTCGGTCAGTTTATTCGGGATCTGATCGAGTGTGCCGTTTTGTATGGCGCTCTGCCAGAGCTGAGCAATGGCTCCCTGCCCGCCGGCTTCCTTCGCATTGTTGGTGCGCACCGTGACGCCCACGACGGTGAAGGTGTCCTGGTCTTCGAGCTTCGGCGCCGCCGACGAGGTGGGGGGAGCGGGCGTTGTCTGCGGTGCGGGCGCAGGCTGGGGTGCCGGTGCCGAGGGGTTTTGGGCGAGCCCCGTAGCAGTCAGGGCAAGGAAGACGGGCAAAGCAATTTCTGCGGTGGCGGAGAACATAGCAGAGGAAGTATACGCAGAGGCGCGGCTGCAGGTTCGGAAATTTTGATTCCGCCGTGTCCGTTACCTCCGGGTACTTTCGTCAGCCTGATTCGGCTTAATATCCGGCATTGCTGACCCATTCGTGGCACAAACGTTCATGGGGATTGCCTGCCCAGCGTCTGGCTGCCCCCGAATAAGATGAGAATCAATCTATATCTCTGCGAAGTTATTTGAATCTTAAGTATGGCCCGACTGACTCGAAAGCGGCTCTGGACGCGGGTTGGTGCAACAACCCTGGTTGGCCTGCTGCCAATCACGGCGACCGTGCTAAGCGGGTGCCAGACCGTCGAGAATTCCGCTCCTTCGCAGACGCTCGCACGCGTGATCGACGCCTCCTATAACGCGCCGGCGGTCGAAGTGAAAGTGGGCACCACAGCGATTGCGACCAACATTGGCGCTGCGACCTTCACGAATTATGCATTCCTGCCGCCGGAGGACACGACGGCGTACGTGTATCCGACAGGGACCACAACGGCGACGGCGTCAGCGCAGGGCGATTTCCTGGTTGCCCAGGAGCATTCGGTATTTATCACCGACTCGGGTGTGGCCTATACCGCAACGATCCTGACCGACCAGACCACGGCCGCTCCGACGGGATATTTCTCGATTCGTTTCCTGCAGCAGGCGGCCCATGCGGGCGCGGTAGATATTTATCTGGTACCGAGCAGCAGCACCCTCTCCGGCTCGAAGCCGCTGCTGACCGATGTGACTCCGCAATCGGTCGAGAGCTATGTGAACGTGATGGCGGGCACGTACACCATCGCGGTGACGCCGACGGGCGTGATCACGACCCCGTATACCAGTTCGCAGATCGCGTTCGTCGCAGGCCAGGTAAGGACCGCGCTCATCATGGACGCGCAGCTGACGACGAATCCCCCGGTGACGGTGGTGATTGGGGACGATCTGGACTGATGAAGGCAGCCGGTAGCCTGTAGCTCGTAGCTGGGAGCTGGGAGCCGGTGGGGAGACGGCCCGCCCGTTAAGGCCGGGCTCCCGCGCCCTCCAGTTCCAGCAGTTTTTTCTTTCTCTCCACGCCCCAGCGATAGCCGGTAAGTTTGCCATTGCTGCCGATGACGCGGTGGCAGGGGACCACTACAGCAACAGGATTGGTCGCGCAGGCGCGGGCGACGGCGCGGACGGCGGTGGGTTGGCCGAGCGACTGAGCGAGTTGCGCGTAGCTGCGGGTTTCGCCGCGAGGAATGCGGCGCAAAGCTTCCCAGACTCGCATCTGGAAAGCAGTGGCACGCAGGTCCAGCGGGAGATCGAGGGCCGCGGGATGCTGGGTGAACTGCGAGAGAACCTGGGCCAGGGCGGAGTCCAGCTTCGGCTCAGGATGAACCTCGGCAACAGGAAACTGCTGGCGCAGCTGGCGCGCGAGCTGCCGATCGTCGTCCCCTAAAATCACAGCGCACAGACCACGAGGCGTCGCGGCAATCAGCACCTTACCCAAAGGGCAGTCGCCGATGGCATAGCCGATCTGGGCGCTCGGCCCGCCGGCGCGGTATTCGCCAGGCGCCATACCGAGCTGCGTGTTTTCATAAGCGCGGCCAGGGCCGGAATAGCCCGCGTCGTAAATTGCGTCGGTCACACGCGCGGAGCCGTTGGTCAGCTCGCGGCGAAACGACGCGGCGCGGGTCTGGCGCTGATATTGCGCGGGGGTGACGCCGAGGACGCGCTTGAAGGTGCGCTCGATGGTGAAAGGACTGCGGCCAGTGATTCGCGAGAGCTCGTTGAGCGTGACCTGGCGGTCGCGCTTCAGGCCCGCGGAGATGGCCTCGACGAGGTTTGCGTCGATGTGGCGCTGATGCGGAAGGCAGCGACGGCAGGGGCGGTATCCGGCGCTAAGCGCGGTAGCTGGATCAGGAAAAAACTCCACGTTGGCGCGGGCGGGACGGCGGCTGGGGCAGGTGGGGCGGCAGAAAACGCCGGTGGTGGTGACGGCGTAGACCAACTCCGCGTCGGCGGAGGGATCGCGGGCCAGAACCGCGGCCCAGGCCTGGTCATCGGTAAGCATGGCAACTGAGTTCATCGTACTCGCACCTCTACTGTGAGAATGGCAGGTGCGAGGGTGGGGGACACTCCGAAGTTTGCCGGCAAAGTTTCAGGCCAGCATTCAGCGCTCAGCGTTCGGGATTCCATCTTGCCAGGCGGGAAGACGGCCCTCGCGCATCTGGGCGAGGTCTCCTACCCATTTCACTTTGCCACGCAGACGGCGCAGGCCCTTTTGCGCGCTGAGTTGCTTTCGCAATTCCGGAGAGATGGGCGGCTCCGTTGGACCCGTCGGTGATTTCTTTTTCGCCATTTCTGTATCGCTCAGGTTTAAGCCTACCAGCGCCACCAGGCGGGCGGGAAAATCTCCCGCCAGTCCGCACGAAACAGCGCAAACGCGAGAATAGCCGCAGCCATCAGCAGGATGCCGATGACCTGCCGGCGCCGCAGCCGCTCAGGCGCCGTCATCCTGCCCACGGCTATTCTTCTCCAGGCCGAATGTTGTACAGGAAGTAGAACCGAAGCTCGAGGAACGGCCCTTTAAAGTCCCTGGGGATGGGCGGGAATGGAGCCGCGCCGGTGATCCCGGCCCACGCGGCACGGTCAAGCGCGACGTCGCCGGAGGGCCCCTCGAGATGCATGTCGGTGACGCTGCCGTCGCGCTGGATGCGGAAGCGGATGAAGGTCTTGCCCTGCTTGTCGAGCGGCGGGCGCGCGGATTCGGGGATAATCGGCCACCATGCGCGTTCGGTGTCCCACACCACCCGCTGCACGTAGGGTCCGTAGTCCCAGCCCATGGTGTCGCTGAGGATATCGACCGCGCCATTCATGCCTTGATGCTGCGAGGGAAGGCCGGCGCCATTGTCGCCGCCATACTGGCCACCTCGGCCCTGCATCGCCTGGCGCATCTCCTGCTGCAGTTGTTCGTTGGGATTGCCGGAATTGGCCTGAAAGTTCGGCTGCGGCGCCTGCGGCGGCGCTTCCAGCTTTGCCTGATTGTTTTGCGGCAACGGCTGGGCGGGGGGAGTCGGCGGGTGCTGCTCTACGACCTGCGGCTCCGGCGCCGCCGGCGCCGCGGGGGCCTGTGCCTGCTGGCTCGGCTCCGGAGCCGGGGCGGGCGGCCCAGCGCGGCGCATCGCCTCGAGTTCCTCGAGGGTCTTGCGGTCGAGCGTCGGATGCTGCGTCTGCGCGACGCGATCCTTGTCGGAAAGGGTGTTGGTGGGCTTCGGCTTGATCTTCTTGAGAGCGTCGGGCGGCAGGTCGAGGAAGGTCAGGTCCTTCTGCCGCTGCTTCATGATGACGGAGGGATCGACGACGCGCACATGGTAGATGTACTTGGGGCCATAGAGCAGATACCAGCCAACGATCATGTGGATGATGAGGGCGATCCACAGCTTTTCGCGCAGGCTGACCCAGGAGCGGTTGTCTTCGATCTCTTCGATGATGTGCAGCAGGTCGGTGTGGTCGAGTCCCGCGTATTTGTTCATGCGGAACGCCGGCGCGGAGCCGGAGCCATTGGACGAGGGCGCCGATGGCCGGGCCGCGGGGAGCGATTCGGGAAGCGGCTCTTCGACGCTGAGGCCGAGTGGACCGACAGAGCGGGGCGACGCTTCGGCTTTCCGTTCGGCTTGCGGCTCGTCGGCCGGTGCGTCAGTTAGGTTTAAGCGATTCGGCATTCCTGGGTGACTTCTGGTTCTGCAGGCTCCCACCGGGCTCCCCGTAGCGGATTGCACAGGCGCTGCGGGGTTCAAAGCGGGAACGCGCCGGAAGCTTGACCTCTATTTTCTCATCAAATCGAGAGACTTACCGCTGTTTGTACAATCGAAATCGTGGCGAACCAGTCTCATCAGTCACTGCGGCGAACCGCTGCGGTTATTACAGTAAGCGATGCCTCTTCACGGGGTTTGAGGAAGGACCTGTCGGGCCCCGCTGTCGCCCGTGAGTTGGACGCATCTGGCTTTGAGACGGTACTTCGCGTTACGGTTCCAGACGAACAACCGGCCATCGAAGACTCATTGCGGCAAGCGGCGGGGTCGGCGAGGCTGGTAGTGACCACGGGCGGGACGGGCATCGGCAAGCGGGATGTGACGCCCGAGGCGACGAGGGCGGTGTGTGAGCGGATGATCGAGGGCGTCGGCGAGCTGATGCGGGCGGAGGGACGACGCGAGACGCCGCTGGCTAGTTTGAGCCGGGCCGTCTGCGGAACTTTAGGTACGTCGATGATTCTGAACCTGCCGGGAAGCCCGGCGGGCGCGGTCAGTTCTCTGCGCGCCGCGCTGCCGGTTCTGCCGCATGCGCTCGATCTGCTGGAGGGGAAGACCGAACATGGCGCTGCTACGTCGAATGAAATTCGGCCAAAGATAGAAAAGGCCAAAAACAGGTCATCGCAACAAAGGGAAAGGCTAAACGGAAAGGTTGAACGGAAAGGTTGAATCAGCCTGAAATCGCTCTTCGCAAAAATCAGCGGATGGACGCAGCACTTCCTCATCCCGCTCGGACCGTGGGGCGTGCTGCTGGGGTCGTTCATCGATTCGGCGTCGATTCCCATCCCTATCGACGTGCTGATGGCCTTGTGGGCGTGGAACGACAAGCGCCATTTCTATCTTTACGCGCTGCTGGCGGCGCTGGGATCGACGCTGGGCGGGCTGGTTCCGTTCCTGGTGGGCCGAGCCGGCGGCGAATTGTTCCTGCTGAAGCGGGTGGACCGCGCACGGTTCGAATCGATGCAGAAGCAGTTTGAGAAGCAGGAATTCCTGGCGGTGATGATTCCGTCGCTGATGCCGCCGCCGACGCCGTGGAAACTGTTTGTCTTCGGGGCGGGTGTGTTTGAGATGAGCACGCTGAACTTTATGCTGGCGGTGTTCGTGGGCAGAACGCTGCGGTTCGGGATCGAGACGGCGCTGGTGGTGAAGTATGGGCCACAGATGGTTACTGTCATCGCGGACATGGCGAAGAAGCATCTGGTACTGACGCTGGCGGCGCTGGCGGCGATCTTTGGCTTGCTGGGATGGTGGATGTGGGGAAAGCTGCGGGCGAAGAGGCTGGATGATGCGAGCGAGGCTCTGTGAACCTCACGGAGATACACTTCTACAAGGCAGGTGGCGATGGCTCGCGCACAGATCGCAATCCCGAGAGAACCCGTCGCGGCGTTCTGCCAGCGACACCACATTCGCCGGTTGAGCCTGTTCGGATCGGTGTTGCAGGACGATTTTCGGCCTGACAGCGACGTCGATGTGCTGGTTGAATTCGAGCCCGGATATGTTCCGGGCTTGGCGTTCTTCGGCATGGAGGAGGAGCTTTCGCAAATCCTGGGCCGCAAAGTCGATCTAAACACGCCGAATTTTCTGAGCTCTTATTTTCGGAACGAGGCGCTAAGCGCGGCCGAGGACCAGTATGTCGCGCCGTGATTCGGTGCGGCTTCGCCATATGCTCGATCTGCCGCGACTTATCTCAGATCTGGAGCAATGTCTCGGAGCCCCGTAATCATTACGGCTGGGGAAGGAAAGCCGCAGGGGCTAAAGCCGAGTTCATTAGCCCGCCGAAAAAGCTTTGTGCGAATTTGTGCGGCCGCCTCATCCCAGCCTCGTCTTCTTCCGCGAATCGTAACTTCCGTATCGCCGGTGACACGTTTACGATGCCGGAGTCTTGGAGAGGAGTGGTTCCAGGCACGCGGCGTCAAGCGTCATCCGCTTGCTTGAATCAAACACAATCTCACTGACGCGGATGCGGCCAATCAGAGATCGTGGTGTTTCATCCGGGATCCACGGTCCCAGACGTTCCTCCGACCATTCAGTGCCAGTCGGCAATTCATACACGGTGTAATGGTCGGGATATTCATCGAGGGTTTCGTCGAAGTGGCTCTCTAGAAGGAGAACCTTTCCGCGATAACGCAGGAGGATTGACCGGGGGACATCCCAGAAGCTTCCGTATCGAAACGGAATTACCGCACTCATGTTGCAATTGTCTCTCTTCTCGATCACTTGACGTAGGTTCTGGACGTGAGGTCGGCGATACGGAAGTTTCGCCGTTGGAGGAGGCGGGGTCCGGCGAAACTTTCGGTTTGCCGGTGATAGAGCAACAACTCGGACGCCAACGCCTCTATGTGAAGCGGAGGCGGGACCGAAGAGGGGATGGGCTGTTGAATCGAAAATGACCCCTCACGGCGTCACTACTGACGTTGCCCAGAATGATTTCCGCCAATGCGCTCGCTAGAGACGCGATTTTCTCTCAGAGACGATACGGGTTGCGGCGCTCCGGTAATGGCGCGCTACAGATTAGAGAGGCCTGGCAGGCTAAGCGGGGCTTGCCGTCAAGCCAGAGTACGGGATTCGAAGGGAATGACCTGTGCAATATCGCAATAGACCTGATGACGATTGCGGCCCATGGCCTTTGCACGGTACAGAGCAACATCTGCGCTGTGCAAAAGCGAAGTAGTGTCTTTTCCGCCGCCCGGATAAACCGTTACGCCGATGCTGACGGAAACGGAAATGTCGGTTTCGCGCATCGGGAAAGGAACGGAGATGGCGCCCAGCACCTGGGAGGCGATTCTCTCCGCTTCCCGCGTCCCATCGACTCCGGGAAGAAGCGCGATGAATTCGTCGCCTCCCATGCGGGCTACCGTGTCCGCCTCCCGGACAGAGCCCTGAATGCGCCTGCTCAGGGCAATTAGAATATCGTCTCCGGCCGCGTGCCCCATGGTGTCATTGAGCTGTTTGAAGCCATCCACGTCGATCATGAACAACGCCAGCGAAGTCGCATTCTGCGCGGCTTTCGTCATTTCTGCCTCCAGGCGTTCCAGCAGAACCGTGCGGACAAATACTCCCGTCAGGGCATCGTGCTGGGCCAGGTAGCGAAACTTCTGCTCGTTGTTGCGGATGATGCTTGTCTGCTGGTGAACCTGATGACGGAGCACCAGAACCCAGCCCAGGATTCCCACGATCAGCAGGGCCAGTGATTCAAGAACGATGAGGGCGTGCCGGCTGTTCCACCACGTCGGGGTATGGACAACAGCGATATCTGCAGGCGATCGGAGCAGAATCTGAAATGACTCAAGCCGGGAGACTCCCTGCTGCCTTGTGGTCTCGCGCGGGTCCACTTTGCCGGCAAACACGCCGGTTACGGCGACCGTGCTTCCAACCGCCCATGCGGAACCAAGTCCCTCTTGTTGCTGGAGGGGGCCCGCGGGCAACATGGCGGAAAACAGAGCTTTCTCAGAAGAGAGGAGCAAAGTCAACTGCCCCTCAGCCCAATACCTGCCCATCAACGTACCTTCGATCCTGACCAATTCGCCATCCTGGGCGCCGCTGAAGGCGTTCTCAGCGGAGATAAACACCGGGGCGGCAGCATCGCTGTCGCTAACCACCCTCAGGGTGGCGTCGGACAGGGTCGGGCGATAGTTCTCCAGTGCCAGGAAGCCGGCCACATCGATCAGCTGGCCATCCCGAAGTACCGTGCGATCGGAGGTCTGCATGCACAGCCCATCGGATCCATCCACGATGCAGACCTTCTGCCCGGGCCAGGAGAGGGTGACTTTTCCCTGAAGGTGAATGCGGTGCCCGCCGGGAGGGTGCAACGAGTACTGCAACAGACTGCCGAGCGGCTGGATGGGCAGAGCAAAGGGATCAGCGGGGCCACTCTTTTCGATCGTTACCGATTGAAGGCCAGGAAACAGGATGCGAACCCCTATCATTCTGCGTTTGGCATCGACCAGAGGGGCGGCGACGCCGCACAGCCGAATCTGCGCATCCACCAGCGACGCGTAGTCGGCGTTCTTCTCTCTGTCCGTGGTTGCGGTCAGCGTTCCGTCGCTGGTAGCAAGGCTAAGGACCGCGTGTTCCCCTTCCAGATCGACGGAGTGGACAATCCCGTCCATCGCCACCCACTGGCCATCCTCGGTGCCGGTGAGCAAATGAGGAATCGTTTCCGGTCGAGGTTTCGGAGGCGATGCGGATCCAGGAAGAAGCCTGATCCGGGCGTTAGTGACGATCGGCGCATAGCCCCCGGGGTTGGTCACGCCAGTGATATCGATGATGGAACCGGCATGCATCGGGGGAAGAGCTTCCGGTCCGGTGGCTACGAAGATGCCCCCGGTGGGATCGGCCACGAAGAGGGCTTTTTGGCCTTCCTGGTAAGGATCGTAGAAGGTGACCACGCCATGCAGGTGAACCGGATACGCCAGAGCGGCCTGGCTGAAGGTGAGCGAATGCGCCTGGCGCGCGGTCGTGAGTACAGGTAGTCTCGCGATGGGCGGCTGAGGAGGTTCTGCCACAGCGTCTGCTCCCACAAAAAAGAGGGAACAGATGAACGTGACGACAGCGCCGGACGCGCGGCGCTTCCGACATTTGCAGCGCCCAGACATCGTCTTTGAATACGATTCCATCCTCGGACTCGCGACTCTATCCCACGATCGTGGGAGTCATTGCCCTCTGTTGGGTTGAATGCCCGGCGCTGGCTGTTGAGCGTCAACAGAGCATTTTTACGATGCACGTTATATGAAGCACCTATCGGCAGAAAGCGGATTTTTATCTACTCAACTGTTGCTAATACACCGACGCACGCATCGAGGCCAATTTTCTGGAGTATTGTCTGGATGGTCGGCAATACGGAAGTTTGGCTCGCTTCTGGGAGTTCCGAGACCCTGTTAACCAAGTGGTTATCAGACCAGGGTTGACCGCGTATCCATTCCAATGGAATCAACACTATGCGAGGGGCTAGACCCCCTCTGCTGAGGGTCGATCAATAAGGCTGGTTCTTCCAGATCATCGGAACGAAGTAGTCGGCGAGAAACCAGGAGAGCAGGAAGAGGACAGCCATGAGTCCGACTGCCCAGAAGAAGAGGCGGACGGGCAGGGTTTGTGTCAGCCGCGGCGTGGGCTCAGGGTCGAAGCGGCGATTCGGAATTTCGAAGATCAGCCCGCTGGCGAAACAAATGCTCCCGGCCAGCCCGAGCATGGCCAGGGCGTCGAGAAAGCGATCTTCCCATGGGCTGCCCGGCACGAAGAACGCATGACTCGCCAGGGCGCAAAGCGAGAGGATGCTGACGACGAGTGCCAGGAATTTAGCGATCTGCAGCATGACGACGGCCCGATCCACACGCCAGCTTCGCGTCTAGCCGTGAACGCCTTTCAGCGCGGGATAGACGCGGCGGTAGCCCGCATATCCCTCAGCATAACGCTGAACTTTGGCCGGATCAGGCTGGATCGTCTCGGCGACGGTGATGCCGGCGGCGCAGGCGGCTTCGAGGTCGGGCCAGTGCTTTGCGCCGACGCCGGCCATGAGCGCCGCGCCGAACGCGCCGCCCTCTTCAGCGGTGAGGCGCTCGCATGCGTACGCGTAGATGTTCGCCTGAATCTCGCGCCAGAGCGGGCCGCGTGCGCCGCCTCCGCCCAGCCGTACGCCTTTGACGGGAATGCCCAGCTCCAGGAACAGCGTAAATGTGTCCTTGAGCGAGTAGGCCACACCCTCGAGCACGGCCCGCGTGAAGTGCGCGCGCGTCGTCGTCGCGGTAATGCCGACGAAGGCCGCCGTTGCGGTTGGGTCAAGATGCGGGGTGCGCTCGCCGAGCAGGTAAGGCGTCCAGAGCAAGCCGTCGCTGCCGGGGGGAACCTCGGCCGCAGCAGCAGTGAGATCGTCGTAGCTCTGGTCCGGCGCCAACGTCTCGCGCCACCAGCCCAGTGAAAGTCCAGCGGCCTGCGTCACGCCCATCACGTGCCAACGTCCAGGGACCGCGTGGCAAAACGTGTGCAGACGCCCCAGCGGATCCAGGGTTGGAGCAGCGGTCGCTGCGAAAACCACGCCCGAAGTCCCGATCGTCGCCGAGACCGAACCCGGCTCGAGAATCCCCATGCCCACAGCGCCCGCACCCTGGTCGCCTGCTCCGGCAGCGACTGGCGTTCCCGGCTTCAAACCCGTGAGCGCAGCCGCCTCGTCGCTGATCTTCGCGCAGATTTCCGGCGACTCGAACAGCTTCGGCAGCCAGCACTCCGGAATCCCGGCGACCTTTGCCACCTCCTTCGACCAGCGGCGATGCGCCACATCCAGCAGAAGCGTGCCGGATGCTTCCTGCACATCCATCGCATACGTGCCGGTGAGCCGGTAGCGGACGTAATCCTTGGGACAGAGAATGTGCGCGATGCGCGCGAAGATCTCCGGCTCATGCTCCTTGACCCAGAGCAGCTTGGTCAGGGTGAAGTTGGGCAGCGCGGGATTGGCGGTCAGCTCGATCAGCTTCCTGCGGCCAATCTCACCTCCGCCGAACTGATCGTGCAGCCACACGCATTGCGGTTCGGTGCGCGTATCGCACCAGATCAGCGACGGCCGCAGCACCTTCCCGTCTTTGTCGAGCATGACCGCGCCGTGCATCTGCCCGGTGAGGGCGGCAGCGTCCACATGCACGCCTGGCATCGCTGCCAGCACCTCGCGAATCGCCTGCTGCGCCGCTCGCCACCAGTCTTCGGGATCCTGCTCCGCCCATCCCGGATGCGGCGTGCGAAACGGTGCGTGCTCGCTCGATGCGGAGGCGACCAGTTGGCCCTTCTCATCCACCAGAACGGCGCGTGTGCCGCCCGTGCCAATATCCATTCCCAAAAACACGTGCTTATCTCCTGGCTTGATTACTGCACTCGGGAGCCCCCAACACTCTAACAAATACCGCCCTGTTTCATACTTGCCCAGCGCCGGAGGTTCAGAGCTGCCCGGTCTTCTGTACCATGTCCTTCTGTACCGTGTCCTTCTGTACCATGGCTGGTTGCACCTCGCAGTCGCCGCGCACCTCAATCCTTTCTTCGGAGCCGTACCCAATGTTCACTCTTCGCCGCACTCTGGCCCTGCTCCTCCTGATTCCCATCTTCGTGATCGACGCGGCCGCTCAGCCTCCCGGGGCGTCTTCGACCCTCGCCGCTCGACGCGCACAGCTGCGCGACGCCCTGGAGCAGGAATGGCAGTACACATTGCGCACGAATCCGGAACTGGCCACGGGAATCGGCGATCCTCGCTACAACGATCAGTGGAGCGATTACTCCGCCGCGGGACAGGCGCGGCAAACCGAACACGCGCGCGCGGAGATTCGCGTATTCGAGACCATCGATACGGCTGGTTTTCCCGAGCAGGAAGTCCTCGACAAGACGCTGATGCTGCGCCAGCTGCGCGAATCGGTGGAGGGGGCGCGATTCAAGGACTGGGAGATGCCCGTTGACCAGATGAACGGCATCCAGCTGGGCATTCCCAGCCTGATGACGCAAATGCCGCTGAAGGCCGTGAAGGACTACCAGAACTACATAGCGCGCCTGCACGGCATCCCGCACGTGCTCGACCAAGTCACCGCGGACATGCGCCTCGGCATGGCGGATCGCCTGATGCCGCCACGCTATCTTCTCGACAAGGTTGCCGTGCAGTCGGAGGACATTGCGACCAAGCCGCTGACCACCAGCCCGTTCGCAGAACCGCTGCAGAAATTCCCTGCGTCCATAAGCCAGGCGGATAAGGGGCGGCTCACCATCGCCATCCAGGGTGCTATTCACAACGAAGTCGAACCGGCCTACGCGAAGTTCGCGGCGTTCGTGAAGAACGACTACGCCCCGCAGGGCCGCACCGATCCCGGCGTCTGGGCGCTGCCCGATGGCGCTGCCCGGTATCGCTTCGCGGTTCGCGAGCAGACGACGACCGAGCTGACTCCAGAGCAAATTCACGCGATGGGCGTGAAGCAGGTGGCGGAGATTGAAGCCGACATGCTGAAGCTGGCGCAGTCGCTCGGCTATCACGACCTGAAGAGCTTTAACGACCACATCCGCCAGGATCCTTCGCACTACGGCAAGTCGGGACAGCAAATCTTCGACCTCTACAAGCATTACGCCGAGCAGATGGAAGGCAAGCTGCCGCTGCTCTTCGGGCATCTGCCGAAGACGAAGCTCGAAGTGATTCCCATGGAAGCATTCCGCGCGCCCTCGGCTCCGCCTGCCGACTATTCGCCCGGCGCAGCCGACGGCAGCCGCCCCGGCTATATCAACGTGAACGAGTACGACCCCACGCACCGCCTGCTGCTGAACGTCGAGGCCATCGCGTATCACGAGGGCGTTCCCGGGCATCATCTGCAGTTCTCGGTCGCGCAGGAGCTGACAGACATACCGGAGTTCCGGAAGTTCTCCGGTTACAACGCGTACTCGGAGGGATGGGCGTTCTATAGCGAGCGGCTGGGCAAGGAGGTCGGCTTTTATCAGGATCCTTACAGCGAGTATGGGCGGCTTGAAAATGAGATGTGGCGCTCGGTGCGTCTGGTGGTCGACACGGGCGTGCACAGCCAGCACTGGACGCGCCAGCAGATGGTCGACTATTTCCACGACCACACGGCGATGGACGACACGAACATTGCGAGCGAGGTGGATCGGTACATCGCGTGGCCGGGGCAGGCGCTGGCCTACAAGATGGGCCAGATGAAGATTCTCGAGCTGCGCGAGAGGGCAAAGCGAGAACTGGGGCCCAAGTTCGATATCCGCACGTTCCACGATGCGGTGCTCGCCGGGGGTCCGCTCCCGCTCGACGTTCTCGATCAGCAGATCACAGCGTGGATTGCGAAGCAGAAGCGGGGGCAGTAAGAGAGCGGAGCCATTTTGTAACAAAAATAGCGGCGGAGCAGTTTGTGCTCCGCCGCCTTTTGTCCAGCGAGCCGCCTGGGGAAGGCTACTTGTTATCGCGTCCGCTGCCATGTGACGATCCGCCGCGGGGTGCGCTGGCGCCGGAACTATGCGCTGCGGTACTGTGCGCGGCTACCGTGTGGGCTTTAGCCGGCGATGCACGCGCTGCGGTAGTATGTGTTGCGGCAGGGCGAGCCTTGGCCGCCGATATGCCGCCACGCGGTGCTGCCGCATGGGAACTGGCTGCGGAAGGCTTGGCGTGCGACGAGGCCGCGCTCCTGCTGTCGCCGCGTGCTCCCGATCTGTCGCTCGCACCTCCGCGAGCGGCTACGGAACCACCTCCGCCGGTGTAGGTTCCTCCGCCGCTGCGGCTGAACCGATGGGAGCCCCATCCGTGGGCATAGCCCCAGCCCGCCCATGGGCCCATGCCCAGGAAGATGCCGTTGTAGAAATAGCCCGGTCCGTAAAAGCCAACCGGAGCACAGGCGTACGGCGCATAGTCGTAATAGCCATAGGAACAAACGGGGGGAACACCGATGTCAATGACCACTTGGGCCCTGGCCGCTGGCGCGATCGCCAGGGTTCCGAGCAACGCTGAAGCTGAAAGCAGGATTCCAAATCCGCGCATGTGTGACCCCCTTAGGTGTCTGCGTTTTCCTGGAAAGAAGGTGGGACGCTGCGTCGCCGCAAGGAACGATCGGGCAACAGCAGCCACCATAAGGGTTTCAGGTATGTTTATGAGACTCCCTGATGCCGCCGGGCTCTCATCTATCTACCCCTACATATCCACGATAGCGCTCAGGATCGTACCTGTCTGAGCAATAGGGGACACGTTTCGCGGAGTTGCCAAACGCGCTCAGCGTTTACTGGCGTGTTCTCCTGGAGGCTCGGGGCGCAGAGCCCGTAGACACACGTTTTCGCTTGAGCCCGCCGAACTCAATAACGGCTGCCTGCGTCTGCAATGCGCGACGCACCATGTACGCCGACCGCGTCAACCGGGCGGCGCGGGCGAGGCTGTCAATCTCCGCAATTTCGCTTTCGCGGGCCGTGATATTGATGCGCACCGTCTTTTCCGGCTCTTTCGCCTCCACCAGAAAGGCAACTGCGTCCTTCAATGCCGGATCGTTCCGCAGATCATCCAGGGTGGAGGGACGCGGAATGGGTTCGCCATCCTCCTGCATCCCTGCAATATGCAGCGAAATAGCTTCCACTGCCATACGCCGCGCCTCTTCCAGACTGGCTCCCGCTGTGATACATCCGGGGAAATCCGGGAAACTGACACCGTAGTCTGAATGCTTGTCTTTGTGCAGATAGGCGATATATTCCATTCTTCCTCCTCAGCGGAGCCTGATGCCAGCTTGCTTTTCGATGCTCCGCAGTGTGCCCAACGGCACGTCTTTGCGGGGTGCCGGCACGGTTACACGTCCCGGTTTCCCCGGATGCTTAAACTGCTTATGGCTCCCGACATGCGCAACTTCAAACCAGCCGTCCCGCTCCAGTCTGCGGATGATTTCCCGGCTGTCCATAGTTCCTGGGCTTCCTCAATCAATTATTATACACACTGCATACACACTAAGAAAATGCATCTCTTCCCGCATGGCTATCCACATTGTCCATGCCGATTTCAAACGGTAGTTTGTTTAGCTGCGCCAGATGTGATGGGATGAGGACGGCACTCGGAGCGTCCCACTTGCGCGTATCGCTCTTCATCACCTGTTATAACGACACACTCTTCCCTGCGACCGGCCAGGCGGTGGTGCGGCTGCTGGAGCGCCTTGGCCATACCATCGATTTCCCTCTGGAGCAGACCTGCTGCGGGCAGATGCACTACAACACTGGCTACCAACAGGAGTCGATGCCGCTGATGCGCCGCTTCGTTGAGATTTTTAGTGATGCCGAAGCCGTGTGCATCCCCTCCTCGTCCTGCGTGGCGATGATCCGCGATCATTATCCGAAGATGGCAGCAGAACAAGGTGACCCAGGACTCGCCCGCGCTGTCGACGAGCTGTTAGCCCGTGTCTACGAACTAACCGAATTGCTGGTTCATCGCTTCGGCCTCGAAGACGTTGGCGCGTATTACCCGCATCGGGTCACCTACCATCCCAGCTGCCATTCTCAGCGCAGCCTGCATCTGGGCGATTTGCCACTGCGGCTGTTACGGAAGGTGCGCGGCATCGATCTGGTCGATCTGCCAAATTCCGATCGCTGCTGCGGCTTCGGCGGTACGTTTGCCATCAAAATGGGCGATCTCTCCGCAGCCATGCTGGCCGAGAAAATGAAGGACGTGGAGAATACCGGCGCCGAAGTCGTTACCGCCGTTGATACTTCCTGCCTCATGCATATCTTCGGCGGGCTGCACCGGCAACGGGCAGGCGTGCGCATGGCGCACATCGCCGAGGTTCTGGCGCCAACGGAAAAGGACAGCGATGGGGCCCTCGCATGACGATCCGCGTCGGCGACTCAGCGAACGCAAAGTCGTTCCAGAAGGCCGCGTTGCCGCTGCTCGAAGATGCGCAGCTCAGGAAGAACGTCCGCCACGCGACGGATGTGATCCAGCGCAAGCGCGGAATTGTCGTGGGTGAGACGCCGGACTGGCAGGAACTGCGAACCGCGGCGAGCGCGATCAAGGCGCACACCATGGGCCTTCTCGACCACTACCTGATGCTGTTCGAGAAGGCCTGCACGGCGGCTGGAGGTCACGTTCACTGGGCCGCCGATGCCGACGATGCGAATCGCATCATCGTCGGATTAGTGAAGCAGTATGGCGGCAATGAGGTCATCAAGATCAAGACGATGACCTCGGAAGAGATCGGCCTGAACGAGGCGCTCGAGCATGAAGGCATCCGCGCACACGAGACTGACTTGGCCGAGGTGATTATTCAGCTGGGCGGCGACACGTCCTCGCACATCGTCGCCCCCGCGCTCCACAAGAACCGCAGCCAGGTACGGGAGATTTTCCGCGAGCGTATGAATCTTCCCAACCTGAGCGATGACCCGGAGGAATTGACGGCAGCGGCCCGCCATTATCTGCGGCAGAAGTTCCTGACCGTCAAAATCGGCGTTTGCGGCGCGAATTTCCTCGTCGCCGATACCGGCGGCGTCTCGATCGTGGAGTCGGAAGGTAACGGGCGCATGTGCCTCACACTGCCCGAGGTGCTCATTTCAATTGCCGGGATTGAGAAAATCATTCCCGCGTTTCAGGATCTGGAGGTTTTCCTTCAGCTACTGCCTCGTTCAGCTACGGGCGAGCGCATGAATCCCTACAACTCCCTGTGGACTGGCGTCCGTGCCGGCGACGGGCCGAAGCATTTTCACGTCGTGCTGCTCGACAACGGACGCACCGGCGTGCTCGCGGACCCGGAAGCGCGCCAGACGCTGCACTGTATCCGCTGCGGCGCGTGCCTCAACACCTGCCCTGTCTACCGTCAGACCGGTGGCCACGCATATGGGTCGAGCTACTCCGGGCCCATCGGCGCCATAGTGACCCCGCAGCTGCTGGACATGCGCTACGGACAATCGCTGCCCTACGCATCTTCGCTGTGCGGCGCGTGCTATGAGGTCTGTCCGGTCAAAATCAATATCCCCGAAGTGCTGATCCACCTCCGCGGTCGCGTAGTGCGCGAGCAGAAGAGCGCGCTCGACCTCGAGGTGCTGGCGATGAAGGCCGCGGCGGCGATCTTCACCAGCCGCGCGCGCTTCGAGGCGGCGCAACGGCTGGGGCGCATCGGACAATGGCCGCTGGTGTCGCACGGCTGGATGCGCAACCTTCCCGGCATGCTGGGCAACTGGACGCGCGTCCGCGACCTGCGCGCGCTCCCCAAACAGACCTTCCGCGAATGGTGGAAGACGCGCGCAAAAACTAATCCACCGGCAAGCTATTCGACTCCGTTGCGTGCCGCGCGCAAACTGGCTCAGGATGATGACCCCAATGCCTGACGACCGCACCGCCATCCTCGACCGTATCCGCGCGAGCCTGAGCGGCGACCCGAGCGCGGCGACCGACTCCGCCGCCGATTACACGGCCATCCGGCGCTCCTACATCCGCGCCGGCTCGCTCGATCCCCAAGCGCGACTCGATCTCTTCCTCGAACGCCTGCGCGATTACGACACCCATGTCGTCGAGACGAGCGCCACTTCCCTGCCCGCGACCATCGTTGCGGTTCTTCGCGAACACAACCAGAAGAAGGTCATCGCCGCTCACGGCCTGCCGCCCGAGATCCTTCCTCGCGACTTTGCCGTCATTCCTGAACACGCCGCTGGCCTCGACGACCTGAACGCCTGCGACGGCATCGTCACCGCCTGCGCCGTTGCCATCGCGTTCACAGGGACCATCGTTCTGACCCACGGCCCCGGCGAGGGCGCGCGCCGGCTGACGTTGCTGCCCGACCGGCATCTCTGCGTGGTCCGCGCGGATCAGGTCGTCGAGACGGTCCCCGAAGCCTTCGATCGGCTGGCCCCGTTCGCCACCCGCCCTTTGACTTTCGTTTCCGGCCCGTCCGCCACGGCCGACATCGAGATGACCCGCATACGCGGCGTCCACGGGCCGCGTTTTCTTGACGTTGTGCTGGTTGGGAGATTGCGCCCGTAAGCCCCATGAATTCGGGACGGACAGCCCACGCCATGTCCGCGAACCGTGACCATGGTACCGTCTCAGTTACTTCGGTCTAAGGCCTGTGTTCCGAATCACATGCCAAAACACGGAGCCTCTGTTATGCTCTGTTGTTCGCGTGATACAGTTCCTGAGCGTGCGCTCGGGGTCACAGGACGCGCACAGCAAAACCAACTTTCCAGGAGGTAGCGTGTCGGTCGAAGCATGGGTGTGGTTTTTTATTGCCGTGAGCTTTCTGTCGCTCATCGTCGCGTGGTTCTTCACCAGAGAAGTGCTCGGCTCAGACGCCGGCACACCAGCCATGCAGCAGATTGCTGCTGCCATAAAGGACGGCGCGGAAGCATTTCTCAGGCGGCAGTACAAGACCGTTGCGGCCCTGGTGGGCCTGTCGCTTCCCGCATTCGCCTATGCGCAGCCGGAACACGCGGCCGGAGGCGAAGCCAATCTGCAGCTTCCGGATTTATCAACCGTGAATTTTTTCGGTATGAACGGACATGCCCTGCTGACGATTGGATTGCTGTTCTGCGTCGGCGGCCTGTTGTTCGGCATGGCGATCTATATCCAGTTGAAGAACCTGCCGGTTCATCGCACGATGCGCGAAATTTCCGAAATGATCTATGAGACCTGCAAAACCTATCTGGTAACGCAGGGCAAGTTCATTCTTCTGCTGTGGGCATTCATCGCGGTTATTATCGCGCTGTACTTCGGCTATCTGGCGCCGGTCCCGGGAAAATCGATTGCGGTGACTCTGCCCATCATTTTATTGTTCAGCCTCGTCGGCATCGCGGGCAGCTACGGCGTGGCCTGGTTCGGAATTCGCGTCAACACGTTTGCGAACTCTCGGACCGCATTTGCAGGATTGCGCGGCAAACCGTATCCACTCTTTGCCATTCCGCTGAAAGCCGGCATGAGCATCGGCATGTTGCTGATATCGGTCGAGCTGCTCATCATGCTGTTCATCCTTTTATTCATCCCGCGCGATTATGCGGGCGCATGCTTTATTGGTTTCGCCATTGGCGAATCACTGGGCGCCGCGGCCCTGCGTATTGCCGGCGGCATTTTCACCAAGATCGCCGACATTGGCGCCGACCTCATGAAGAT
>Ga0182018_10002313_pt1 | contig 19394 bp, 10 predicted proteins | sample 812P2MmetaG_FD_120490 | JGI IMG/M metagenome (GOLD analysis project Ga0182018, IMG submission 120490) | Permafrost microbial communities from Stordalen Mire, Sweden - 812P2M metaG | ecosystem: Environmental > Terrestrial > Soil > Wetlands > Permafrost | place: Sweden: Stordalen | collected... | reverse complement strand
TACGGGCCTCTCCGACTTCTGCCCCGGCCAAACGGGCCTCACGGGATTCCCCGCTTGGGCCCGCCGTTGGACCATGACGTCCACCGGCGCAGATCTCCTCCCTTAACACCCCAACCTTTTCAGACATCCCGTGCCCGCAGACCACGCCATGGCGGTGACTGGACCAATCGTCATTCTGGTCTCTCCCGCTCATCGCGGGGTTTACCAGCGTCCAGCCCTGATAGCCTTTACCTGTTTTGAAGAGGCTCGGCTCCATGGGATTTTGGCTTATCGGGGCTCATTTGATGGGCTTCACTTTCGTTACGGGCTGCCTGCCTTGCTTGCGGTTGCTCCCCACGCCCCCTCACGGGAACGCAGTTACCGGGCATTCCCCGCTAAATGACGTAATTGGCGGAGACGTTGTTTTCATACGCGGATTGTGGTTTTCAGGAGCGCGATCAAAAAGGGTCCTTTTTGACGCACCTGTGCCCTCCGACCCCAGTGCAGGGGCAACGCTAAGGCATGTGCTGCAATGACCGCGTCCTGGCGCGCTCTCCGTGAGCGCTTATTGCGAAGTCATCCCAATCGACACCAACCAGGTCTCCACCAACCTAGGCCATTCCGTTACTGGCTGCTTCGTGCGCCGCAGTCCAAAAGCATGCCCTCCCTGCGCGTACAGATGCATCTCTACAGGCACGCCAACCCTCTTCAGCGCAGCATAATAAGATAGCGAGTCCTCGACACGGTCAACCTGGTCATCCTCATCTTGCAGCAAAAACGTGGGTGGGGTTTGGAGGGTGATATGAGTATCAATATCAGGATTCAGCCCGAAGCTGTTATCAGCAAGTGATAGATGCCCAGGATAGATAGCCACCGCGAAATCCGGGCGGCAGCTTACCTTGTCGGCCGCATCAACAGCCGGGTACAGGCGCTGTCCGAAATGGGTGCTCATCTGCGCCGCCATGTATCCGCCCGCGGAAAAGCCGAGTACTCCAATCTTGTTCGGATCGATATGCCACTCCGCAGAGTGAAAGCGCACTAGACCTACTGTCCTCTGTGCATCCTCCAATGCCGCCTGTGCTCTCGGCTCGGTCTCGCGCTTTGTTTTTTCGTCCCAGTATTGCCCCGAAAATGGCACTCGGTATTTCAGGAGTACAGCCGTTATCCCATGAGACGAGAGCCAGTCGCATATCTCCGTTCCTTCGAGATCGATGGCCAGAATCTTGAAGCCGCCTCCGGGGAACACGACGATCGCGGCGCCCGTATTGGCTCCCTTTGGCGCATAAACGGTCATTGTGGGCTGCGACACATTGCTCACCACAACCCAAGGTCTGCCGGCAACCAGCGAATCCCCCTTCGTAGCGCCTTCCGATCCCGGGACCGGCTGAGCATCAGGCACCGCTCCCGGCCATATGGGTACCTGCGTATTTCCTTGGGACGGTTGCCAGGCAGGTTCTTGTGCCCACAGATTGCTAAACGCGAACCCGACGGAGAGCCCAAAAAGCAAAGGCTTCATAACAATCCATACAATCGATCTAGAACTTGAAGGCATAGCAAAGTTAAGTTGCGCCAAGACTTCACTTGTCTCGAAAACAGAGGGTTTTCGAACAGGCACCAGAGTCGTATTTTCCATTCAATCGTGCCGCTTGCTCAAATTTCGTTCGAACCTAAGGTGCAGGCCATGAATGGGGCAGGTCTCAGTTGGCGCAATGTCAGATCGCTGGTCAATTCGTCGCGATTCCTAACTTCGCTATTCCTGGCGATCTTTGCCCTTTCGCCCGCGAAAACAAAGGCTTGCACCATCTTTGTTCTGACCGACTCCGAACATGTTCTCTTCTGCAACAATGAGGACTGGTGGAATCCAAATACCAGGATCTGGTTTGACCCGGGCGATTCCTCCCACTTCGGATGCGCGGTCGTCGGCTACGATGACGGCTGGTGGCAGGGTGGCTTAAACACGTCGGGCCTGGCATTCGACTGGGTGGCGGGATGGAACGAGCAGTGGGAACGCAAGCCAGGCACGGAAACCGTGGATGGAAATCCAAAGAACCTGATGCTGCAGACCTGCACCACCGTGGACCAGGCGATCGCCTTCTATCAAAGCCACTGGGATAGCAGTTTTGCGCACGCCAAAATCCTTATCGCTGATAGCAGCGGAGCCTCGGTCATAATCGGAGCGCATCTCGGTTCCCTTACGATAGAGAGGGAAAACAAGTGCCGCGGCTTCGGTTACGGGCACCGGGTCCTCGAAAGAATGCTGGCCCAAGATTCACAGCCCACATTGGCGAACGGAGCCAACATTCTATGGGCTGCCAGGCAGGAAGGGTACGCAGCCACGAAGTATTCGAATGTCTACGATCTCAAGTCTGGCGACATCTACCTATTCCCGTTCCAGGGGCGAAAAGACACGGTCCGGTTCAATCTGAAGGAGGAGCTTAGTAAAGGGGGACATTTCTACGATATGCCAGCGATCACCGAGCAAATGGCACAGGAGCCCAGGGCCCTAAGTCTCATGAAGCCACTGCCTCAGCCGCCCCTGAAGGAAATTACCCTCCCGATCGCGACCCTGCGCGACTACGTCGGCTCCTATCCAATCAGGTCAAACTTCGTCGTCACCCTTTCCCTGGAAAGGGACGAGCTTTACTTGGAAGTGACCGGACAGGACAAGGCTCGGGTCTTCGCCTGGTCGAAGGATGAATTATTTTTGACGGCGAGGGACGCCAAAATCAGTTTGCATCGCGATGCGTCGGGGGATGTCGACGGCTTGATACTTCACCAAAATGGCCAGAATGTGCCGGCGAAAAAGGTCGTCGACTAACCCAGGCGCACCGGAGCGTTCGGACTTTCTTTGAAGGGTACCATTCGAATCAGACCCGGAGGCTACCGGCCGTAGCTGATGTGCTCGCATTTTACGACCAGCTCGCGGAATGCCGTGTTTCAAATACGGTGGTGTTTCGAACACCCCTCACGCCACAGTGGCAACGGAACCTCGGGAGGGCTCGCTGTTCTTCGGCGGGGACGGCCATGGGCTGATCCACGGTGACGTGCCCGAGGGACGTGCCGACATGGAGGAGGTCGGAGCCCCGGGGGATCGTGCCCGGGAAACAGCCCTCTCACTCAGTCCGTGCGCAGGGCCTCAGTAGGCGCTACGCGGGCGGCGCGCCTTGCGGGCAGGTAGCAGGCAAAGAGTCCGACGCAGGTCAGAAGTGCCACGACCACGACGAAGATTATCGGATCGTTGGTAGAGGAAATCACGGGAAGGCTGCTCATCAGTCGGGTCGCTGCAATGGCTCCAACCAGCCCTATCGCGAGCCCTATACCCAGCTGCAGAACGCCCCGAGCGAGGACGAGTTGCACGACCTTCCGGGCGGAGGCGCCGAGCGCCATCCTGATCCCGATTTCCCTTGTCCGCCGGGAGGTCGCCTGAGCGACGACGGCATAGATGCCAACCGAGGCCATGAGGAGCGCGATGACCGCGAAGAGCAGGAACACGGAGCCGAAGACCTTGAGGAACCAATTGTCATGCTCGATTGCGGCGGGTAGTGTCTTGGCCTCAAAGAGTGGGAGGTCCGGGTCTATATCCTGGACGGCGGACCGGACCGAGGCGGTGAGGGCGGAAGGATCGCCGCTTGCCCGAAGCATGATCCCGAGCCATGCCCATGGCTCCTGGCGGTCGCTCAAGTAGACGAGTGGGGGCGGCCTCTTGTCCTGCATGTTTTGGGCGACATTGCCGCAGACGCCGACGACGGTGATCCACGCCGCGGGTTTGCCGTCGGTGATGAATCGAAAGCGCCTGCCAACGGGAGACGCCCCGGGCCAGTACTGCGAGGCGAAGTCCCGCGTCACGACAGCCGCCTCCCTGCCCTCAAGGCCGTCGGTGTCGTTGAGCGAGCGGCCCGACTGGATGGGAAGGCCGATCTCAGGAAGGTAGTTCGGGGTGGCAAACACGGCCGCCGCTCTCGGAGGATGCTTGGGGTCCGGGTTGGGGACGCCCTCGACCTCCATGTCCCTGTACTGCGAGCCGAGCCCCGGCATGTACGAGGCGAGCGCAGCTTGGGTGACGCCCGGTAGTCCGGCGAGGCGCTCCATCAAGGTGTCATGCATCTTGCGGCGGGACTCCACGCTCTCGTAGCGCTCACCCTTGCCGTCGGGGAGGCTCACCCGGGCGGTGAAGATGTGCGCCGCGGGGACGAAGGGGTTGATCCGCTGGACGTCGAGGAAGCTCTTGATCATGACGCCGGCACCCGCCAGGAGGACAACGGTGAGGGCAAACTGGAACACGACGAGGATGCCCGAGAGGCGTCCCGCGCGCTGGGTACCGCCAACCGTGCCGTCCTTGAGCGCCGTGTTCAGGTCAACGCGGGAGGCGCGCCAAGCGGGCACGATGCCGAATACGAGCCCGGAACCAATCGAGAGGGCGGCAAAATACGTGAACGCCCTCCAGTCCATGGTGAATTGAACCCAGTAGGGCTTGCCCACGTCCTGGGTCGCGATGTCGAAGGCATGGACCCCAAATTGGGCGAGCACGAGGCCAACGAGGCCGCCGATGACGGAGAGAATGACGCTCTCGACAAGGAGCTGGCGGATGATCTGCCATCGGGAGGCCCCGAGGGCGGCGCGGAGCGCGATCTCTCGGCTCCTCGCGAGTGCCCGGCTCAGCATCATGTTGGCCACGTTCGCGCAGGCGATCAGGAGCACGAAGCCGACTGCCCCCAGCATGAGAAGGAACATGAGCTTCACCGGTCCGCCGTTGAACGCCTCGTGAAAAGTCTGGACGAGTGCTGTCATGTCCTTCTCCGTCTCGGGAAACGCCTTCGCGATCCGGGCCGAGATCAGACCGAGCTCGCTCTGCGCGGAGTCCATCCCGGCCCCGGGGGCGAGGAGCCCGAAGACCATCAGGTTGCGGTGGGTCCGGTCCTCGCGTTCCTTCGTCGGGACGAGTGGCGTCCACAGGTCCTCCACCTGGGGGAATCGAAATCCCTCCGGCATCACCCCGACGATGGTGGTCGGCACGCCATTCAGGCGGACGCTGCGGCCGATGACGTCCGGCGACCCCAGATAGCGGTTCCGCCAGACGCTGTAGCCGATGAGGACGACAGGGGCCGTGCCCGCCTGGCAGTCGACTCCATGGATCGGACGGCCCAGGATGGGGGGCGTCTTGAGCATCTCAAAAAGGCCGGCTGTGACAGCGGCCATGCTGTAACGCTGGGGCGGGTTGCCTTTCTCGCTCACGATGGCCTGCTGGGTGCTCGAGGCCTCGAGGTTCGAAAGCGTTTTCGTCTGCTCCCGGTAGGCGAGGTACTCCGGAAGCGATACACCCGAACGGTCCTTCGGGTTCTTCGCATCCTGCTCAACGATCGTGACGAGGCGTTCGCCTCCCGGGATCGGCACAGGCTTGAAGAGCACGGCATTGACGAGGGTGAAGACGGTCGTGTTGACGCCCATGCAGAGGGCTAGGGTCGCGATGACCGTGGCGGCAAACCACGGGTGGGAGGCGATCATTCGGAGCGCGAAACGAAGATCAGTGAGCATGGGAGAATGAGCGTGCGGTCCTGGCCTAACCCATTGCACGTCATGTGCCAGCGGGGATGTAAATTGCAACCCGTTGCCCTTATGATTGTTATGGTCACCAAGTTGGCACGTTTGCCGGCGAATATTCCCGAAAACGAGACCCCCTCATCCCAGCGGTGGGATCGCCCCGGGGCTCAATCCAAATGAATCAGGTTACTTCCCGGAGGAAACCTCAATGGCTGATGGATCTGATATCCAAGGTCGCGACCCCTCGCGTGTCCTGCGTGAATTTCTGCGGACCTGGCGCTTGACGTCCGGGACGGGTCAGCGGTGCTGCAAGACGAGATTGAGCAGACTTGTGCTGCGGCACTGTCCAATTAAAGGGTGCGTTTCGACCATCATGCATATTCGGGCGACCGTGAGATTTGCCGACTCGTTCGTACACCGGAAATCCCAAGGCCCGTGCAGCCGCCCACGCCCGTGCACAAATCTGAAGCTTTTCCGGTAACGGAACGCATCCATGTTGAGTTCTCCCGGATAATACCGAAGGTACCCGCGCGTGACAGAAATTCTTCAAGACGTGAAGTTCGGGCTCAGAACCCTGATGAAGAGCCCCGGCTTCGCCATTGTGTCCCTTGCGACGATCGGGATTGGGATAGGGGCGAATGCCGCGATCTTCAGCATCGTGGACGGCGTGCTGCTGAAGCCGTCGCCTTTCAAGGAGATCGACCGGATGGTGCAGGTCCTTGAGAAGCCTCCCGGCGGCGGCCGGAACGGCATCTCGACCCTGAATTACCTGGATTGGGAGAAGCAGAACACGGTCTTTGAGTTCATCGCCGCCCAGCGGTGGGGCACCGTGTCCCTCACCGGCGTCGAAACCCCGCTGCAGATCCCCTGCGAGCGGGTCAGGGTTCACTTCTTCGACGTGTTCCAGGGCGTCCCCAGGATCGGGCGGCCATTTGCGGAAGGTGAGGACGAGGTGGGCCGGGACCACGTCGCGATCATAAGCAATTCGTTCTGGGTGTCCCAATTCGGTTCCGACCCGGGAGTGCTGGGCAAGACCATGATGCTCGACGGCGAGCCATACACCGTCATCGGCGTGATGCCGCCCGGCAGGTTTGACCTCACTGCGACGAAGATCTGGAGGCCGCTTTCGTTCGCCCCGGGGAACATGACACGCGATTTCCACTGGTTCGGCGCATGGGCGCTTCTCAAGCGCGGTGTGACCCTGGACCAGGCCCGCACGCAGATGGACGCCCTGGCGATCCGGATCGCTCATGACTACCCAAAGTCGAACAAGGGCTGGGGCGTGGGAATAGACTCGTTCAGCTCCGTCGCCGTCGGCAGGGACCTGAAGGAGTCGCTCTACGTCCTCATGGCGGCCGTGGGAATGGTGTTGCTCATCGGGTGCGCGAATCTCGCCAACCTGACCCTGGCGAGGGGCATCTTCAGGGAGCGGGAGGTGGCCATCCGCGCGGCGATGGGCGCCGGGCGCTGGAGGCTCGTGCGCCAGTTCCTCACCGAAAGCCTCCTGCTGTCCGTCGCCGGGGGCTCCCTCGGGCTGCTTCTGGCCTACGCCGGGCTGGCCGTCATGAAGGCGACGATGCCCTCCGGGACGATTCCACCAAACCTCCAGGTTTCGATGGACGGGCGCGTGCTTGCGTTTGTCCTTGTGCTGTCGGTCCTGACGGGCGTCCTCTTCGGGATCGTGCCGGCGCTCAAGGCTGCGCGCCCCGACCTGACCAATTCGATCAAGCAGGGCGGCCTGGGGACCGGCACGGGCCAGTCCAGCAGGCGTTTCCGGGGCATCCTGGTCGTCGCCGAGGTGGCCCTGGCCTTCCTCCTGCTCGCCGGCGCAGGGCTTCTCATACGCAGCTTCTTCCAGATGCAGACCGTGGACACCGGATTCGACTCCACAAACGTGGTCACGGCGTACCTGCCGATCTCCGGCCAGCGTTTTCACTCCTCGACCGAGTTCAAACTCTATCTCAATCAGCTCTCCGACTCGGTCGCCTCGGTGCCCGGTGTCCGCGACGTTGCGCTCACCTCCGCCCTCCCGATGGAGGGATGGGGCTACGGCATGCCGTTTCAGATTGAGGGCGCAAAGCTGGTGGACGTGGCGAATCGGCCGGACTGCTTCTTCAAGATGGTGGGCCCGTCATATTTCCGCACCATCGGGATGAGGCTCACCAAGGGAAGGTTCCTGGGCGACCATGACGTCAAGGGCGCACTGCCGGTCGCCGTGATCAACGAGGCGATGGCGAAGAAATATTTCGCGAATGACGAACCCTTGGGGAAGCGGATCCTCGTCGAGGAGATCGCATTTGCCCAAACCAAGCTCGGCCCCGAAATACCCTGGGAGGTGGTTGGTGTCGTGGCCGACGAGAAAGTCGGCGGGCTTGGATCCAACAACGACGACAGCCCGGGAATGTACGTCACCTTCGAGCAGAGCCCGCAGACGGACCAGGCGCTGGTCGTGCGCGGCAAGACCGAATCCAGCCTTCTCCAGCGCTCGATCCGCGACGCCATCCACCGCGTCAACAAGGACCAGGTCGTGGACGACATGAAGACGCTCGAGCAGATCAAGTTTGATTCCGTGGCGGGCGAGAGGTTCCGCTCGGTGCTGATGGCCATCTTCGCGGGGGTCGCCCTGATGCTCGCCGCGATCGGGCTTTACGGCGTGATCTCGTACTCCGTCGTCCAGCGCACCCGCGAGATCGGCATCCGCGCGGCGCTCGGCGCGGACCCCGGAAGGATCCGCAGCCTCATCCTGCGCGGCGCGATGACCCTGACGGCCCTCGGGCTCATCCTCGGGATTGGCGGGGCGCTCATCCTCGCGCGGTTTCTGTCTTCGATGCTGTTCAATGTCGGGAAATACGACCCGGCTACCTTTGCCGCCGTGGCGGGCATCCTGGCATTCGTTGCCCTCCTGGCCTGTCTCATACCGGCCCGGCGTGCGATGAAGGTGAATCCCATCGTGGCCTTGAGATACGAGTGAGTGGCCGCCAGGCCGGGATCGAACCGGCCGGTACTTACTCATTGCGAATAACTTATCTCCGCCAATGCGCTGATTCGATGCCGGCTGTTTGACGAACTCCTTGCACGCGCCGCCCGCTTCCCCCCTTGACATGCGGAGTGCCGTCACTTCCCTCGCATGTCGAAGGAAGCATCCCGTGAGCAAGATCGACCTCCTCCAAGGCACCCTCGACATGCTGATCCTGCGCGTCCTTGCCCGCGGCGAGATGCACGGCTGCGGCATCGTCGACCGTCTCAGCAAGCTCTCCAGGAATACCCTCAAGCTAGGGGAGGGCTCGGTTTACCCCGCGCTTTACCGCATGGAAGCCAAGGGCTGGATCAAGGCCGCTTGGGCACTGTCGGACAACAATCGGAAAGCGAAGTATTACGCGCTCACCGAGGCGGGCCGCAGGCAGCTCCAGGCCGAACGGCAGGGCTGGGACCAGCTCACGGCCCTCATCGCGGAGGTCATGCAAAAGGCGTAACCCCTCGACCCCCGCGCGGCATTAATCGGTCATGGACTCACTCCGCCAATTCTGGCTCCGCCTCACCGGGCTGTTCCGGAGGCGCCGGCTGGAGGCCGAGATGGCCGAGGAGATGCGGCACCATCTCGAACGCCGCACTCAGGAAAAACTCGACGAGGGCCTGACGCCCGAGGAAGCCCGCTGCGCCGCACAGCGCGAATTTGGCGGCACTGCGCAGGTGCAGGAACACTGCCGTGACGAACGGCGCTTCGTCTGGCTGGAACAGGTTTCGCAGGATGCACGCCACGCCGTCCGCTCGCTGCGCAGGGCCCCCGGCTTCACCGTGGTCGCCCTGCTCACGCTCGCGCTCGGGATCGGCGCGAACACGGCGCTCTTCAGCACGTTCAACACCCTCGTGCTGCATCCGCTTTCGTTTCCGGAGCCGGACCGGCTCGCGCGCCTGTGGTCCAGCAACTCTGCGCTCGGGTTCAACGGCCCTCTGATGTCATGGACGCGTTACGAGTTCATCCGCGATCACCAAACATCATTCTCGAACATCGCGGCGGCGACCTACACCGGCTTCACCGTGACGCGTTCAGACGCCGAGCCGGAAGACGTCAACACGATCGCCGTTACCGCGAGTTTTCTCCAGACGCTCGGCGTCGTGCCGGCGCGCGGCCGCAGTTTCACCGCCGAGGAAGACACGGCCGGCGGCCCGAAGGTCGCGATGCTCAGCTATGAATACTGGCAGCGCGCGTTTGGCGGACGCGAGTCGATCGTCGGGGAAACCCTCCGACTCAACGACGAGCCTTACATGATTGTGGGTATCACACCGCGCGCACTGAGCAATCCGTATGGCACCGTGCTCCTCTTCGTGCCGCGGGCATTCGAGCAGCGCGCGCTGGCCGACGTGCAGCGCGGCATGTCGTTTCTCGAGACGACCGCGCGGCTCAAGCCGGGCGTCACGCTCGCGCAGGCCGCGAGCGAGATCACCGTGCTCGCGAAGGATTACCGCGCGGCTTTTCCTGACAAATCCGACGCGCAATACGACACCCCGGTGAAACTGTTCGCCGACGAACTGGTTGGCGACCTGCGCCCGACGTTCTACCTGCTGCTAGGCGCCGTCGGTTTCGTGCTGCTCATCGCCTGCGCGAATGTCGCCGCGCTTTTCCTCGGCCGGCTTTCCGCGCGCCACCGCGAGATCGCTGTGCGCCTCTCGCTCGGCGCGGCGCGCCGTCAGCTCGTACGCCAGTTTCTCGTCGAGAGCGCGCTGTTCTCCGCAGCGGCGGGCGCGCTCGGAGTGGTCTTGGCGTCGTGGGCGCTCGCGGCGATCCAGCAACTCGCAGCGAGCCAGCTTCCGGCGGGCGTAACGCTCGGGCTTGATCGTGGCATGCTGGCGTTCACGGTCGGAGTCTCCGCCCTGGCGGCGCTCCTCGTCGGCCTCGTTCCAGCTTTCCAGGCTTCGAGAGCCGATGTCGCGGATGCGCTGAGGGATTCCGCGCGCGGCTCGTCCGGAAGCGCGCGCGGCACGCGTTTCCGATCGGCCCTGGTCGTCGGCGAGGTGATGCTCTCAGTCGTGCTGCTTGTGCTGTCGGGCCTGCTGCTGACCACCTTCTTGCGACTGCAGCGCGCGTCCGCCGGCTTCAATCCGCGCGGGATCGCAACGGCGCTCGTTTCGCTTCCGCCCACGCGCTACAAGACGGGCCCTCAGCAGGCGCGGTTTTATGCGCAGCTCGTCGAGCGGCTTGAGGCGCTGCCAGGGGTGCGGGACGCGGCCCTCGCCATCGGCGCGCCGCTGACCGGATTTCAACCGCGCCGCACTTACGCCGTCGCGGGCCGCCCGGTGCCGCCGGCGCCCGAACGTCCGCTCGCGAGCCTCTACCTCGTAACCGAGCATTATTTCGCCACGATGCAGATCCCCCTGCGCGCCGGCCGCGGATTCGAAGAGCGCGACGATGTTCGCGCCCCGAACAAGTGCATCATCAACGAGTCATTTGCGAAGCGGCTCTTCCCCGGCGAATCCGCGCTCGGAAAGATCCTCATGCGCGGTCCGAACGCCGACGAGCCGTGCGAGATCATCGGCGTCACGGCCGATGTGAAGAGCGCCGGGCTCACCGCCTCGCCGCCGGACGAAATGTATTTCTCGCTGCGGCAGTTTCCGTGGCAGCTGGCCGTGCTCCTCGTCCGCACCGATGGCGATCCGCTCGCATTGCAACCTGTCATCGGCCCCACCGTCGCCGGGATCGACCGCAACCAGCCGGTTGCCTCGTTCGCGACATATGACTCCCTGGTGGCGCAGTCTCTCGGCACGCAGCGCCTTGCAGCTTGGCTTACCGGGGTTTTCGCCGCGGTCGCGCTGCTGCTTTCAGCGGTGGGTCTTTACACCGTGCTCGCTTATGCCGTCACGCAGCGTACGGGCGAAATCGGCATTCGCATGGCGCTTGGTGCACGGCCCTCTCAGGTGATCTCGCTCGTGTTGCGCAGCGGGCTGAGACTTGTCGGCCTCGGGCTCGGCCTCGGGCTCGCGGCTGCCGCCGCCACCTCGCGCCTGGTTCAATCGCTGTTCTTCTCGGTGCAACCGCTCGACCCGCTGATTTACGGCAGCGTGACAGTGTTATTCGCCGTCGTCGCGGTGCTCGCCTGCCTGCTGCCTTCTCTGCGCGCCTCGCGCATCGATCCCATTATCACGCTTCGCGCGGAGTAGCTCCACTCGGGGGCATTCTGCCACACAATAGTCTAATGCACTTGTCGGCAAATAGCTGAAACGTAAGTAAAGGAAAAGTGGAATGTAAGCTGTAGCCCGAAATTTCGACCCAGTCGCGGGCTGACCATTCGAAGCCACCAGCAACATGAGTATGGCACGGCTTTATGCCCGGCTTAGTGGCCAAGGAGGCTGAAATGGTCGGACTCGTTCCCAATGTCGGCGATTGCCGAATTGCGCAAGGCAACGCTCCCGAATGCATCCCTGCGGATCCACAAATCATGGTGTGGTGAGCCACCGATTCCCGAATTGATGATGTTCACCATCTCGAACCTCGCATCGGAAAGGGTGCCTTCTCCTTTGGGGCTCCCCGGTGCCACTATGGTCACGCCACTTGAGATGCTGTCTTGAATTGTTACGTGGCTGATGGTGAGTCCCGAGATGCTGCGGCGATCCATACAGATCTGAAGCGAACCGCGCCAAGCCCAATCGTGATCATAGCCGCCACAGCGCACCAATTCGCAGTTCTTCACAAGCGTTGTGCCACTGAAGTTGTTGTCGATCTTGCGGTTCTCATCGGAAGTGGGGAATGTCGTGCTGATGAGAATGCCGCACCCGGTACCGATGTCGGTGAAGCGGCAATCCTCAATCCTATTGCTGGCCCCGCCGTAGATCGCGGCGCCGTTTGCGAGGAACGTCAGCTGGCCCGTGCACCGTCGAATCACGTTATTTCCGGACTTCGGGCCCTCCCCAACGAAGCCCTGGTCCGACGCCGCCGGCCAGATCGCGAAACAATCGTCTCCGGTGCCCCTTGCGGTGCAGTTCTGGATGACGGTTCCGCTGGTTCCGACGCAGAGATTCACGCCATCGGCGACCGTATTGCGAAAGCGGCAGCCTTCGATCACAAGGTTTACTCCGTTATAGATCCAGATTCCCACCTTGGTGTGTTCCAGCCAGACGTTCGATACGGACGAGTTCGCGCATCCCGCGCCTACGATTCCGTCGTTCGGCTCATTGTCATTGCGGTAATTCAACCGGCCAATGATCGAAAAATCGGCCAGGTGGATATCACGCCCAGCGAGCTTGAACCGCACACGTCGCGACGCCTGATCGTACAGCGAACTGTCCCCAACAAAAGTCGTGTACCACATGCCCGCGCCTTGGACCGTCACGGAGGACGGGACCAAGATCTCGCCGGTCAGCTTGTAATCGCCGGCTGGCACCCAGACCCGCCTGCCCTGTTTCTGGGCCTCCGCGATGCATTTTCGCAGGGCGCTCGTGGCGTCGAATTCGCCCCTCTGATCCGCCCCGAAATCGAGGACAGACAGCGAATTCGCAGGGGCCGGCAACGGGGCGGGGACGTTCTCGAGGTCGACGAGATCGACGATGCAATAGGCGGCGTCTGCATCGGGCCGCTGGAGGCGGATCACGTCGTTCCTGCCAATCGCCAGGCCCTTGACCCTGATCTCGTCGTAAAAGTTGCGCGGCTTGCCCTGGCCGGGCTGGTTTGAAAAGGGATAGGTTCCGTACAGCCATGAATACTTCGAGGTAAGGGCAAGCGCCCTCACCTTTTGTCCATTCACGTAAAGGTCGAGGCCGGCGCGTATTCCGCCCCCTTCCCCGGCGTCCGGAAGGCTGTAGCGGACCACCAGCGCGTTGGCGCTCGCTCCGGCGGTGAATTCCACATATTCCCCGGTTGCCGCGAGTTTCACGCATTTCTGGCCGGACGACTCGGTCTCGACGACGTTGGGATCGTACTTCGGGCCGAGCACGACGCCGGTCGTTTCCATGCCTTGGGCCTCATAGGTGGTCCAAGGCATGTCCGCTCCGACATCCGCGGAAGCCGCGCGGGCGCTGAGGGCGCACGAGACCGTGAGCGCCCGCCAAAGGATGGATGGGGTCATAGGGGTACGTGTAGCAATGCCAAGGCCCGGCCCTGGAGCCAAACTATCTCGCCCGTCGATACTTGACCGTCACCAGGCTGCTGGGGCTGCATTTCACCGGCCTGCCGGCCACGAGCACGGTATGGGTGCGGGCATTCGTCCTCGGGGATGCGACCGTCAACGTGGATTTCGTGATGTTCATTCGGAAATCATCCCCCTTGTAGGAGAGATGAAAATTCAGGCGCTTCCATTTCCGGCAGAGCCGCGGGTTCACCGCGATCCTCTTCTCGTCCGCCTGAACTCCTCCGAACCCCAGTACGGCCGTCATCCACGCGCCGCCGTTCGCGGCGGGGTGTGAGCCGCCCATGAAGACGCTGCCGACGTAGACCTTGTACTTCGCCTCGAGATCGATCTTCGCCGTCTTGAGGAAGTACTTGTATGCGAAGTCGAGGTTGCCGTACTCGGCGGCCACCATGGCGTATGCGCAGGCGCTCAGGCTGGAGCCGTGCTCGGTGCGCGGCTCGTAGTATTCCCAGTTCAGCTTCTTGATCCTGGATGAGAAGCGGGTCCTGAAAAGGTAGAGCATCATCACGACGTCGGCCTGCTTGATGATCTTGGTCGGCACCGCCAGCCCCTGCCCGGCACCCAGGTACTCGTTCGGGTGGACCATCTTGGCCTTGAGCTCGTCGACGGTTGATTCACGAAGCCCGAGGTAGCCGTCGAACTGCTCGATGATGCCTGTCCTTGGATCGGGACCAGGGACAAACAGCCTCCGTGCGGCGTCCCGGAAAACCGGCAGCTCCCTTTCGATGCGCAGCTTTCGGAGGAGGGAGCGCAGCTCCCTGGGATGCTTTCTGCGAAGATAATCGACGGCCTCGATCGCGATGGTGAGCGTCTCCTTCACAACCATGCTGGTGAAGGCGTTGTTGTTTACACGCTCATGGTACTCGTCGGGGCCGATCACATCGAGGATCTCGTAGCGCAGCTTCTCGCTCTTGTAGAAGGCGTACGAGCAGTAGAACCGGGCGCATTCAAGGATGACCTCGGCGCCGCCCTCCAGCAGCAGCGAGTCGTCGCCGGTCAGCCTGAAGTAGTCCCACATGGCGATGGCGACGTCGCCGCTGATGTGCACCTGCTTGTCCCGGAAGTAGGTCCGCAGCGCCCGTCCCGTGAGCGGGTCGCCGATGTTGAAGTACGTGCACGCGTCGTCGCCCGTCTCCTGGCTTTCCCAGGCATAGAAAGCGCCCCGGCTCCCCAACCCCTCCGTCCTGGCCTTCCGCCGGGCCCCGGCGAGGGTCTTTATCCGGTAGCGCATCAGCTCGACCGCCTTCTCCGGGTAGGTGTGGATGAAGAATGGGAACATGAACATCTCCGTGTCCCAGAAGATCGCCCCCTTGTAGACCTGGCCCGAGAGGGCGCGCGCCGGGATTGAGTTGGCGCTGCCCTTGACCGGGGCGACCATCAGCAGTTGCAGGATGCTGTAGCGAAGCGCGAGCTGCGCCTCGTCGTCCCCCTCGATCGCAACGTCGCACCGCCGCCATTTCTCCCTCCACTCGGCGTTGTGGCCGGCGAGGCAGCCCTCGTAGCCGAGCGACCTCGCCCGCTGGACGGCCTCGACCGCCGCCTCCGCCACCGAGCCCCGGACGGCGTCGTTGTCGGTGAAGACCGCGAAATACTTGTGGAAGGTGTAGGTCTTCCCGGCCTCGGCGCGCAGGCGGACCACGCGCAGGCAGCGGTTGCCCCTGGATTCGTGGGTCACCTTTCCAAAGTCGATGTCGGCCGTCTCGGCGACCGCCACGCGCTTGGAGGACTCGTTCGTCCGGCCCTCCATAAGCAGGACCGAGTCCCGCCTTGTCGCCGCGAGGCCGACGAGGTGCGGGCCGTTCAGGTCCCAGATGTTGCCGTCGATGCCGGTGCGGACCGTCACCGTGGCCGCCCTGCTGCAGGTGAAGCTGAAACGGATGACCCCGAGGTTCGGCGTCTCGGCGCTAAGGAAGCGCGCGGAACGCACGGTCAGGGTCGTCCCCTTGGAGGCGAATGTAGTCTGCCTTTCGAAGAGCGCGTTGCCAAACCGCAGCGTCTGCCGGTGCCGCGCAGCCTTGTCGCCCAGCGCGGAGAGTTCCGCGCCGCCGAGCGAGACGCTCGTGAAGCCGCCATTCGGGGCATTGACGGGCTCGCGCCAGGCCGAGCCGACGCGGTCGAAGATCCCGGCGAGGGTGATGCCCACCAGCTGCTCCGAGGTGAATTCATCGAGGGTGCCGCGGTAGCCCATGTAGCCGTTGGCTATCTGGTAGACGTTGCCGCGCCTCATGATGGTCTCCTTGCCATCGGTATGCTCGGCTGTGCTTATTGACCAAAGGTCCTTCATGGAGGTCTACGCCGGCGTCCTCTCGTCCTTGACCCGGAGCATGAGCCCGGCGGCGACGATCATCGACACGCCGCCCATCACGATCGCATCGATGGCGTGCCCGTGGAAGGCGGTGCGCACCAGCAGGCCCAGCAGCGCCGCCGCGAGAATCTGCGGGATGACGATGAAGAAATTGAACATCCCCATGTAGACTCCCATCTTCCGGTACGGCACGACGCTGCTGAGGATTGCGTACGGCATCGTCAGCAGGCTCGCCCAGGCGATCCCCAGCGCGCACATGGACACGATGAGCGTCCCGGGCTGCGTGAAGGCATGCATCGAGCAGAGCCCGACGCCTCCGATCAAGAGGCAGGCGATGTGCGTCGTCACGCGGCTTGTCAGCCTGGCGATCACCGGCAGAAGGAAAGCCACGAGCGCCGCCACCCCGTTGTAGACCGACATCAGGACGCCCACCCAGTTGGCGCCCGAGTTGTATGCCTCGCTCGTCGGGTCGCTGCTCCCGATGTGGTAGCTCGTGACCGCCGAGGTGGCGTAGATGAAGAACGCGAACATCGCGAACCAGGTGAAGAGCTGCACGAGCGCGAGCTGCCGCATGGCGCCCGGCATGTTGTTGAGATCGTAGACCAGCTCGACGAGGCCCTTCTTCTTCCCGGCGGCGAACCGCCGTGCCGCCACCATCTGCACGACCCCGTAGAAGCTGGCCCCGAATGACAAGATGTAGAGGGCCTTGTCCCAGGCGAGGTGCCGGATGGCGAAGCTGGCCGCCAGGCCCCCCAGGAGCAGGAGCGCGCCGACGCCGTAGTATTTCCTCGAATCCAGCGTGACCTCCGGGTCCCCCGCATCCTTTCCGCCAGCGACCTGCGCATGGAACGACTCCTGCTCCTCCGGCGAGTACTCCCTCACCGTGAAGATCGTCCACAGGACGGCGGCGAGGTAGACGCCGCCCCCCAGGTAGAACGACCACTTCACGGTGGCGGGGACCTGTCCCTGCGGCGCCGTGTTCGCGAAATGGAACCACCTCGTCAGCAGGAACGGCATGAGCGAGCCCACGACGGAACTGGCGCCTATGAAGAAAGTCTGGACCGCGAATCCGATCGTCCGCTGCTCGTCGGGAAGCATGTCGCCCACGAAGGCCCGCATGGGCTCCATCGTGACGTTGATCGAGGCATCCAAGATCCAGAGCATGCCCGCGGCAAACCACAGCCCCGGAGAATTGGGCATGACGAGGAGCGCCAGCGACGCCAGGATGGCGCCGACGAGGAAGTAGGGCTTTCGGCGGCCGAGGCGGTTCCAGGTCTTGTCGCTCATGTAGCCGATGACCGGCTGCACCAGGAGTCCCGAGACGGGGCCGGCGATCCACAGGATCGGGATCTCGTCCACCTTCGCTCCGAGGGTCTCGAAGATCCGGCTCACGTTCGCATTTTGCAGGGCAAAGCCGAACTGGATTCCGACGTAACCGAAGCTCATGTTCCAGAGCTGCCAGAAGCTAAGCAGGGGTTTCTTGCGCATGGGGATGTGCCTGTAGCCGGGCGAATCAGTCACCTGGCGCCAGTGCGCTTGTCCTGAACCAGCAGGTTGATCTGCTCAAGGTTCGTCTCGGAGAGGTCCCGAACCGCGATGTCAGCGCCGTTCTCACGGAGCTCGAGCTCATTGCCCTCCCTGGCGACCCCGATGACGAGGGCGAAGCCCCCCTTCGCGCCGGCCTGCACCCCGGAGACCGCGTCCTCGATGATGATCGCCTGGCCGTTCGGGACGCCGAGGTCCGAGGCCGCTGCGGCAAAGATGTCGGGATCCGGCTTGCCCCGGAGCCCGCGCTTCGCCGACTCGACTCCGTCGACGACCGCCTCGAAGAGTCGCGGGATGCCCGTCCTTCCGAGCACCTCCTCGGAGTTGTAGCTGGAGGTGGCGAGCCCGATCTTGATCCCGCGGCGGACCATCTCGCGCGCCAGGGAGACCGTGGAATCGAATGTGCGCACTCCCTCCCTCTCGATGATCTGGTTGAAGAGGACATTCTTCCTGTTGCCCAGGCCGCACACGGTGTCGCAGCCCGGCGGATCGTCCGGCTTCCCGCGCGGAAGCTCGATCCCCCGGGACCTGAGGAACGCCTCGACTCCCTTGTACCGGGGCCGGCCATCCACGAACCTGCGGTAGTCGTCGCGGCTGAACTCGGTGAATCGCTCGCCATGGTTCGCCGCCCGCTTTTTCAGGAAATCGTCGAACGTCTGCTTCCAAGCTTCCGAATGTGCGGCGGCGGTATCGGTGACGACGCCGTCCATGTCGAAAATCGCGGCCGCAAAGCACAGACCGGCGCCCTCGCCCCCGAGGCGCGCCCCATGGCCCTCCCCGGAGGCGCCGCGGCTGGTGGTTGCCAGTGGACGGCGGTTGGCAATCGGGGCGGTCTGGTCATTTGCTGATTCCACTTAGTTGTCGTTGTTGCAGGGTTTGATGCCGGGCGAAGCCGGACTTGAAATGTTGGTTTGATTTGGTGTCGCGCGACCACGGGGAGACATCCCGTCGACTCCGACCAATGAAAGTCGCCAGCCTTTTGAATTGGCTGGCGACTGGTACTATCCCCCCGGATCGTACCTACCTCGGAATGGGAAAGTGCCTTAAACCTTTCCGAGGAATCAAAAGTTCAAGGTGTTTGTGAACGTAAATGTCTCCGTTGGCCCGGTTCGGTAGCCTGCAGGTGCTCCAGCCGGCAGGCTATGAGAGATCAGAAACTGAATACGTTCCTGATCGTGATCTTCTGCGTCGGACCGATACGATAGAACGCAGGTTGTACCACACCGTTTATCGGTGCCTGATAGCTGACCGGAATCAGATAATCCCCTCTGCCGACGTTTTCGACGTTGAGCTGAATGTTCCACGCGATCTTGTTGGTGATCTTGCGGTGATAACCAGCCCAAAGGTCGAAGTAGGTCTCACCCCCGCCCATTTCCGGCGTGGATAGGTTGGGGAGGTACGGAGGCGGAAGACTGGGATCGCCACTCGGGGGATAGCCGAGGATCTCGGGGCCAGTATAACGCACGCCACCACCAATGTTAAAGCCTTTGAGGAACCATCTATCGAATTCATAGTTCGTCGTCAGATTGAAGCGCCACTTGGCCATTTGCGAAGCCGCAACGCCCTGCTGCTGCTGGAGTTCGGCGTAAGCGCCACCTACCGCAGGAAGGCCGTTGTAAGCGATGTAGTAGGCTTGGGCGACGTCAGGAACGCTTGGAGCGATGTCCTGGCCCCAGAACCACTGCTGGGAGCCGCCGGGGCCTTTAACATAGGCCGCCGTCTCCGTCATGAACTTGGTCAAGGCCGCGTCGCCGATCTGCGTGATGACCGCATTCGTTTCCGTGGCGTTGAATGTTATGCGCCAGTTCTTGGTGGGGTTGGCGTCGAGCTCCATCTCCCAGCCCTGGGACACGGAGTTTTCGGTAATCGCGAAGTCTTGTTCGCCTGGGGTGCCCTGCAACTGACTT
>Ga0182018_10002310_pt1 | contig 19405 bp, 20 predicted proteins | sample 812P2MmetaG_FD_120490 | JGI IMG/M metagenome (GOLD analysis project Ga0182018, IMG submission 120490) | Permafrost microbial communities from Stordalen Mire, Sweden - 812P2M metaG | ecosystem: Environmental > Terrestrial > Soil > Wetlands > Permafrost | place: Sweden: Stordalen | collected... | reverse complement strand
TGGGATGGAAAACGCCGCCTGCCACGTCGGTGCCCAGGTCCCCAAGAGCCAGTTTGGCTTGCGCCGCGGTGATTTCGCGGCGAAACACTCGAAGCTCGATGGCATTCGTCAGTTCCAACTCGCAAAAGGAGGTCAGCGGGAACGGGCCCGTCCCCGGTCGCATGTGCGCGACGGCAGATGCCGAATTGGCGTCCAAGGTATACAGCGATACCAGAAAGCTGGTTTCGAGATAGGCGGTCAATTTCGCTCGTCGCGCTCGCCGCGGATGAGTTGGGCTCCACTGACGGCGAGCTTCTTCTTTCCGAAGATCTTCGCGAGCCGGGTAGCGAAGGCCGGTAGGCGAGGCACGCTTGACGCCAACTCCGGCACGAGGCGGGCAATCACCCGCTTGTGTTTGGTGATTTGGATCTCTTCGCCCTCCTGGAGCAGAGTTTCAACGTCCGGGAAGCGATAACGCAAATCGCGGACTGTGGCCTTCCGCATGTGACACATTATAGCATCACAGGAGGCCGGCATCACGCCTGCGCGGGTTGCCAAAGTCCCACGGTGTTGCCGTCGGGGTCGGAGAGCCAGGCGAAGCTGCCGGTGGGGATAGCCACCTTGGGCACGAGCGTCTTCCCGCCCAAGGACTCGGCCTTGGCCAGGTATGCGTCGATATCGTCTACGTTCACGTAAAAGATGGTGTAGCGATGCGGTTCGTGTCCAAGAGCGGTAATGTGACCCTGGATGCCCTGCGAAGAGCCTGTATCGATCATCTGGGCGGGTCCCATGGGGGACGAATTCCAACCGAATAAGGACGCGTAAAACTGGGCTGACTGCACGCTGTCGCGGCAGCCGATTTCAAAGTGCACGACGGGATTCGACATGATCCTCTCCTGGAAGCCTCTCGGGCTTCGAAGTAGCGTACCACAACTGGCAAAATGCGCCAACCAGTACCCACTTCAGCTTCTCTCGCGGAACATCGTAAGTGCCACCCGTCCCCGTTTGCGCATCATCGATTCGAAGGAGATCCGCGGCACGTCGATCAACTTGCGCAGCGCGGCGTCGCGGAACAGCCGTTGCGCCGCGTTGGGCATGCGCGCGGTGGCGCGGTCGAACGCGCCCGGCGACGCGGCGCGCATCCCGGCGATGGCGCGGTAGTAGCCTTGCTGCCCCTGCACTTTGTGGCAACCCACCACCAGCGCGGCCAGCACTTCGTGGCTCTCTTCAAGCTTTGCCACCACGCCGCCCCACTCGTCGAGGAACGGGCACAACGGCAGCAGCGTGGCGGGCGACCGTCGCAGCGCTTTCACCGGACGCAGCGGATAATGGCGGTGGCCTTCGGCCGAGAGTCCGGTCTGTTGATAGATGCGGACGGCCAGGGCGAAACGGCCCCGCGCGGAGAGATGCTCCATCAACGGGGCCGTCGCCGGAGTGCGCTTCCAGAAGCCCATGCCCTGCGTGAGATCGCCCCGATTGTGCGCCAGAGTCATGGAGAGCCGCAGCAAATCGAGCTCGGCGTCGCGTTCCGCGCAGACCGCGTCGAAGACCGCCTGCTCGCGATCGATCTCGCTTTCGATGGCGGCCAGCGCCTCGTCGGCGGACGCTCGGTCGCCCAGTTCCAGCAGATGGCCGAGACCGGCCGCGATGGCGCTCCACTGTTCGCCGTTGTGGCCGCTCACGCCGCGGACGGCGCGGATCGAGATGCCCTCTTCCGTCCAGGTACGCGAGGCAAGAGCGAACCGCAGCATGGGCCGCACCACCTGGGGATCGCGCGATTCGCGCCATACGATGCCGCGGATTTTTGTGTCGACATCGGTGGGCACGAAGGTGGCGACCGTCGCGTGGTGGCAGGCGAGGCACAATGCGAAGTAGTCCTGCAATTGCTCCTCGGGTGTGAGACCGGCGCGCAGCAGGTTCTCCCAATTGGCGAGCACGCGCAGGAAACCGTCGGGCGAGTCGCCCAATTCGATGAGGCGGCCGGATTCGGCGGCGGGCCATCGCGATTCCAGGAATGGCGCCGTACCGCGGACCTGCGCGATCAGCGTTTCCGGGCCGATCCATTGCGCCCAGGCGTCGCGCGGCGGTTTGAGGGGAGAAGGGGCCAACTACCAGTATCGCTCGACATCCGCGAGCGTTCGCCAATCGGCGTTTACAGCTACCGCGTTTGCCTCGGCGCCAGTCGCGTTCGTCGCGCTACCGGTACCGGGCTGACCGCTGACCGCCGACCGCTGAAAGCTCGTAAAATACGGGCTTGCGGCGAAGTTGGAGTTTCGATTGGCTGCTGCCGTTCGCGCTGGCGGCGCCGGGGTGGGCTCACGTGGTGAGCATGAGCTCGGGCGATCTCACCGTAAACGGCGCGCGGGCGCACTACGAATTGCGCATGCCATTGTACGAGGTTTCGCACGTGGCGGCGCCGGAGCGTACGCTGCTGGAGCACGTGCGGTTCGCCGGCGCCCGGCTGGTGGCGAAAAGTTGTGCGGCCGACACCGGGCGCGCACTCTACGTGTGCGAAGCCGATTACGAATTCGCCGCGCCAGTGGATCGCGTGGAGGTGGAATGCACGCTGGCTGCCGTGACAGTGCCGAATCACGTCCATCTGCTGCGCGCCCAACTCGACGGCAAGCAGGACCAGGGACTCTTCGATATTTCCTTCACGCATGCCACGCTGCGGTTTCGTCCGCCAACCGCGGCGGAGACCGCCATCGCGCAATCCGGCGCGGGATGGATGCGGGCGCTGGGGGGCGCGGTGCAACTCCTGTTCCTGGCGGCGCTGGTGGTGGCGGCGCGCAGCCGGCGGGAGTTGCTGGCGCTGTCGGCGATGTTTCTGGCGGGTCAGGTGGCGTGCGTGCTGGTGGTGCCGCATACCGCGTGGCAGCCGGTCCCGCGATTCGTGGAAGCGGCGGCGGCGTTGACGGTGGCCTACCTGGCGGTGGAGATTCTGTTGCTGCCGCGGGCCGGCGCGCGCTGGGCCATCGCCGGGGTGTTGGGCGCTTTTCATGGATTATACTTCCACCTGTTCCTGCAGAACAGCGGATACCGTGCGGCCTACGTGCTGGCCGGCGCGGCGTTGGCGGAGATCGCGGCCATTTCGGTCATGGCGCTGCTGTTTTCGCGCGTGGCGCGGATGGCGCGAGCGCTGCGTCCGGTGCAGGTGTCGGCGTCGGCGCTGCTGCTGTTTGGGTTGCTCTGGTTTGCGATGCGGCTGCGCGGGTAAGACTCAGTCTGCCGCGCCAGGACTCGTCTCGGCGCTTGGAGTCCCTGGCGGCAGAGACCTTTTCGCGCTCCCGAGGCCCTCCGCTCCCTTGAAGAATCGGCGAAAAAACGGCGCAAATGCGCGTCCGCGCCGTCCGCGTCTTCATCGCCTTTGGTGGCCCGCACGGCCATGAGGCACTCGGTTGAAGATACGGGGAAGAAACCGCGAAAACGCCACGCCCGGCGACCGCACACGACCGGGAAAGACCAAAGCGTGCCCCCGCATCGGGCGTCTTCATCACCTTTGGTGGCCCGCACGGCCATGGGGCACTCGGTTGAAGATACGGGGAAGAAACCGCGAAAACGCCACGCCCGGCGACCGCACACGACCGGGAAAGACCAAAGCGTGCGCCCGCACCGGGCGTCTTCATCGCCTTTGGTGGGCCCGCACGGCCATGGGGCACTCGGTTGAAGATACGGGGAAGAAACCGCGAAAACGCCACGCCCGGCGACCGCACACGACCGGGAAAGACCAAAGCGTGCCCCCGCATCGGGCGTCTTCATCACCTTTGGGCCCGCACGGCCATGGGGCACTCCTTGACACTCGTGGCTCGGTGCGGAAGCCTCTCACTGCGCCGCGACCATAAGGTAAGCGAGCCGAGAATGCCTGCGCCGCTACGACGCCGCGGGTTCTACCCCTCGCGGTTGGCCACCCCGTAGGCCGCCAGGATATCCGGCAGCGAAATGGTGCCCTTCCACTGGCGCACATTATCGCGGCTGACCACCGGGAGCACCTTCCAGCCAGTCTCGGCGATCTTCCGCAGCGCCACATCGAGCGTGTGATCGGCATGCAGGTGCGGAAAAATGTCCTGATTCAGGCTCTCCACCCGACCGGGATCGGGCACGAGTTGCCCCAGCAGTTCCCCGCCTTGGCCCGCGGCGATCGCCTGGTCCAGACGTTCCGCGCTTACCATGCCGCGCAATCCGCCCTCGTCGGCTACGGGCCACGCCTGAAGGCGCTGGTCCGCATGTGCCCGGGCATCCGCGACGGTCAGGCTGGCAGGCAGCGGATCGCCGCCGGGGCGCAGTCCGTCGCTGACGCGGAGCAACACTTCGCGCGCGCGGGCGGCGGCGCCGGATGGCAAATGGATTCCATCCTGATGGAGCAGCGCTTCGTAGATGGGCTCTTCCTGCAAACGGCTGGAAACGTAATACGCCAGCAGATTGGCGATCATCAGCGGCACGATGATGGAGTAGTCGCGGGTGACTTCAAAAATCATAATGACGGAAGTCAGCGGCACGCGAATGATGCCGGCGAATGCCGCGCCCATGCCCACCAGCGCGTAGGCTCCCACGTTGCCCGTATAATTCGGCATCACCATGTGGGCCACCTCACCCACTGAACCGCCCAGCATCGCGCCGATGAACAGCGCGGGTCCGAAAATGCCGCCGGCGTTGCCCGAGGAATAACAAGTCGCGGTGGCCACCAGCTTCAGGCACACCAGCAGCGCCATTGTGCCGAGCACCATGTGGCCGTTTAGCGCCTGGCCTACGACAGCGTAGCCGACACCAAGCACATCGGGCACAAACCAGCCGAGGAGTCCGACGGTCAACCCGCCGGCCACCGGAATATACCAGCGCGTGGAAGCGGGGAGCGATTGGAAGAACTTGCGCTGCCACAGCAGCAGCTTGACGAAGGCCACCGAGACCAGCCCGCCGGCCACGCCCAGCACCGCGTACACAGCGAACTCCACGGGGTGCACCAGCCGGTACGCCGGGACATGGAAGAGCGGCTCGTCGCCCAGCAGCAGGTGCAGCACAATCCAGGACGTCGCCGAACTCAGTACGATGGAACCGAGCACCGGCGCATGCATGTCGCCCATCACTTCTTCGAGCGAGAAGAGCACCGCCGCGATGGGAGTGTTGAAAGCCGCCGCCAGAGCGGCCGCGGCGCCCACCGGCACCAGCGCCTTGACGCTGGCCGAGGACAGCCCCAGCCGCCGGCCGAGCACCGACGCGATGCCGCAGCCCACTTGCACCGAAGGGCCTTCGCGGCCCAATGCCAGGCCGCTGGCCAAACCGAGCGAGCACATCGTGAACTTTCCGACGACGGTGCGAAAGCTGATATACCCGTCGCGAATGAACAGCGCGGTCTTGGCTTGCGGGATCCCGCTGCCGCGGGCATTGGGGAAATAACGATAGAGGAAGAAGCCGGAGATCAGCGAACCGGCCACCGGTATGAGTACCCGGCGCCACGCGGCGCCGCCGGCCGGATACATGCGCGCGCCCAGATTCTCGGTGAGCAGGATAAACGCGACTACCACCGCCCCGACCACCGCGCCGATGATCAGAGTGAGCACCAGAAGGACCTTGTCCTCATGGTGCGAAAACCGGAGCCGCTCCCAGCGCGAGGGGCCCATCAACTTAGTACATCGCCCTCGGCTCCTTGGCAGCCGCGGCCCGGTGAGAGGCTTCCGGCGCAGAGTCGCGACTGTAGGAACAGAGCCGCGACTGTAAAGGAGCGGAGGGGCTTCGGCGGCACGCCCGCACTATCGCTGGGAATCCGCCACAATGTGGACGCGGCGGTTCTTCCGGCACATAGCCGCGACGGTAAAGGAGCGGACGGCTTCAGCGGCACAAATACGTTACCGTACTTGCCCGCACTAAAGCTGGGAATCCGCCACAATGTGGACGCGTCCGTTCTTCCGGCACAGAGCCGCGATGGTAAAGGAGCGGGGCTTCGGCGGCACAAATATGTTACCGTGCTTGCCCGCACTATCGCTGGGAATCCGCCACAATATGGACCCGGCGGTTCTTCTGCCAGCAGGCTTCGTCGTGCTCGTCGCAGGCCGGCTTTTCCTTGCCATAGCTCACCGTGGCCAGTTGACCGGTGGGAATCCCCACCTGCACCAGGTAAGCCTTGGCGGAATCGGCGCGTTCCTGGCCCAACGCCATGTTGTACTCGGCGGACCCGCGCTCGTCGCAGTGGCCTTCGACGGTCAGCTTGTAGTCGGGATAATCCTTGAGAATGTCGCGCAGTTCGGAGGAATCGCCCTCCAATGCCTTGATCGCGTCGGGGCGCAAGTTGTGCTGGTCGTAGTCGAAATAGGCGTCCTCAATGCGGGCCAATAGGGTATCGATGCGGGCGCGAGTCGGCGCGTCAGGCATGCGGGCCGGCTGCTGTGCGACCGGCGCCGGAGCCGGCGTGCTGACAGCCGCGCGCACAGGCTGGGGGGCTGGCTGGGGTCGTTCGGCGACGGCGGCGGGAGGCGCCGGCGGAGGCGCCGCCTGAACGGCAACCTTCTTCTTGGCGCATCCCACGCCAATCATGGCTGTGGCGGCCACCGCCAAAATGACCAATCTTTTCGAATACTTCACTTTTTGACTTCCTCCTGAATTAATTTGTACCGCTTTGCAGGCGCGAATTCCATCCTGTCAGGACAGGATTTTGCGGCCGCGTTCGTTTGACTACACTGGGAACGGGGAGGAGACACGTGCGCTTATTGGCGTTGCGATCGAGCGGTGGGCCGGAAAATGCTCCGGAAGCGCCGCGCCGCAAACCTCCCTGGCTGGTGCTTTCGCTGGGGTTCGGGGGCCTGCTGGTCTTCATTCTGGCGGCGGCCATCGGCAGCCTGTTGATGTTGGGCCACGGGCGGCTCCGGGAAACCGCCATACGGCAGGCCTTCCTGGCGCGCTTGAGCGCGCTCGATCAGATCCGCTCGGGCATCTACCTGTCGGGCACCTATGTTCGCGATTTTCTCTTGTCGCCGGACTCGAGCGGCGCGCAGGCGCAATCCGCGCGATTGGTCGGGTTGGAGCGGGAGACGCGCGCCGCGCTGGACGCCTACGCGCGTTCCGCCGCGCCCGCCGAGCGTAAGCCTTTTCAGGACCTGCGCGCGGAAATCGACGCCTACTGGCGCGTCCTCGATCGCACGGTGGCCTGGACGCCGGAGGAGCGCAACCGCCTGCGCTATTCCTTCTTCTATGACGAGCTGGTGCCGCGCCGCACCGCCATGCTGCAGATCGCCGACCGCATCGCCACCGTCAACGAGCGCGGACTGGGCCGCGCCGAGGACGAACTGGCCGGCTCTTCCGACCGCTTGCGGCGATCGCTCATGCTGACGTTCGGGATCACGCTCGTCGGCGGGCTGGTGCTGGCGCTCGTGACCATCGGCCGTACCCTGCAACTGGAGCGCGAACTGGAGCGGCGGCTGGAGGAAAATGCCCGCGCGCGCGCCGATTTGCGGGAACTCTCCGCGCGGCTGTTGCGGGCGCAGGAAAACGAGCGCCGCACGCTGGCGCGCGAACTGCACGACGAAGTGGGGCAGTCGCTGTCGGCGATTCTGATGGAAACCGAGGGCGCGGCCTGCGCCGTGGAGCCGGCCGAGGTCCGCGAACATCTGGCGTCGATTCGCGCCATGGCGGAGAAGACCGTCAACGAGGTCCGCGATCTGGCGCTGCTGTTGCGCCCCTCGATGCTGGACGATTTCGGCCTGGTCCCGGCGCTCCGATGGCACGCACGCGAAATGGCCAAACGAACCGGCCTGCACGTGGTGGTCGAAGCGGATGACTCCGCAGACAGCCTGCCCGACGAACACCAGACCTGCATCTACCGCCTGGTGCAGGAAGCGCTGAACAACTCGTCGCGCCATGCCAGCGCGCGAACCGTGGAAGTGACCGTCACGCGCGAAGGAGCGCGGGTGCTCTTCTCGGTGCGCGACGATGGCGCCGGCTTCGATCCGCGCTTCGTTCGCGGCCTCGGCCTGCTGGGCATGGAGGAGCGAGTGCGCCGGCTGGGCGGACAGGTGCGGATCGATTCGCAACCGGGCCGCGGAACCCTGGTGGCCGCCGAGCTGCCGGTTGCCGAGATGGCGGCCAAGAACGGACACGATGCCCATTCGCATTCTCTTGGCTGACGACCACGCCATGGTGCGCGACGGCGTGCGCGCCCTGCTCGAAAAGCAGCCCGACATGGCCGTAGTGGCCGAAGCCGCCGATGGCCGCGAGGCCGCCCAGTTGGCGGAGGAACATCGTCCGGACGTAGTGGTGATGGACATCGGCATGCCGAACCTGAACGGCATCGATGCCACCCGGCGCATCCTCGCGGCCCATCCGCATACCGCGGTCGTCATCCTGAGCATGCATCAGGACGAAAGCTACGTGCTGCGTTCGCTGAAGGCCGGCGCCAAGGGCTACCTGCTGAAGGACTCGCTGCGCAGCGACGTGCTGGAGGCCATCCGCGCGGTGGCGCAGGGCCGCTCGTTCCTCACCCGCAAGATCAGCCGGATGATGCAGGAAGATTACATCCGCGAGATGGAACAGCGCGGCCTCGAGGACAGCTACGACCTGCTGACGGACCGCGAACGGGAGGTGCTGCAACTGGCCGCCGAGGGCAAGCCGAACAAGGAGATCGCCGGCGTGCTCGGCATCGGCGTAACTACCGTGGAGACGCACCGCACGCACATCCTGCAGAAACTGGGATTGCACAGCGTTCCGGAGCTGATTCTCTACGCGGTGCGCAAAGGGATTATTACGTAAAGGTCCGTGCGCTACGCCGTGGACACCATCGGCGTATCCATCACCTGCAGCACTCGTCCCAGCAGTTGCGAGCGGCGGAACGGCTTCTGCAGAAATTCGCGCACCCGGCCCGAGCGCCCGATCTGCCGCACGGTTTCCGACTCGTCCTTGCTCGAGGTGAACAGGATGCGAATGCCGGGGAACGTGCGGTAGAGCCGCTCCACCAATTCCGGCCGGTTTCCTGGCATGTGCATGTCCACGATCGCCAATTGAATGGGCTCCCGCCGGCGCGCGCAAACATCCAGCACAGCGGCCTCGCCGAGTGCGGTCAATACCGTAAATCCCGCTTTTTCCAAGGTGGAGGAAATATCCTCTAGAATGTCTGCCTCTCCATCGGCAACCAGGACGACGGCACTATCGGAATCGGGCATATCACCTATTATATGCCGCTACCCGGCCGGCTTGCAGGGGCGCCAGTGCTCACGTTCGGTGCATGCGTGGTGGGGCGTGCGTTTTGGTACTTGCGGCTAGGGCCCGGCGGCGAGGGCACGGCGGCCGGGGGATCGGGTGGGTTCGTTATTTGGCGATGCAACTGGTTTGATTTCTTCGCCGATCAACTGGAACAGGCAGGTGGTCGCCTGCTTGTCCAAACCGCGGTAGCCGATTTCGTCGAGGATCAGGAGACGGCACTTGCGCAGATGGGCCATCTTCCGCCGCATGCGATTCTCCGCCTGCGCCTGCACCAGGCGGTCGAGCAGATCCGGCAAACTGACGAAGTAAACACTGAAGCCGTGACGAATCGCCTCCATTCCCAAGGAGACCGCCAAGTGGGTCTTGCCCACTCCGGGCGGCCCTAGAAACACGGCGTTCTCGTGGCGCTCCAGAAAACGCAGACTGGCCAGTTCGCGGATCTTCTACTTTGATGTTCCGCTCCTGGCGGACGTTGGCCTCGCTCTCCAGGACCTGCTCCAGAAAAGTGAGAACACCGGTAGACATGGCAAATGCTGCGTAGCCCTGCAATAGACGATCGCGACGTTCTGGCTGGCTGTGTAGGCGGTCGGGGACTATGCTGGCGCAATCCGACGCGGTGCAGCACCCCGAGAATCTGGCCCTCCGAGAGAGCGCCCAGGAGTCGCCAGCGCTGGGCTACCCCATCCGCGATAACATCGCCAATTGATTCGTCCGCCGGATGATCTCGCCGCGATCCATCGAACGGTATTCCTCGGGCAGCAGGCTCTTGCTGGTGCACTCGAGCACGGCGGCGAGCGTCTGCAGCTCGATCTCGGTGGGGTACGACGGCGGGATGAAATCTTCCAGCGCGGCAACCAGATCTTCGGCCGCCAGACCGGCCTGATTCTCCAACGCGTTCCTCATGCGGGCGCGCGTGAGAATCGCCTCCACATCGGCGCCGGAAAGTCCGGCGGCGTGTTTCAGGAAAACGGCCTCGGCTTCCGGCGATGCCAGCGCGACGCCGGTCTTTTTCAGTACGGCGTGGAGCATCGCCAGGCGCTCTTCGTCGGTGTGCGGGTAGAACAGCGCGATGTGTTCTTCGGCGCGGCCCTGGCGTTTGAGATCGACGGGGAGCAAATCGGGGCGGCAGGTCAGCAGGAACCAGATCACTTTGCCGCGCATTTCGGTGTTGCCCATGAATTGCGCGATCTGCGCGAAGACGCGGCTGGAGACGCCGCTATCGCCCGAACTGGCGCGATTGCCGAGTTGCGCATCGGCTTCGTCCACGATCACGGCGATGGGGCACATGGCTTTCAGCAGGTTCAGAATGCGCTCCAGGTTGCCCTCGGTGACGCCCTGCCACATGCTGCGGAAGTTCTTCAGCATGACGGTGGGAATGCCGATCTCGCCGGCGAAACAAGTGGCGAGGAACGTCTTGCCCGTGCCCACCGGACCGCAAATCACGTAGCCCATGGGAACCACATCGGTGCGGCCGGCGCGGATGGCGCGGGCGGCGTCGTAGAGCTTCTGCTTGGCGGGCCCGTGGCCAGCCACCATGGAGAGGTCGAAGCGGCTTTGCACGAATTCCAGCAGGCCGCCGGCCTCGGCTTCGATCATGTCCTTCTTGCGCCTCACCAGGAACTTCATGGTCAGCGAGCGCTGGTTTTCCACGGAGTCCGAGATCAGGTTTTGCAACTGCACGCGCTTGAGGCCGGCGGTGAGCGCGGCGAGCGCTTCCGCAGTGACGTCGGAAGCGGCGGGCAGCGGCTTGACGGCGAGTTGCGCACGGATGAATTCGAGCCGCTCGGATTCCGAGGGCAGCGGAATTTCGATGGCCGCCACGCCGGGATTCTGCACCAGTCCGAGATTCAGCTCGATGCGGTTCTCGGCGATCAGGCAAAAGGTCACATCGGCCTGCAGAAAGACCGGGCTCTGCGCCCACCGCTTCAGAATCACCAGCGAATTGCGATCTTCGGCGGGCATGCCGGAAGTGTCGCCCGCGGGCGCCACCGTCTCGGCGAAATCCACCACCAGCGCGATCTTCTTCTTGTCGAGGATGCGCAGACGCAGGTAATTATCGAGGATGTTGAGCACGCCATCGGGATTGCGCGGCAGGCCGTTCGAGAAATTGGTGCCATGAAAGCTGTCGTAGCCGGACAAGGCGCGCTCGAAATCGGACTTCATCTCGGGGGTGGAAAAGGTGAGGCCGCCGCCGCGGTCGTAGAAGAGCACCAGGTCGCGGGCGGCGAAAAGGGCTTCGCGGAGGAAGCGTTGCAGCGGCACGAACTCGGTGGTGTCGCCGTGTTTCGAGGCGGCCACGTCGCGCACGTTGCCGTGCAGGACGAACATCGAGGTGACACCGGAGTAGTACTTCTCGGAGAGGTCGGCGGCCCAGTCGGGCAGGCTTTCGCGGGCGGGGTTAGCGGGCATTCGGCACTCCCTCCGCTCCTTTACAGTCGCGGCTCGGTGGGAGGTCGCGGCTCGGTGGGAAGTCGCGGCTCGGTGGGAAGTCGCGACCCGGTGAGAGGCCGCGGCTCGGTGGGAGGTCGCGGCTCGGTGAGAAGTCGCGGCTCGGTGTGCAAGAGTCTCCCACCGAGTCGCGACCATAAGGGAGCGGAGTCTTCATTTCAGTTGCGGACCCGTCCGCCATACGTCTTGCCGGTGGGACCGAGATCGCCTCCGCCGAAATCCGGCGTGGCCAGCGGGGAGAGGTCGAAAATCGATTCCACTTCGCGTACGGTCTCTTCGGTCTGCTCCACATCCTTCACCAGATTGTCGAGATGTTCGCTGATCTGCTGCGGGTCGTGCATGGTCACGGACTGGTCGCGGATCAACTGCAGCACGTCTTCGATGGCGGCGCACTGCGCGTCCACCACCTGGCAGTTCTCTTTGATCTTGTCGAATTTCTCGATCCGCTTGCCGAGGATCTCGATGCGTTTGCGGTTGATCTCCTGCACCTTGGCGGGTTCGTGCTCCAGATCGGCTTGGAGCCCCGCGGCCTCTTTGCGAATGTAATCGGGATTGGTGGTGTTGAGATACTGCTGGTGGTGAAACGCGGAGTTGAGCAGGCGCACGTAGGATTGCGACAGGCCATCGAGTTTGGATTCCATCTGCTCGGCGAACATCTGCGAGGTGGCGTTGAGGCGCTTGTAGTTTTCGCGGATACCCTGACAGACGGCGTCCAGCCGGGCATAGCGGCTGCGCATCTCCGGCGTCAGTTCGCGGAACAGATCGCTGAGGTTGGTCTGCTGCAGCTTCTTCTGCGCGGCGTACTGCCAGGAGCGCACCAGGCGCTGGAAACGGGGGTTCTGCGGGATGGTGCTGAGGTAAATGAGCTCCAGGCCGGCGGCCAGCAGCAGGGGCAGACCACTGGCCGAGACGACCGCGAAACCGGCGGCGCCAGCCAGCGCGATCAGGTTGTACTGCCAGTGGAACGCCGCCTTTACGTAACTGGTGGAACCTTCGTCCTTATCGTCCGGCATCAGACGCTCACTCGCACCTGGCCCTGGCCGGGCGCGCGGCGCAAGCAGGCGAGCACGTGCTGCTGCAGCTCGCGAAACGGATCGGTCTGCTTGATGGAGCGGTCGCGCGGACGTCCAAAGGGCACCGGTACATCTTCAATGATTGTACCGGGTCGCGCGCACAAGACGTAAATGTGGTCGGCCAGGTAGATGGCCTCGTCCACGTCGTGGGTGACGAACAGGACCGTGCTGGCGGATTCGCCCCAGATGCGCAGCAGGAGCTCCTGCATGTCTTCGCGGGTCTGGGCATCGAGCGCGCCGAAGGGCTCGTCCATCAGGATCACCGAGGGCCGCAATGCCAGGGTGCGCGCAATCGCCACGCGCTGCTGCATCCCGCCGGAGAGCGTTTCCGGATAGGACTTTTCGAAACCGGAGAGGCCCACGGCTTCGATGAGGTGCGCCACGGTCTGGCGGCGTTCCTGCTCCGGGAAACCGTTGATCTTGAGGCCGTATTCGACGTTCTGCGAGACCGTCAGCCATGGAAACGAAGTATATTTCTGGAAGACCATGCCGCGGTCGCGGCCGGGGCCGGTGACCGGCACGCCATTCACCAGGATCTCGCCGCTGTCCGGGTGGTCGAGGCCGGCGATGAGGCGCAGGATGGTCGACTTGCCGCAGCCCGAGGGGCCCAGCAGAACGCGGAATTCGCCGATGTCGCGGCCGTCGGGGGAGAATTGGTCCTCTATTTCGAGGTTGATATCGTGGATGGCCTGAATGGTCTCGCCGGTGGGCGAAATGAAGCTGCGCGCCACGTTATGCAAAGAGACTTTGAATTTACCAGGCATGGGTCACCGGCTTCCTTGGTGGGGCGGACCCCCCTGGTCCGCGCGGGACGCCCTCGTCCCGCTGGCGGGACAACGCTAGCCGCCTCTCGGAAAATGCCGGCAGGCCGACCAGGGGGGCGGCTGCGGACCAGGGGGTCCGCCCCATAGGCGCTAACCTGAGAACATTTTCTGCCGAAAATGTTCCGGTTACCCGGCCGAGTATGCCGTTTTGCGACTCCCTTCGAGCCATTTCGCGCCCGGCCGGAGCCCGCAGAGGCTCTAGGTTAGCGCTTATGGGGGTCCGCCCCACTGAAAATGCGGGCAGTGAAGCCAGAGGAAGGTTAGAAATGCACGCACTGAGGCCAGCGGACAGGTTTGAAATGCAGGCAGCGAGGCCAAGGGAGACGTTACCCCGCATGGGTGACCGCCTTTGCCGCGACCTTCGCGATGGCGGGCGCCGACGATTGGATGACGATCCTGCGCCATGGGAAGAGCTGGCGCTCCAGCACCGTCAGCAGCCAGCGGAAGAGGAACGCCGCGAAACCGATGGCGATGATGCCGGCGTAAACGCGGTCGAAATCGAGCACCTTGCGCGCCGCTTCCACCATGTAGCCGACGCCTTTTCGCGCGTTCACCATTTCGGCCAGAATCACGTAGGTCCAACCGATATCGTACAAGATGCGGAACGAGCCGAAGATGGCCGGGAACGAGGCGCGGAACATCAGCCATAGCAGTTGCGGCTTCTTGGCGCCCAGCGTCATGGCGGTTTCGAGCAGCGCGTTGTCCACGCGATCGGCCTCTTCCACCACCAGCGCCAGCAGGTAGAAGAACATGCCGAAGAAGAGGAAGCCGACTTTCATCCCTTCCTCCATGCCAAACAGTCCGATGAACGCCGGGACAAATGCGGTGATGGGCATGGAGCGCATCGGCGAGGCGATGGGGTTGACGAAGCCGTGCAGCCAGCGGAAGCTGCCCATCAGCAGACCCAGCGGGATGGCGATCGCGGCCGACCAAACGAAGGCTTGCGCGATCCGCCACCAGCTCATGAAGACATTGCCCAGCAGGTCGTAGTCCGTCCAGAGACGGATGAAAGCCTTTACCACTCCGACCGGCTTGGGCACGGAAAACGGCGGCAGGATGTCCCACTCGGTGAGCAGGAACCAGACCAGCACCACCAGGCTCCAGCTCAGGACGCCGAGCAGGATGCGGGTCTTCTTGGAAACCTCGCGTCGAATGTCGAACAGGCCGATGCTCACGGTTTGGAAGCCGGATTCGGATAAACCTTGATGTCGGTGCGCCGGTTCTTCTCGCGGCCTTCGGGGGTGCCGTTGTCGTCGAGCGGCCGGTCGGGGCCGTTGCCAATGGTGCGCATGCGTTCGGCGGGAAAGTGGTACTTCTCCACCAGGTAATCCTTCACGGAACCGGCGCGCTCCTTGGAGAGCGACATGTTCAGCTCGCGCGATCCGCTCGCATCGGTGTTGCCCTCGATATCCACCACGGTGTTTTCGTAGGCCCGCATGAACTCGCCGATCTCGTCCACCACGGCGCGCGAATCGAGGCCCATCTTGGCGGAGTTGGGTTCGAAGTAGATGGTCTTACGCTGCGTGGCGATGGGGGTCGCACCCTTGGGCGGCTCTTTGTAGGCGATCGGCGCCTCGGCGGGCGAGTTGGGAAACTTGTTGGCGACTTCGGCGATATAGCGGCGGTCCACGCTGGCTTCCGGGTCCGAGACATGCTTGATATCGCGCAGCTCGCGATACATTTCCTGCGACATCTTGAAGATGTTGGCATAGTCCGAATCGGAGCCGGCGGCGCCGAAGAACGACTGGTTATCGGCGTAGTCGGAGAGGTGGACGCCGTCCAGCATGGTCTTGGCGAGATCGGCGGGAATGTTGAAGTCCTTGATGGTGCCGATGAGAGTGTAGGCCCGCGCCGGTTGTTTCCGGATGAACTCGACGCCCTCCAGCCAGCCCTGGATGAACTTCAGCAGGGTTCCAGGATTGGCGGCGGCAAAGCGGTCGCTGACCACCAGGATGTCGGCAATTAGACGGTTGGCCACGCGCGTGTCGTAGATCTTGCGCGAGCCGGGACGCTTGGCGACGGCGTCGGACATGTCGGGATCCCAGGCGACGGCGGCGTCCACCTTCTGCTGTGCGAACAGGGTGGCCGGCTCGATGCCGTCCTTGGTATGCACGGCCTTGGCGAAAATCTCGTTGCGCTGTTCGGTGGAGAGGCCGGAACTTTTCAGGCCGTTCCACAGCAGGAAGTGCGACGGCGTGTAAGGCGCGAAGGCGACGGTCTTACCTGCCAGGTCTTCAATGCTGCGGATGCCTTGGGCGCCGATGACGCCATCGGCGCCGCGCGACCAATCGACCATATAGACGGCATGCGCATTGAAGCCCTGATCCTGGAACTTGCCGAAGTCTTTGCCCCAGACGTCGGTGGTGGTGAGCATGATATCCACGTTGTTGGTGGCGAGCGCCGTGGAGCCTTCGGTCCAATCGTCGATGATTTTGAAGGTGACCTTGAGTCCCTTGTCGGCGTAGATGGACCCGGCGGCGGTGTCCAGGCCGCCGTTCGCGACCAGGCCACCCACGCAGCCGACCCAGATATTCAGGCGCACGCGCACGTCGTTGGTCTCGCCGGACGCGGACGTGTCCAGGGGCTTCGCCGGGTCCACTTTGGCGCTCGAGGAAGACTTCGAGCCGGGGATCAGTTTCCCCAGGAGCCCATACTTATTGAGTGCGTAACCCGCCAGGCCCAGGCCCAGCAGGAAGATCAGGACGAAACCACCTCGTTCAATTTTGACGGCCATGATGTTTTTCTCTTAGAAGTTACGACAGAAGCTACGACGTTCTCTGCGCTTCGGTTCCGCCGATGGTTTTCTGCGGCGGGGCGGCGGAAGGCTGCGGAGGGATCAGCCCCATCTCCGCTTTGAACTGCTTCACCAGCTCGCTCGCGCGCATCTTGCCGGCTTCCTCTTCGATCTGGATTTTGGTTTGGTCCACGTTGCCCAGCGCCAGATCCATGCGAGCCTCGTTGACGGCGGTCATCTCTTCGATTTTACGGACCATTTCGTCGTGGGTCTGGCTGATGCCGGCCACCTCGAACTGCTCCATGGAATCGGCCACTTTCTTCTGCCATTGGGCGCGGCGAAAATCGCGAATGGCGTCCAAGGCTTCGCGCGTCTTGCGCTCCTTCTCCATCATGAAGGCCTTCTTTACGGCGAGGGCCTTATCGAAGGCGGAATTGGCGGTTTGCAACTGGCCCTGGTTGCGGGCCAGCGCGCTTTTCACCTGCTCGAGCTGCAAGGCGAAGCTGCCGGCCAGATCGTCGCGGCCGGCCTGGATGGAGGCCTTCACTTTAGAGGTGAGATCGGCCAGTTCGCCCTGGTAGCGGGCCTCCTCTTTTTGCAGGAGCGTGGCGTTGGCCTTGACCATGGCGATGCTCTCGTTCATGCGCGGCACCTGGTCGTTCATGTCGCGGATGTTCTGCTCGAGAATGATCTCCGGGTTTTCGCCCATGGAGATGAACATACCTACGAACGAACGGAATACGCGAGACAGTCGTCTCCACATCGAAAAGGCTCCATTCCGCGGCTTACTCGGGTTTGGGAGTCGAGGCCGGCGTAGCCGCGTGACCGCCGGTGGTGATGGGATTTTCCGCCACGAAATAAGATACGGAATCCGCTATCTTTTGTTCCTCTTCCTGCTTTTTCAAACGCCAGGCGAAGAAACGTTCCTTTTCCTTGGCAACCTGGTCGTTATTGGCCTGGATGCGCGAACGGTGTTCGGCCACTACGCTGTCGATTTCCGCCTGAATCTGTTGATTTTCCTGCTGTTTTTGCGATTCCAGTTGATTCAGGGACTTCTCCTGCACGCTTTCGAAGGTGTCCAGCGCCTGGTCGCGCTTCATGGCATCCTGGATGACGTCCTGGATGGGCGCCCCGACGGCCTCCAGGGCGACCAGGACGGAGCTGCGTTTGACATCGCGCGGCAGGCTGCGGATGTGCTCGCTGCGCAGCATGTCGCCCACCTTTTCGATGGTGAAGCCGTGGACCGGCGGGTGAATTTCGGCGGCCTGATAGATTTCGGCGAAAGCAGTGGGATTGTTGACAGGCGTGGTGAAGGTTGGCGGAGGGCCCACGCTACGAGCGATATCGGCAACGGCTTGAGCGGCTGTGGGGGGATGCGCCGCTCCCTCGTGTTCCTCGGGACGACCAGTCGATTCGTCCACAGAGACGAAGAGGTTATACCACTTCTTACTCATGTGACTTGTAGAGGCTCAAGGGAAGGGTACGACAATTGCATGGCGCGGGTCAAGGGCGCTCGAACTCGTTTGTTCACCGCGGAGACGCGGAGACGCAGAGGAAGAAAAAGACAAAAGGCAAAAACGGGAGAGCGCAGAGGAGGCAGAGGGAATTTCCGCTTCGCGGAGCTGCCGTATAGTGGAGGCGGGACGGGGAGATCAATTGCAGGTTGTCTTCTTTCCTCCTCTGCGTCTCCGCGTCCCCGCGGTGAACAATTTGTTTTCCGGGGTTACGGAGCGGGACCCACCCTGACCCGCGCCGGATTGCCGTATGGTTAGAAGCCGGGTGCTCAGATCACTACGCCGTTGGCGCGGAAGACCAACTTGGTGGGCGTGAAGGCGGGGATTCGACGAGGTTCGACCAGCGGTACGTTCGATCGCCAGAAGCTACGCGGGTCGCGCTTTTCGCCGGTGCGATAGAAGTGTGCGAGGTACGCGAGATCACAGGCCGAATAGTCGGAGAGCCAATGGTCGGCTTCGCGGATGCCGGTCTCATGCAGCAGAGCCAGGCCGTAGGCGGCGGCTTCCCGCTCGTAAGTCAGGAGAGTTGGCAGAAGGGATTCGTCCACTGGAGGCTGGCGGGTCTTGCCGATATCGAAGGCCTCGGGACTGGTGTTCCACTGCACGGTGTGGCCGAACAGGTGGGCCAGCAGAAAGAGGCGCTGCTCGGGGGTGACGGCGAAATCGATGTGGATCTCCGCGCCATCCAGATCGCCAATCAGCGGGTCGGGGATGTCGCGGGTTACCACGCGCACGTGGTAGCGGCGCTCGATTTGTTCCTGCACGCGGACGGAAAGTTCCAGGAATGGGAGGTCGCCTGCGGAGGGCACGGGACCATTATACGGAGGTGTCGGGTCTTCCGCACGAGCCACCGGTTGCGCTACCCCTCCTCCAGTGCCTTCGAGAATCAGGCCGACGCACTCGGTCAGCCACGCCCAACCGGCAGCCTCACTCTTGAGTTGCGCACGGCCCTTGGTGGTGAGGCGGTAGAACTTGGCTTCGCGTCCTGTTTCGGATTTCCTCCACTCGGTGCAGCGTGGGGTCCAGGGAGCCTTGCCGCACATTGAGAACTTCGCGCGAAATCTGTTGAATTCGCTGCGCGCTGGCGTAGCCGGGCAGATCGAGCGTGCCTCGCGGCCGACCGAATTTCGGTAATTGCGTGGACACCTGTGTCCACTAGATATACACAATGTGGATGTCGGGGCAAGCTACCGCATGCCCCACCACGGACACCCCTGTGTCACAATGGCCCGCCCGCCGGCACTATCTCCCCGCGGCAGGGGGCTTCTGAACCATTGAGAGCAATAGGCAAAAGACCACCAGAACACCGAGTCCGCCAGCGACTATCATAAGCTACTCCCTCACCTCGCATATCGGCTAAGCAATTCAGGGACCGTAGGAAATATTTGGGGGAAGATGGGCGAAGATGGGGGGTGTGGGACATAAGAGTCAGATCTCCTGATCTCGTCCCCGCAATTCCCGTGAAACCTGGAAATCGGATTGGCCTCAGATTTCGACCCCCGACCTCAGGGAAGCTGGCTGGCCGAAGCCGGGCCGATTCTGCGGTTTGCTTCCTGACCCGTTCTCGATAAGCAACAGGATCACACCCACGTTTTCCATGTGAGGCGATAGGCCCAGTGAATTCAACAGCGTAAAGAGACGTTAAGCCGT
>Ga0182018_10002309_pt1 | contig 19409 bp, 13 predicted proteins | sample 812P2MmetaG_FD_120490 | JGI IMG/M metagenome (GOLD analysis project Ga0182018, IMG submission 120490) | Permafrost microbial communities from Stordalen Mire, Sweden - 812P2M metaG | ecosystem: Environmental > Terrestrial > Soil > Wetlands > Permafrost | place: Sweden: Stordalen | collected... | reverse complement strand
CCGGCTGAGTTTAACTCATGAAAAGAGTGGATCGTGGATGAATCACGGCGCGATCGAATGGGAAGTCGAACGGCCGGTTGTCGGTTTCACGCGACCGACGCAGAATGCTAGGGTGATCCACAGATTCGACGTTTTGATTCTCGGTGCCGGGGCCGCGGGACTGATGTGCGCGGCCGAGGCTGGCAAGCGCGGGCGCAGCGTCGCGATTCTTGAGCGCGCGGAACGCGCGGGCAAAAAAATTCTTATCTCGGGCGGCGGGCGCTGCAACTTCACTAACATTCATTCCCAGCCGGATAATTTCATCTCCGCAAACCCGCACTTCGCGAAATCCGCGCTGGCCCGATATACGGCTTCGGATTTCGTCGCGCTCGTCGAAAAACATCGCATCCCCTACCACGAGAAAACTCTTGGCCAGCTGTTCTGCGACCGCTCGGCAAGCGACATCACCGACATGCTCGAAATGGAATGCGAGAGCGCAGGAGTGAAAACGTTCCTCAATAGCCGAATTATCGAGGTGCAGCGCTCGGCGGAGTTTGTTGTGTGCACGGAACTGGATGAGTTTCACGCACCGGCGCTCGTGGTTGCGACCGGCGGACTTTCAATCCCGAAAATCGGAGCCACTGCGTTCGGCTACGACGTTGCGCGTCAATTCGGGCTGAAGATTCAGCACACGCGGCCAGCGCTCGCGCCATTTGTGCTGGGATCTACAGAGCAAAGCCAATATTGTGATTTAGCTGGCGTGTCCACGGAGGTGGTAGTCGCCGCCGGGCAGCACTCGTTCAAGGAAAAAATACTGATCACCCACCGTGGGTTGAGCGGGCCGGCCATCCTTCAGATCTCATCCTATTGGAATCGGGGCGAGCCGATCCGAATTGACCTCGCACCCCATCGCGATGCGACGGCGGCGATTCGCGACGCCAAGGTGCGAGACATGGCGGCGGCCCGGTTGGCCTTCCAGCGATTTCTGCCCAAACGTTTCGCGACGCGTTGGCTTGATTTTCACACGCCGCCCAATTGGACGAAGCAGGCGTTGGCGGAACTGGAGCGCCAGACGCACGAATGGACCCTCACACCGGCAGATACCGAAGGCTATGAAAAAGCTGAGGTGACCGTCGGCGGCGTGGATACCGACGAGCTCTTGAGCAAAACGATGGAAAGTCGCAAAGTGCGGGGATTATTCTTTGTGGGCGAGGTTGTTGACGTCACCGGTCACCTCGGCGGTCACAACTTCCAATGGGCTTGGGCCTCAGGAGCGGCGGCGGGGCGAGCCCTGTGAACACTGCGCGGAGCCACGTCTTCAGCCTCAAGCCCTGCCCCAGCCGTGCCTAATAGGTGCTGAAAACAGCGGCCGGAATATAGTTCACGTATCGAACTAATGTTGATATGCTGGGGTAGAGTCCCATGCAAACGCTGCGGGAAAAATTGTCGCAGTCTTCCCGATTTCTAGTCGGAACGGAACTCGTTTCCGTGCGCGGTTCGATGGCCGAGGACAGCGCGATTAAGGCTCGCACCTTCGCCAATGAACTTGTTGCGAGTCCCGACATCGATTGGATTTCCATTACCGACAATGCCGGCGGCAATCCGCAACTCGCGCCGCTGGCCCTGGGCAGGCCAATTCTTTACGCGGGTAAGGAAGTGGTCATTCATTTCACCTGCAAAGATTTGAATCGCAACAGACTCGAAAGCGAAGCGTGGCTGCTGAATAGCGAGGGCTTTTACAACATTCTGGCTATGACCGGCGATTATCCCGTCGCTGGAAACGAAGGCCTGGCCAAGCCGGTTTTCGACATCGATTCCGTGGGCCTGATTTCCATGCTGGAGAAAATGAATCAAGGATTCGATCCGAAGGACGCTCTGGGCAATAGCAAAAAACAGCGGCTGCAGAAAACGCAATTCTGTATTGGCGCAGTGACCACGAATTTCAAACTGCGCGAAGGCGAAGTGGTTCCGCAATACCTGAAGCTCGAGAAAAAAATCGAGTGCGGCGCGCAATTCATCATCAATCAGATCGGTTTCGATTCGCGCAAGATTTCCGAGCTACGGCTTTACATGGACGCGCACGGACTGCAACAGACGCCGCTCATTGGTAACGTTTACTTATTAAGTTCGAGGGTCGTACAAATCTTTCACGAAGGTGCAATCCCCGGCGTGGTCGTTAGTAGCGCGCTCTCTGAATTTTGCCAGAAGCAGGCGCAATCGCCCGACCGCGGCAAGGCCTTCTTCTCCGAATTCGCCGCCAAGCAAATCGCCATCTATCGCGGACTTGGTTATCGCGGCATTTATCTCGGCGGCGTGCATAGCTTCGCCGCCATTGAAAAAATCCTGGCGATTGAAAAATCGTTTGCGCCCGAAGATTGGAAACAATTTGCGCGCGAGACTAAATTCTCTCGTCCCGGCGAATTTTTTTATTATGCGGAAAATTCGCAGAGCGGGCTCGCCGATTCGTCCAAACGCGACTCAAGCACGCCCGCGGCGTCCAAGCACGTCACTCTGGCCTACCAATTATCCAAGTGGGCGCACGATACGATGTTTGCGCCGGGCACTGCGTTCGCCAATTGGGGCGCGAAGATCTGCACGAATTCCGCGGATCCCGTCCAAGGCCCCAAGCCGTTGCGTGCACTAGAAAAAGTGAGCAAATCCTTTTTGTACCAGTGCAAGGACTGCGGCGATTGCTCGCTGCCGGACATCGCGTTTTTGTGCCCCGAATCGCAGTGTGCGAAAAATCAGCGCAATGGGCCGTGCGGCGGCACGCGCGAAGGCCGTTGCGAGGTGGATGGCTACGGCGATTGCATCTGGCTCCGCGCCTACGACCGGCTGAAGCACGACGGCAACGAGCGGGATTTATTGCAACACGCGCCGGTGGTGCAAAACCAAGGATTGCGCGGCACTTCCGCGTGGGCCAATAGCTGGCTCGGCCGCGACCACACCGCGAAGAAAGCCAATACGTTTGCGGACGAAGCGATTTCCGAAAATAAAAAACCAGTGGAAAGCAAAATCTAATGACCGAACAATTAAAAGTTGTCGGCGAGTTGATGAACAACTCCTACGCGCGCGCTCGGAAGGCTTTTTCCGAACGAAACGTAAAAGACTATCAACACCTGGCGAAACTCCAGACGGACTTAGGCGCGAGTTATCTGACGCTGAACATCGACGGCACGCAGCGCATTCAAGTCCGCATGGCGGAGATGCTGGCCTTTCTCCCCGACGTTATCCCCGCCATTCAGGAAGCCACCGCGACGCCCATCAGCTTCGACAATCCTTCCGTGGAATATCACAAGATCGCCCTGAAATATTACGATCGAAAAAAGAGTGGCCCGCCCATCCTGAATTCGCTGGCCGCTTCCCGGCAGAATCTCGATGAAATGATCGACCTGGTCAAGCATTACGACACGCTGGCCATCGTCATGGCCTCCGAACATTTTGTAGACGGCGGCGCTTCGCAGTGCCTCGATCCCCAGGACGCTTATCGCGCAGCCAAACATTTCGTCGAACTGCTCGTGACCAAGGCGGGGCGCACCAACGATCAAATCCTGATTGATCCAGGACTCGCGCCCGTCGGCGCGGACACCTACGGCCTCGTGAACATCGGCCTCGATGCCATGCGATTGATCAGCGCCGATCCGGATTTGAAAGGCGTGCACCTGATTGTCGGCCTTTCCAATTTCGCCTGGGGCACTCCGAAGGGCGTGCGCGAAGAATTGGAAAAGGCCTATCTCACTTTGGGCATGGAAGTCGGCCTTGATTTCGCGATCTGCAATCCGGAAAAGACGCCGGGCCCGCTGCCGCCGGACAATCCGATGGTGGACAAACTCCGTCAGGCTCTGGCCGTAGGCCGCGTAAAAGACGGCGAGAGCAGCGATATTGCCTGCTTCCGCCAAGTCGAGGCCATCATGGCCATCTGCAACGACGCTGCGCCCGTGGATTCCTAAGCACGCGCATGACTTCCGTCCCTCAAGACTCGAAGAGACTTTCTCTTCCCGCGGCGGCCGACGGCCGGAAAATCTGGCTGCGCGTCGGCACTTTGCTTGACGGTGTCAGCACCGGGCCGCTTCGCAACGCGCACGTGGTCTACGATAAGAACTCAATTATTTTCGCCGGCGAAAGTTCTCCGCCCGCGAATGTGATCAACGCCAATCAGCAAAACCCGGACCTGGATTTGCCGGATTTCACTTTGCTGCCCGGATTGATCGAAGCGCACGCGCACTTTTTCCTTGAAGGCGGCGAACTGAATCTGGATAAGCGCGCGGCCTATCTGAAACAAACGCCGGAAGATTTGTTGAAAGCCGCGCAAGCGCGACTGGATAAGCTTGTGCGCCTCGGAATCATCGCCGTCCGCGATGCAGGCGACAAGAATGGCGTTGGGCTGGCTCTCAGCAAACTTTATGCGGGCGGCAAAAGGCCGAAGATGCCCTATGTCGACAGTCCGGGCGCGGCGATTCATCACAAGGGGCGCTACGGAAGTTTCATGGCTGAGCCGGTTGAAAATTTCGAGTCGTTGAAACAGTGTGTCAAGGCGCGCGTCGTGGCCGGAGCTGATCGGATTAAATTGATTCCCACCGGCATCATCAATTTCAAGCAAGGCGCGGTCACCGCCGAGCCGCAAATGACCACCGCTGAAGTTTCAGAACTCGTTGCCGCTGCAAAATCTTTCGGGAAACAGACTCTCGCGCACGCTTCCGGTGACGTTGGAATCGAGCGCGTGATTGATGGCGGGGTGGATTCCATCGAGCACGGATTTTTCGTTCGCGAAGATCAACTCGCGAAAATGCGCGACCGGCAAATCGCCTGGGTGCCCACGTTTTCCCCGGTGCAGGAACAGGTTGACCACGCCGATCAAATGGGCTGGGACGCGCAAGTGGTTTCCAATCTTACCAAAATTCTGGAGCAGCATGCCGCGAGCCTGCTCAAGGCGCACAGTATGGGCGTGCAAATCATCGCCGGCAGCGACGCCGGTTCGTGCGGTGTCGCGCATGGCTTCGGTTTCTTGTATGAATTGGAATTGATGCAGCGCGCCGGCCTCGCGCCGATAACCGTCATCAATTCCGCGACGGGAGCGGGTTCAAAACGGCTGGCGTTCAAGGAAAATTTCGGGCAAATCAAATCCGGCTTTCAAAGCCGCTTCATCCTCACGCGCCATTCACCGCTCGAGGGCGTTTCAAATTTGCGCAGGCAAAAATGGATCGTGTTTGACGGCGACGTTTTTGAAAGCGACGAATCGTTTGACTCAACCGGGTTGTGAAGCTGGATTACGGATTCAACAAAATTTCCGGCGGGGCGTTATTTTCCTTCTCAACTTCCGGCGGCAAGCGATAGCGATCGGTGTAATGTAGTTTCACGTCGAACGGTTCGCCGGAGACGCTGCCCAAAAGTTCGCCGGGCTTGAATCAATTTTTTTGAGAGGCAGCAGCGTCTGGCCGCCGGCGCAGCGTTCGAGTTTGGGAATGGCGTCGAGTGCGTAGGATTTTTTGATAGCCAGTTACGGGATCGTCGTACAAAGCGCAAACATTCTTGGCCATAAGTTTTCGCGCCTCAGTTGCCCGCAGCATCTAAGGAAACCCCCGCGCCGATGTCCACTTTTCTTTCTTCGCGCAGAACTTTTAGAGGCCGGATCCGATGGGCCTACGCGGCACCGAGCTTCTCCAAGCGTTCGAGTGTATCGGGATATTTGCGAACGAGGAGCACGAGCGCTGATGCTTGGCGATTGGGCCGCGCGCGGCCTTGCTCCCATTTTTCGAGTGTTCTTTCATTGATCCGCAACTTCCGGGCGAAGACGGCTCGTGAGCAATGTAGTTTCTTTCGTGTGTCCTTAATCAACTTTGAATCCACCTTGGGAAGCGGCGCCGGCGCAACCTTGTAGGTGCGCAGCGTGAGCTTGCCTTCGCGATGGCTTTTCATCGCCGCCACGCCTTCGGCCAGTTCGTCAAATATCTGTCTCTTTGCCATCACCATATCCTCCGTAATCTCACGTTTCGCGCACGCTGCTTCGACTTGCGTGTTTGCAATTCTGCTTCGACCGCGCCTTTTAGTGCCTTCTTTTGTTTGGGCGTGAGATCGGCAGCCTCGTTCTTGTTGTAAAGCGTCACGAGCCAAATCTGTTGATCGGACAAGAAGAAGTAGTAGATGATCCGCAGACCGCCTCTGCGGCCCTTGCCGCGCCTTGGGTCTGCCCAGCGGAGTTTTCGGAAGCCTCCGGTTCCGGGAATCAAATCACCGGAGTCAGGATTGTTTGCCAGTTCGCTCTGCAACTTCCGGTAGTCGTCGTCACCAAGATAATCGGAGACGTAACGACTAAATGCCGGGGCTTCGATGAATTCCATTGAGGCTATGGTACGCCCTTAGCGTACAGACCTAATCATACGCTAATAGCGTATAGAGGTCAAATCGCCGCGTGCGCGCCTTCGGCGAAATGCCAGAGGCCGTGCCACACTGGCTGCTGTTTTGCCGCGCATTCTCCAGAAGCACAATCCGAATTGGACGATGCTTGACAATCCCGGCAGCATCTTCCAAAATCGCCACAGGCGAACAAAAAGCGAAAATTGGAGACGGGCCGCTTTCCCCACGCCCACGCTATTTCCGTGCCTCAAAACCTTTCTGCCTTGCGATCGAAACTCGAAGCGGCTCTGGCCGGCCGCATTTCTGCGCCTTTTGCGGTTCGCGATCACCAGCTTTTTCAGATGGCTTCCGCGGGCGTCGCCGAAATTGATTTTCTGACCAGCGGCTTGCCGCGCGGCGGGCTCACGGAAATTTATGGCCCGTTCTGCTCCGGCCGCACGAGTTTGCTGCTCTCTGCTTTGGCGTCCCGGACAGTGACGGGCGAGGTGTGCGCCCTTGTGGATGGATGCGATGCCTTCGATCCGCATTCGGCGGAAGCCGCCGGCGTGGAATTGAAAAAGCTGCTGTGGGTTCGCTGCCGGAATTTGGATCACGCCCTGCGCGCCACGGATTTGCTTTTGCAGGGCGGCGGCTTCAGTTTGATCGCGCTCGATCTGAGCGACGTTTCTTCAAAAAACATTCGCCACGTGCCGCTGCATGTTTGGTTTCGTCTGCGGCGCGCGGTGGAAAACACTCCCACAATATTGGTTCTTTTGAATCGCGAGTCGCAGGCAAAAATGTGCGCCTCGCTGGTTCTGCGTCTCGAAGCCGAGCCTGCCTGCCGGATCACCGTGCCGGAAATTTGCGATCCCGGTTTTTTGCAGCATTCGTTGTCGTGCTTGTTCGATGGATTTGAGGTTCACGCCGAACGAATTCGTTCCCGCGTGCAATCGGTTGCGGATGCATATGGCGGCCATGGCTCCGTCCCGATAATCGCAAACGGCATGACGTCAACTTTTAAAACCAAAGCGCTCTGGAGTTATTTCAGCCGCGTGCGAAACGGTCCATTGGCACCGTGAGGAGCGAACGCGTTCCGGTTGAAGCAATGCGCTCCGCGCAGCGCGGGCGATCAAACTCTTATGGTTTTTGCGGCCATTCACGTTCCCGATTTTATCCTGCAAGCCGTGGTGCGCGCCGAGCCGTATCTTCACGGCCGCGCGCTGGTGCTCATCGAAGGCATTCCTCCGCTGGAGATTGTTGTGGCGGCCAGCGAAGCTGCCGCGCGCCTGGGAATTGAGCTCGGCATGGCCAAGTCGCAAGTGGAGCAGTTTCGCGGCATTGAAATTCGTCATCGTTCCAGCGCGCAGGTTCGCGCGCACGAAAAATCCGCCCATGCGGCCTTGCTCGATCTCGGTTGGTCTTTTTCGCCGCGCCTTGAAGATGTTGCGCCAGACACGATCGTCCTCGATCTAGCGGGCCTGCATGTTCTCCACGCCTCCGAAGAAAATATCGCGGATCAATTGGTGCAGCGCGCTTGCGCACTGGGACTCACCACAAACGTGGCGATCGCATCCAAAATTGAATCTTCGATCATTGCCGCGCGCAGTTTTTCGGGGACCACGTTGATCCCCGCGGGCCAGGAATCGGAACGCTTGGGCCCCTTGCCGGTTCAGGCGCTTTCGCCGTCCGCGGAGCTTCGCGAAACATTGGAGCGCTGGGGAGTGCGCACCTGCGCGGCGCTGGCGGCCTTGCCCGTTCTGAATTTATCGGAACGCTTGGGACAGGAGGGCGTGCGCCTCCACACTTTGGCTCGCGGTGAAAATGCGCGCGCGCTTATTCTTGCCGAACCTGCCGCATCTTTCGAGGAAGAGATGGAACTCGACGACGCCGTGGAGGAACTAGAGCCGCTGGCGTTTGTTCTCGGCCGGCTGCTCGATCAACTCTGCGCCCGTTTGAACGCGCGCTCCCTCGCCGTGCAAGTGATCCGCGTGCGATTCGATCTGGAACGTTCGCCCGAAAAAAATATCCGCACTCTGGAAGATGATTTTCGCCAAAAAGCGGGCGCGTCCACTTATGAAAATGAGCTGACGCTGCCTTTGCCCATGCGCGATTCCAAAATGCTTCTGCGATTGCTTCGTTTGAAGCTGCAAGCCGATCCGCCATCGGCCCCGATTCTTAAAGTCGTGATCGCCGTCGATCCCACCGCGCCGCGCTCGACACAAGGCGGATTATTTGTCGCCGGTTTTCCCGATCCCGAAAAGTGGGAGCTGATGCTCGCTCGCCTGGCGAATCTGGTGGGTGAGGCCAATGTCGGCTCGCCCGAATTGATGGATACCCATCTTCAAGGTGAATTCCGGATGGACCGTTTCGCAACTTTTTCAAAAGAGCCGGGCGTTGCTCGAAACAGAAAAAGCGTCCCAGCGAATCAGGACAGCCACGCGTCGTTACCACAGGAACCGGTGACGGCATTTCGTGTTTTTAGACCGCCCTTCGCGGCGAAGGTCGAGTTGCGCGAAGAGTGTCCGGTGCGCATCGTGTTTTGCGGCGTGCGCGCGGAAGTGATCGTCGCCTCCGGTCCCTGGCGCACCTCGGGAAATTGGTGGGGAGAGGGCGTTTGGCAGCACGACGAGTGGGACATCGAGATTCGTTGCGATTTGAAGCAGTACGCTCCGCGCAGTCGATTGAAGCAATGCGCTCCGCGCAGTCCGGCTGCCGCCAATCTCGCCGCCGCAGGCGATCGCCCTGCGGATTGTCCTACCTACGACGAGCGCGAGCAAAATCCAGCCGCGCGTTCAGATTCTGCTCTGCGCGATGGCATGTACCGCATTTATTACGACGGCCTGCGCCGCAGTTGGTTTGTGCGCGGAGCGTACGATTGAAGTACGTCGAATTGCATGCGCGCTCGGCCTTCAGTTTTCTCGAAGGGGTTTCGCTGCCCGAAGCGCTGGCCGCGGAATGCGCGAAGCATGAAATGGGCGCCATGGCGCTGCTCGATCGCGACGGCATGTACGGCGCGCCGCGATTTTATCTGGCCGCGAAGAAGATTTCCCTGCGGGCGCATATCGGCGCGGAGGTCACTTCCGCAAGCGGCTGGCGTTATCCGCTACTCGCGGCCTCGCGCGAAGGATACCAAAATCTTTGCCGCCTGATTACGCGCATGAAATTGCGCGCGCGAAAAAACGAAGGCCATATAGAAGAGCAAGAATTCGCCGGCAATTCCGCAGGACTGATTTGCCTCACGGGCGGCGAAGAAGGGCCGCTGGGGCACGCGCTCGCGCAAGGAGGAACCGCAAGCGGAATCGCATGTGTCCAACGGCTCGCGGAACTTTTCGGCCGCGAAAATGTCTATATCGAATTGCAGCGCCACTTTTCCCGCGACGAAGAGGCGCGTAATCAAGCGGCTCTCGAAATCGCGCGCACAGCGCGCCTGCCCTTGCTGGCGACGAATGGCGTTTGCCACGCGCTGCCGCAAGAAAGGGAAGTGCTCGACGTTTTTACCTCTCTCCGGCATCACCGCACGCTGGCCACCGCCGGACGCCTGCTCACCCGCAACGCCGAGCGCCACGTGAAGGGCCCCGCCGAGATGGTCCGTTTGTTTCGGGATATTCCCGAAGCCATCGCCAACACCGAAATTCTTTCCTCTCGTCTTGAATTCACTTTGAAAGATCTGGGATACCAATTCCCGAAATATCCGGTTCCGGATGGCGCATCGGAAATGCAGTTTCTTCGCGCGCGCACACACGATGGCCAGCTGCAGCGCTACGGTCCCGACGATGAAAAAGCGCGGAAGCAGATGGAACGCGAGTTGGCATTGATCGAGAAACTCGAGCTGGCCGGTTATTTCCTGATTGTTTGGGACATCGTGCGCTTTTGCCGCGAGAAAAATATTCTGGTGCAGGGGCGCGGTTCGGCCGCCAATAGCGCGGTCTGCTACGCGCTGGGGATCACCGCCGTCGATCCCGTCAAAATGGATTTGCTGTTCGAGCGATTTCTTTCCGAAGAGCGCGGCGAATGGCCCGATATCGATCTCGATCTTCCCAGTGGCGATCAGCGCGAGCGCGTCATTCAATATGTCTACGAACGCTACGGAAAATTGGGTGCGGCGATGACCGCCAACGTGATCACCTACCGCGGCCGTTCGGCGGCGCGCGAAATCGGCAAAGTGCTCTCGTTCGAATCCGAAGCTCTGGAGCGCCTGACGAAATTAGTAGGGGCCTGGCAATATAAAGGCGCCGACGATACGCCCAATCAGCAGTTTCGCGCGGCTGGCTTCGATCTCCGGCATCCGCGAGTCCGCAAATTTTTCGATCTCTGGCGCACCATTCAGGATTTGCCGCGCCATTTAGGGCAGCACTCCGGCGGAATGGTGGTGTGCCAGGGCCAGCTCGATTCGGTTGTGCCGCTCGAACCGGCCACCATGCCGGGGCGCGTCGTGGTGCAATGGGACAAAGAAGATTGCGCCGACATGGGCATCGTGAAAGTGGATTTGCTCGGCTTGGGCATGATGTCCGCGCTGGAAGATTCGCTAAAAATGATTCGCGACGATTATGGCGAGGAAGTGGATTTGGCGCGTTTGCCCGCCGACGATCCCGCGGTCTACAGCGCGCTGCAAAAAGCGGACACCATCGGCATGTTCCAAATCGAAAGCCGCGCGCAGATGTCCTGCTTGCCACGTCTGCACCCGAAATGTTTTTACGACATTGTCGTGCAAGTGGCTATCATTCGTCCCGGTCCGATCGTCGGCAAAATGGTGAATCCATATTTAAAGCGCAGGCAGGGCCGCGAGGCGCCCAACTGTTTGCATCCTTCGCTTGAAAGCACGCTCGCCCGCACGCTGGGAGTGCCTCTGTTTCAAGAGCAGTTGCTGCGCATAGCCATGATCGCCGCAGGATTCACAGGCGGCGAAGCCGAAGAATTGCGCCGCGCGATGGGCTTCAAGCGCTCCGAGCTGCGCATGAAAGCCATCGAGGAAAAACTGCGCGCGGGAATGTCGCGCAATGGAATTGCCGGCGAAACGCAAGACGCCATCGTGCAATCCATCGTGTCTTTCGCGCTCTACGGTTTTCCCGAATCGCACGCCGCGAGTTTTGCGTTGCTGGCCTACGCCAGCGCTTATTTGAAGTGTCATTACCTGGCGGCGTTCACGGCAGCGCTGCTCAATAACCAGCCGATGGGATTTTACAGTCCAGCGGTGCTCGTAAAAGATGCGCAGCGGCACGGCCTGCGCGTCAAACCGATCGACGTGACCTGCTCGGACTGGCTCTGCACACTCGAACGCGATCGCGAGAATTTTGTCATGCGCCTCGGTATGCGCTACGTCAAAGGCTTGTCCGCCGCCACAGGCTCTGAGATCGCTCGTCAGCGCGCCATTCACGCATTTACAGCTATCGACGATTTGAAGCTGCGCGTCCCCACAGTACAAAAATCCGAACTCACGGCACTCGCGGAAGTGGGTGCGCTAAATTTTATCGCCGGCCACACAGCGTTTCATCGCCGCGACGCGTTGTGGCAAGTAGAGCGCGCCGCGCGTCATGCTGGCCCTTTGCTAGAAATGTTGAAAGAAGAAACGCAAGAATTGGAGAAGTCCAGCGACTCGATTGTATTCCCCGCAAATTCCACAGCAGTGTCAGCCTCGCCGTTATCGCCAATGACCGCGGATGAAAGATTGATCGCCGATTATCGCGGCACGGGCCTCACTGTGGGTCCGCATCCCATGGCCTATCGCCGCGCGCAAATCAAAGCGCAAGGCATTCGCGCGGCGTGCGAGCTTCGCGATCTTCCAGATGGCGCGCGAGTGCGCATTGCCGGAGCGGTGATCGCGCGGCAACGCCCCGGCACGGCCAAGGGCTTTGTGTTTTTGAGCCTCGAAGATGAAACCGGCATCGCCAACACCATCCTCACGCCGCAAATGTTTCGCGAAAATCGCTTAGTGGTTGTCGAGCAGCAATTCCTAGTCATCGAAGGCCAGCTGCAAAATCAAGAGGGCGCGATTTCGGTCAAGGTCGAAAAGGTTTGGCCGCTCTCCATCGCGCGCGTAGACGCTCAGTCGCACGATTTTCACTAATCGAGCGACGCGGCGCGCATGTGGAACGCGACGGCGCCTGCGCGATTCTAAAATTTATTGAGGTTGTTCTGCGAGATCGGACCGGACGGTGGTTACGGCCGCTGTCGGCGTCTTCGCGGGCGCGGAATTCCAATGCGGCAATTCGCGGCGGCCCAGCAGCGCCTCTGCCGCCCACGCGCCGAGATACGTTGAGAGCGCCACGCCGTGCCCGCAGTAACCGCCCAATACGATGGCGCGCTCGCTAAGCGGATGCCGTTCAAAGATCGGCGTCCAGTTCTCCGTCAGCAGAATCGGTCCTCCCCAGCGATGAGCGATCGCGACGTCGCGAAGCGCCGGATGCAAATTGCGAACGCGAGTTTCCAAACGATCGAGAAGCGTTTTCGTTTTTCCTTTCTCCACGGACAATCCATACAAGCCCCGCCAATCATCCACCTCCACCAGACCGCATCCAAAAATCGCGGCACTGCTGCGCATTAGGCGGCCCCACAGATAAGGGAAATCCACGGTATAAAAAGGTTTTCGCGCGCCCAACCCGATCGCTTCGATTTGTTGTTCGGAGAGCGGCTCGGTCGCAAGGGCCAGCGTGAGCTTGGGCGTGGTGCTCTCATTGAGCGCGCTTAATTCAAGCGACATCGCGTTGGTCGCGATCAAAACTCGATTGGCGCGAATCTCGCGGCCGCGTGAAGTGAGCCGCAATGGATTTTCAAACGCGATCTGCTCCACGCGCGCATTCTCAAATATCAGCGCCCCCGAATCCTGAGCGATCCGCGCAACGCCGCTCACGATCTTGCCGGGATCAACCGTGCCGCCCGCGACCTCATCCACCACGCGCAACTTCCCCGAATCGGTCCATGCAATCGGCGAATCCGCGGAGCCGCCAGAGCGCCCGATTTCCCAAGCGCCGGTGAGATTGAGATCGCAATCAATCCGCAGCGCTCGCAAAATCTCGCTGAATCCTGTCAGCACATCGCCGAGTCCCGGCAAATCCCCCGACGCCGCCTCCGCGAGCGCCATTCCCCCGGTTCTGCCGCTCGCACCGGCTCCAATAGTTTCCGCTTCAAGCAGCGCAACGCTGGTCTCGGGCGCTATGCGCCGGAGCCACGCCGCGGCAGCCAGGCCCGTGAAGCCGCCGCCAATAATCGCGACATCCACTTGAGCAGGCAACTCGGCGGCGCTCACACCAGGCGCCGATCGAAAATCGATCGTCCACGGCGAATCGCCCCATGCATGTGCGGGTTTGCTCATGGGTTAGGAACCGACGTATCGCAACGAAGTTTCGCCCGAAATGTAGCAATCACATTCAGGCAAGCCGTGATGTGCCTCGGTGTTCCGACAACCGTCGGCACGCGCGCAGCATCGAAATATCGAATCGCCCGGCATGTGTCGTATAGGACCATCGGGTAAACCGTGTATAGACGACAATGCGCTCGCGAAGGAGAATGTGTGAGAGCCAGATTTCATCTCATTTAGGTTTCCGAACAAAAGCTCGCGATTGCGGCACTCCCTGCTCTCCTGGTCTCAATCGATCGAAGCTAACACACTCCGCGCGATCTTTGCAGCACGTGGATTCTCAGGTAGACTCTCATGGTTTCTGCCGAAAAACTTCTAAGTATGCCAACTGACTCGTCGACCGAGACGCCAAGCCAGAGCGTCATCCAATTAGAAAACGTCTCAAAAGTTTATGGGACCGGCGCCGCGGTACACGCCCTTCGCAATCTCGATCTCTCGGTCGCCAAAGGCGAGCGTGTAGCGGTGATGGGCCCCTCGGGCTCCGGAAAATCGAGCCTGCTGAATCTAATCTGCGGTCTCGACCAGCCCACCTCCGGCTCGGTGAAAGTGGCCGGCGTCGAGCTATCGGATCTCAGCGACGACGCGCGCACGCGCCTGCGACGCGAAAAAATCGGCATGATTTTCCAGACGTTCAATCTCCTGCTCACGCTCAGTGCGCTCGAAAATGTCGCGTTGCCGCTTCGGTTCCAAGGCGTGCGCAAGCGCGAAACCGACGAGCGCGCCCTCGCGATGCTCATTCGCGTCGGCCTCAAGCACCGCATCGATCATCGCCCCGACGAACTTTCCGGCGGCGAGCGCCAGCGAGTGGCCATTGCCCGAGCGCTCATTTTTCATCCCCCGCTTCTTCTCGGCGACGAGCCCACAGGCAATCTCGATTCCGCCACTGGCGAAGAAATTCTCTGCCTGCTCGACGATTTGCACCGCGAATACAACAGCACCCTTCTGCTCGTCACCCACAATGACCAAGCCGCGAGCTACTGCGATCGCATTCTGACTCTGCGCGACGGTCAAATTATCAAATCGGAACGCTCCACGCGCTGCGGCCCCGGGGCCGTCTAATGCTTCTCGCGTTGTGGCTGATCACCCGTCGCCAGTGGCGCGCGCACGGCATTCGCGTGGTGCTCACCACGCTGGGCATCGCTCTCGGAGTCGCGGTATTTTTTGCTATTCACACCGCCAACGTAGCCCTTCTCGATTCGCTTCAGCAAACCGTCGAAAAAGTAGCCGGCAAATCCACACTGCAAGTTACCGCCGGCGAAACCGGCTTCCCGGAACAGGTTCTGGACACCGTTCGCGCCACGCCCGGCGTCAAAGTCGCGGAGCCCGTGATCGAAGTCGCCGTGCACACCACCTATCCTGGCGAAGGAAATCTCCTGGTGCTCGGCGTGGACACCACCGGCGATCAGCAATTGCGCGATTACGAATTCGATCGCTCCGCCACAGAGATCGTTGATCCGCTCACCTATCTCGCGCAGCCAGCCTCTATCTTGCTCTCGCGCACATTCGCCGAGCGCCACGGGCTCAAGATCGGAGATACGCTGCCGCTGCTCACCTCCGACGGCAGAAAAGATTTCACGGTAGAGGGAATTTTTAAGCCCGTTGGAATCGGCGAAATCTTCGGCGGAAACATCGCCGTGATGGACGTCTACTCGGCGCAAGTCGTTTTCAGCCGCGGCCACAAATTCGATCGCATCGATCTGATGAATTCCCCCGATGTTCCGGTGGACGTCGTGCAGCAGCGCATCCGCGCACAATTGCCCGCCGGATTCCAGGTCGATCGCCCCGAAGCTCGCGGCGCGGATCTCGATAACGCCGTCAGCGCGCTGCGCATCGGCATGCAGATCACCAGTTTCATCGCGCTCCTGGTGGGCGTGTACATCATCTTCAATTCCTTCACTATCGCCGTGAATCAGCGCTGGAAAGAAATCGGCGTGTTGCGCGCCATCGGAGTCGAAGGCTACAACGTCAATCGCATGTTTCTGTACGAAGCATTCGTGATGGGCGTGCTGGGTTCGCTGGTCGGAATCGCCGGCGGCTATTCCATGGCCGCTGGTGCCGCGAAAGTCATGGGAGGCGTCGCCGGCGCGGTCTACGGAGTCGTCTCATCGCCCGCGCGCGTGCATTGGGATCCCCGCGCGGCGCTTACCGCGGTGGGGCTCGGTGTGGTGGTCTCGATGCTCGGAGCGTGGTTTCCCGCCCGCGCCGCTTCGCATCTCGATCCCATTCTTGCGTTGCACAATGTCGAAACGCGCGGTCAAGAACGCGTGGTGGGATGGGGCCGCATCGCTCTCGGCCTGTCGCTCGCCGCGCTCAGCCTGATTCTGATTCGTTTGTTTCCCCCGCACGTCGGCATGACTTTGCCCTTTTTCTACGCGGCGCTGATGCTGCTCGGTCTCACGGCTCTGCTGCCCGTGATGGTGCGCTGGCTCGCGCGCGGATTGCGGCCGATCATGGATTGGGCGGGCGGTTCCGAAGGCGCGCTGGCTGTCGATTCGCTGATCCAGGCGCCGCGGCGCAGCTCGGCCACGGTCGGCGCGCTGATGGTCGGCCTGATGTTTGTCTTCGCGACGGCGGCCTACATCCAAAGCATCCGCCACGTCATGGATCGCTGGATGAACCAGATGATCAATTCCGATATTTTCGTGACCACTTCGGCCACACTGCGCAGTTCCACGTATCATTTCAGCGAAGAGCTTGGCTTGCAAGTCGCGCAAATCCCCGGAGTAGCGCGCGCCGAAGACGTGCGCTTCACATCCATCCCGTTTCGCGGCGATTCCTCGGCGCTAGTGGCGCTTGGCATGCAAGATTTTCTCAATCGCGCGCACGGCGCCATCGATGGCGCCGATGAAAAAACCGTTGGCGCGAAGCTGACCAGCGGCCAAGGAGTGCTGGCGTCCCGGAATTTTGACACTCGCTGGGGACTCGGCGTCGGCGACACCGTGAGCCTTGAAAGTCCCACGGGCGCGCTGGTATTGCCGATCGTCGGAGTGGTGGACGACTATCGCTCCGAAAAAGGCACGATTTTCATGGACCGCGCGCTCTACAAGCAACATTGGAACGACTCCGCCGTGGATTTCATCGACGTGGATCTAAAGCCCGGAGCCGATCCGAACACAGTAAAGCAGGCTATTGAAACGCTCACCGCCGGAAACGAACAGGCCTTCGTCTACACCAACGTCGAGTTCAAGCATTGGGTCTCGGGACTCGTCGATCAATTCTTCTCGCTCGACTACATGCAATTGGTCGTGGCCGTTCTTGTAGCCATGATTGGTATCGTCAATACGCTGATTATTTCCGTATCCGAGCGCCGCCGCGAAATTGGAATCGCCCGAGCCATCGGCGCCCTGCGTTCTCAGGTTCGCAAGATGGTGCTGCTCGAAGCCGTCGCGATTTCGATCATCGGAGTGATCGTCGGCACCCTCGCCGGCATACTCGACACTGTTTTCATGGCGCGCACCCAGTCCGTAATTTTGGTCGGCTATTCGATTCCATTTTACTTTCCCTGGAGTCTGATCTTGTTGACGCTGCCGGTTGTGATCGCGGCATCCCTCATGGCCGGATGGTGGCCCGCCCGCCACGCCTGTCGAATGCAGGTGATTGAGGCTATCGGCGGTGAATAAATCTTTCGTAGATCGCTCTGTACAAACAGCGGCCACGCCGCGACGCGTGGCCTTGCTGTTCGCCGCGCTTTTTCAAGCCGCGTTTCTCTTCCCGGCTCTCGCCGCTCCCAATCCGCAGGCCGCGCCGGACGCTGCCAAGATCATGCAAGACGTCTATCAGCAGAACACCAGCCGCGATATGACGCTCAAGGCTACGCTCGACGTCTACGACAAACAGGGCCAAATGCTGCGGAAAAAGTTCGTTCTGCTGCGCATCGGTTCGCTGGGCGACAGCAAGACACTCGTTCGCTTTACCGATCCCAAAGAAATTCGCGGCGTCGAATTGCTTTCACTGAATCAGCGCGGCGCCAACGACCGCCAGTGGATGTACATCCCCGCAACCGACCGCGTGCGCAGCGTCGCTCCGCGCGAGCGCTCCGAGCGCTTCGTCGGCAGCGATTTCACCTACGAAGATATCGCCGAGGATCCGCTCGACGATTTCACCTACCGCCTGCTGAGCGACAACGAATTGATCGACGGCCACAAAACCTTTAAGATCGAAGCTACGCCGGTCTCCGCGGACAGTTCGCAATACAAGTACATCTACTACTGGATCCTGCAGGACGTTCCCTGCATCGTCCACGCCGAAATGTACGATCAGGACGGTCATGAAGTCCGCACCATGCACGGCACCCAGTTGAAAAAAGAATCCGGCATCTCGGGTTTCCGGCACATCGAAGTCAATTCCGTCGCCGACGGCACGCACACGGTTCTCACCATCGATGAAGCGCACTTCAACACTGGCCTGAGCCCCGACCTTTTCACATCCGACGCTCTCGGAAAGCCAGCGCCCGCGATCCCTGGTTCGGAAACTCCTTCCGATCATTAGAAGCCTCTAGATTTAATGCACCGAAGCCATCGCCGTGAAATTCGTCTGCTCCGCCCACGGTTCGGCGCTATGCTGTGGGGTCGCCCGGGAGCTCTGGGCAGATCAACGCTGTTCGAGAGGCCGCAAGAATGAATCCGATGCGCCAAAGATTCGGGGTAGTTGTTGCAGTCTTTGTGGTTGCGATTGCGGCATTCGCGCAGAACACGACTCCTGCGCCGGCGGATATCGAATCGCGCGTCGAATCCATCCTCAGCAAGATGACCCTCGATGAAAAAATAGACCTCATCAGCGGCGTCGATAGTTTCTACATTCGCGGCATTCCCCGCCTCGGCGTGCCGCGCATCAAGATGGCCGATGGACCGATCGGCGTGCGCAACTACGGCCCCGCCACCACCATGGCCGGTGGCATTGCGCTCGCCGCCACCTGGGATCCGCAATTGGCCGTGCGCGTCGGCACCGAACTCGGCCGCGACGCTCGCGCCAAGGGAGTTAATTTTCTGTTGGGGCCGGGCGTGAATCTCTATCGCGCGCCGATGAACGGCCGCAATTTCGAGTATCTCGGCGAGGATCCGTTCCTCGCCTCGCGCATCGCCGTCGGCTATATCGATGGCGTTCAGAGCCAGGGCGTCAGCGCGACGATCAAACATTTCATGGGCAATAATTCCGAATTCGATCGCCACAACACCGACGATCAAATCGACGAACGTACGCTGCGCGAATTGTACCTGCCGGTATTTGAAGCCGCCGTAGAGGAGGCGCACGTTGGCGCCGTGATGGATTCCTACAATCTGACCAACGGCGAGCATATGACGCAGAACCCAATCCTCGATACCGACATCCTGAAAAAAGAATGGGGATTCCAGGGCGTGCTCATGTCGGATTGGGATGCGACCTATGACGGCGTGGCCGCAGCCAACGCCGGCCTTGATCTAGAAATGCCTTCCGGCAAATTCATGAACCGCCAAACGCTCGAGCCGGCGTTGCAACAAGGCCTCGTTTCCCAAGCCACCATTGACGACAAAGTGCGCCGCATTTTGCGCGATGCCGTGCGCTTCGGCTGGCTCGATCGCGATCAACTCGATCCTTCGATCCCGCGCTATAACCAGCAGGGCCGCCAAGTCGCGTTGCAGGCCGCGCGCGAAGCCATGGTGTTGCTGAAGAATGATGGTGGCCTTCTCCCACTCAATAAAAGCGCCATCCATTCCGTCGCCGTCATCGGACCCGACGCCTATCCCGCCGTCCCGGTCGGCGGTGG
>Ga0182018_10002308_pt1 | contig 19410 bp, 15 predicted proteins | sample 812P2MmetaG_FD_120490 | JGI IMG/M metagenome (GOLD analysis project Ga0182018, IMG submission 120490) | Permafrost microbial communities from Stordalen Mire, Sweden - 812P2M metaG | ecosystem: Environmental > Terrestrial > Soil > Wetlands > Permafrost | place: Sweden: Stordalen | collected... | reverse complement strand
CGGATTGCTCTCCGTGTTGTGCGCGATTTTCACCGAGAACGGGTTTCAAGTCTTGAATCTGAACGGCCTGCTGACCGGAGCCGCCAACTCCCTGTATCACGTTCAAACCGGCAACGACGGGGATTTCAACTGGCAGACGGTTCTGGGCGGCGTGGTTCCCCTGCTCGTGTTCTGGCTCGTCTGGGCCGTCATTTTCCGGCGCGCCACCAAATCCGACGAACCCGGCGCGCTCCTCAAACGGCTCACGCGCTGGCTGCTGCGCGGGAGCATTCTCGAACTCATCATCGCCGTGCCGAGCCATGTCATCGTCCGCCGCCGCGACGATTGCTGCGCACCCGTCGGAACTTTTTGGGGCATTGCGACGGGAATTTCCGTCATGCTCCTTTGTTTCGGCCCGGGCGTTTTCTTTTTGTTCGTTGAACGGTGCAAACGGCTGCAACCAAAAGAGACGAATCCAGCCGACGCGCCAAAAAATTAACTCATTCCGACGCAATCCGGTAAGCCAGGCCGACACTGATGATGATGGATATAATTCCAAAAATCGCGAACCCGCCGTAAATCAGATAAAACACCGCGACAATCGAAAAGAGGGCCAGCACACCGGCGATGATTCCAAGAGTGGTGTGTGTTCCGCGCGCCAGCAGCCGCGCGCCGTAACCGGACAACGCGCCGATGGCCACGCCCGACAACGGAAATCTGAAGCCCGCCCACAGGTAAAATCCATAAACCAAACCGCCGCCCAGCGCCGCGCCCAAAAACGCGCCGAGAATTCCCAGACCCATGCTGAATTCTCCCGACTGTTTCGGCTTTGCCGCCGCCATGGACTTGACCGGCGCAATGGGTTTTGGGGCCGATGGCAATGGCGGAATTGCCCTGGCAGGCGCAGGCGCGGGTGCGGGCTCATGCCGGTTGATTTTTAATCCGCCGGAAGCGGGCACGATGGGTGGTGGCGCAATTGGCGCGGCGGAAAATTGTCCGGCCAGCATTACGTTTGCTGTCGCCGTTCCATCCGCGCCGCAAACGGGACAATTCACCGTGAACGGCATCCGCCCGCCGACCGGCTCGACATCAAACTTGTATTTCTGGCCGCAAACACAAACAACCTTCAATTCCATAAGATTTTCTTCCTGAAAATTTGCCTGACGGTCAAAGGGAATTTTCGCGCGCAGGTTAAATCTGGCGTGCAAGTGTGTCCAATCTCAATTTGCAATAATCGCCGTTGAAAATTGTTGCAACGGAAACGCGCCCGGTTCCGTCTGATAAGTTGGGTCATAAAAAGTTTCATTCGCATCCACGGGCGGAGCATGTTAAATTTGAACCACACACAAGATGGCAGGCGCATCAAAGGAAACGGTCGGGGACGCACCGGCGACACAAGAACGGTTCGGACGGTTTTATCTTCAGGAGCTGCTTAACAGCGGCGGAATGGCGGACATCTGGCTTGTCACCGACGGACGCGGCAAACCGTATGCGTTGCGAAAGTTGAAAAGCGATCTGCGTTTTAATTTCACCGCGCGCCGCCGTTTTCTGCGCGGCTGCGAAATTCTCTCGCAACTCAACGAAAGCAACTACATCATCGGTTACGTCGAGCACGGCAAGGCGGACGGAACTCATTACCTGCTCATGGATTACATCGAGGCGGACAATTTGAAGCTGCTGTTCGCGCGGCAGGACCCGGTGCTGGCCGAAAACGTGGCGCAAATCCTGATTGACATGGCGCTGGGCCTGAATCACGTCCACGAAAGCGGGTTCATGCACCTGGATTTCAAGCCGGAAAACGTCCTGGTCACGCGCAACGGCAACGTGCGGCTGATTGATTTTGACCTGGCGCAGCCGATTCCCGAAAAGCCGGTGAAACTTTCAAAAAATCCCGGCACGCCCGGCTACATGGCGCCCGAACAGTTGCGGCGCGAACCGGTTGATCCGCGCGCGGACATTTTTGCCTACGGCGTTGCGGCGTATGAATTGGTGACGAACCACAAACCGTTCCCCGGCGAGACGCCTGCGGAAATTCTCGCGGCGCAGTTTAATTCCGCCAATCCCACACCGCCGCGCGAACACAATGGAGCAATTCCCCCCGCGCTGGAGGATGTGATTCTCAAGTGCCTGGCGCGCGATCCCGAACGACGCTACCCGTTCATGAGCGTGCTGGTGCGCGATTTGGAAGCCGCGCTTTACGTCTGATTCAGGCGGCGAACAGGAGATAACCACCGCAGACGGCGATCAAGCAGCCGGTGACGCGAACCATTTTTTCGGAAACGTAAACTGTGCCTGTCCACGAAGTCTTTCTGGGGAAACTGTATGGCAAACCGACATCCTTGCTCGAAGCGAAATTCCTGCTTTTTTTATGCAAGGTGGGGCAATAATCCTCGTATTGGCCGTTGAAAGGCAGAAATAATGAAAGCACAACTAATGTCAGCCCATATCGCGCCGCATTTCCATGCAGGGGGAGCCGGTTTTTTTCTTTTCCTGTTTTTTGTCATCGCGGCCGTGGCGCTGATTTTGACCTGGGTTTCAAAGGCTAAGGACACCCAGGAAAAGGACAAATGACCGGCTCTGCCGGGCCTTGATTCCCAAACCGGGGCGGCAAGCCAATGGCTGTCGTTTCCGTGGCATTTGACAGTTGCCGCAACAGGCGCACATTTAGGGTGTTGGTATCTATAAACATTGATTTTATGAAAACGAGAAATTTTCAAAGCCCGCTGCTGGCCGCCGGCATCGTCGCCGCCCTGACACTCGCGGTGGGAATCGCTCCGGCACAAGATTCCACCAAAGCCCAAAACCCGGGTATGAGCCAGGCTGCTCCGAAATTGTCGGACGTTGTTTCACAAGTCATCCAACTTTCCAAGGCGAACGTTGGCGAGGGCACCATCATCACGTTTATCCAGAATTCCGGGAACAACCACACCCTTGACGCGGCACAGATCATTTATCTGAATCAGCAGGGCGTTTCCCCGGATGTCGTCAACGCCATGATCAAGCAGTTCAACTGGCCGGGAAACGGCACGCCGGTTGCGAACCCGCCCGTTTTTCAGGCAAGCTACGCCAGTTACACCATTGCCCAATCGCCCAAGGCGGCGGCGAATTCCCCCAATTTGCAGACGAACTACGTCATGATACCGCCGGCAACAACCCCCGTTCAAATCGCGCCGGCCTATTATTATCCGTATCCTCCCCCCTATTATCCGTATTACTACGGCTATGGCTGGCCGCCGGTATCGCTCTCGTTTGGATTTGGCTGGCGCGGGGGCGGCTGGCATGGTGGCTACCATCATTGATTCAAATTGCGAATCTGATTTTTTGCGCCGGTACGAAATGGGTTGTGGATTGGCGCACTTAGCGCGGCGTCCAGATTGCACCCGCCGCCCGGCTCCAGGATTTTGCCTCTATGATTCTGCGCCCTGAGGGATTTTCACCGCAAAAAATGCGATCATGGCGCGAAAGTATGAATCTCCATCTGCAATTTCCGGTGGATTTAGGCAGAACCCGGTTGGTAAAGGCTGATGAATCAAACCGCCCGCGCCACCGCCCGCACTCGAATGTCTGAGAGAACCGCGAGGTTGCCGATGTCTTTGATCAGTTTCACCTTGGCGAACACCGCCGGACCGACTGCGTTGCGAAACGTCGGCTCGTGTATGAGCGCGCTCAAGTTGTCTTGATACGGCAGACGCAACGACGAATCGTGCTTGTAGAGCCAATGCACCATCACTTCCAAACCGCGCCGCGCGTAGAAACACGCCGCCCGTGAATCGGGATATGCCAGCGACTCCGCCTTGCTCGCCGCATCGTGCAATGCGGGCCATTCGGTTTGGAGGAAGGTGAAATTGCTCATGCAGTTCGATTGATGCGGTTTTCCAGATCGCGCACCGTCGCCAAAATGTTTTCAAACGGTGGTGGCGGGGCGAGAAACATATCCCGCATGGAATAGTAGTCCTTCTCCAGTTCAGGCAGCCGAAATTTCGGCGGCACGAGGCGGAAGGTGCCGGGCGTGGCCAGATCATAACGCGCCCAACTTGCCGCGAAGAACCGGCTCTTCCAGTCCGCCACGCGTTGGCGCAAATCGTCACGAACCAGTGCGCTGTCAGTGATGTCATGCCGGGCCAGCGCAGCCATGTCGGAATAGTGACGCGAGAAATTGCGACGGATTTCCTTCGCCGGATCGCGATGATGTTCCGCGTGCAAAATCGTAGCCTTCTCCCAAAAAGTCCGTTCCAGTTCCAGCGCCACCAGTTCGCAGCGGAAATCTTCAAGTTGCTTCGGAAATTCCTCCGCCACCCACGGTCGAACGGCGTGAGTTCCCACCGGCCTTTGGTCCGTCAGCGATCCAAACTCCATCTTCACGAAGCGACGCAGATACTCGAAACCGGACGGTTCGTTGGAAGGATAATGAAAGAGCACCACAGGCGAATCGGTCATGGCATCCACATGAAATTCCATCCCCGTCACACCACCAGAACGATTGCCGAGAACTTCGACGGCGATTCGCTCAAGCTCCGGCAAGAACCGGCCACGCACGCGCTCGATGCACGCCGCTTCCAGTTCCTTCATTCGCTCCGTTCGCTTGTTACGGCTTTCAGCCTGTTCCACCAATTCCTCGCTGATGCCCAGAAATGCGGGGCTGACCGACAAATCTATGTCCTCGGAAAACCGTTCAATCACGCCGAACACTTTGGACAACGAAGTGCCGCCTTTGAACACCAGTTGCCCGCCGAACTCCGGATGCGCGAACAACACCGCCAGCGTCCATGAAACCCAGAAATCCTTCTCCACCATCACCGGCAGCAACCCGCGCCGCGCCGCCGTCTCGCGGATGATCAGCGCCTGCTCCGGCGCGGAACGTTTGAAAAATTCCAGTTTCACAAATCAACTTCCGGCCAGTTCGTGAAAGAGCGGATGCATCCACGCGGGTGCCAGCGGAATATCCTTCAACAACTTCTTTCGCTCCTTGGCGGGCAGCGTGCGTTTCAAATGCTCCACGCGCGCCGGCGTGATGTGCTCTTTGCCCAAATGCCGCAACGCCTGTATCAGCAAGCCGCTCAATCGTCCTGCTGCCGCCATATTTTTTGGAGTGGTGTGACGCAACTGGATTTCCTGCCGTCCAATCTTCACCGTGCGCGATGTTCCGTCCGTAAAAAACACCACCTTGGCCGGCACTTGTTCGGACAATCCCAACAGGTTGGTTGCGTAAGCTCCGGCGGGTTGCAGTCGAATCCGGTCTTTCCCGGCCAGCGCCTTCGCCACCTTCTCAATGTCCGGCGACAATGTCCCCAGTTCCGGGTGCTCGCGCGGATACTCATAAAGCCCGCGCGCCAGACGGCGGATCGTGCCGTTCGCAGTCAGGCGGCTCAAGATCATGCCCACTGGCCGCGCACCGCCAAGGTCGGAAAACAGGCCCGGCGGGAAGACCGCACCCCTGCCGCTCCCGCGTATTCTTGAAACCACTCTGTTTGCAAGTGTTTGCATTTGAAACCAGCCGCAATTTATGATGAAAAAACTATCTAGTTTTTTCATCAAGAAAGCAATTTATTTTCCCCCCGGTTTGTCAGAAAAACCACCCAATTTTTCTGACAGAACAAGCTTCCATTTCTGACGCTACAACTCTCCTCGAAACGCCCGGTGTTGGAGGCACGCGAACAATTCGTCCAACTCCACCAAAGACGCACGCTGCGCCGTCTCCAACTTCTCCACCGCCATCACCCGGCGGGCGAATTCGCGCTGTAAGTCGATGGGAGGAACGGGAAAGGCGAACGACCGGATGTCATTCGGAGAAATGTGCGGAATGGTTGTTTCCGTTGGGCGACAATGCCGAGTGAATGCTGGTTGATTCAGCAGGTGGAACAAGAACGCGTTCGGCAGTTTCTTTCCGCCTCTGAGTCGTGCGACGCGCTGGACTAGCAACGCTGGACAATCCTCTGGTTGCACTCGTGCGATTTTAAATCCTTCGGAAATCCACGGACGATCCATCGCGATTACCACGTCACCAACTTCAAGGCTGAACTCCTCTAGTCCTGCCATCTTCGATTTGGGCCAACGAGCAAGATCACTCCAGTCAACGCGTCCCGGCAAAATGTTTGCTCCACGACAAAGACGAACCGAATCGCCATTCGTGACGTATTCTTCGCTGCGAAATGGATAACCCGTCACCATCTGGGTCACGTCGCCGAGAGTCGCGTTGGGCCAGCCTTTCGGGTTGGTGGCGGGGTCGCCGAAAAGATCGAGAAAGAGGGATTGGGTGAGGGAGTCGAGTTTGGCGAGGGCGGCGCGGCGCTTGGCCCGCAACGCCTCCGCCCGGTCCAGCACCTCCGCTATCCGCCGCTGCTCCGCCAGCGACGGCAGGGGGATTTCAAGTTCCTCGACCATGCCTCGCGTGACGTGTTGGAGTCCGACTCCGCCATGCGCCTGCTCAATCAGCCGATGCAGCCGATGATTTACGGCGATTCTCGCCCATTCTTTCGTGACTGCTTTCTGATCAAGGTCGCACCGAAAGATGTGCTGATTCAGAATGCCGTTTGGCCCACTCCAAATGTGAGCGCCAAACGAAGTGCCGGGCGTTCCTGACCATGCAAGCAAGAGATCGCCTGTCTTCACGAGCACCTGCTTGTCGAGAACTCCAGCCCAGTGATTGAACGGCTTATCTGCGCCGTTGAGGTTTTGAATGCGAATAATTGGGACTCCCGCACTGCTCCAGTCAGTGGGTTTGAACGCCTTGCCGTTTACCAAATGGCAAACTGAGCCGAATGGAGTTCGTGGGAGGCTCACTTCAGCATCCCCTCCAGTTCTTTCATGCCTTGCTGAATCTCCGCCTCCACTTGGCCGAGGGCTTTGAGGATTTCGCCCGGCGGGCGGTGCGCGATTTCCTCGTGAACGACTTCCTTGTAGCGGTTGAGCGAGAGGTCGTAACCCTGCGCGGCAAGGTCGGTCTTGGACACGCAAAAACTTTGCGCGGTGCGCGCGTTTTTGCGTTCGGCTTTATCACGCTCCATCCAACGCGCAAGAATGTCGGGCAAATTATTTTTCGCGTGTTCGTCGGCGGTGAGCGCGATTTTGGGAACAGAGCCAAGTTTTTCCGGCGGCAACAGTTCTGTGCGTTTGTCGTCGAGCGACATCCCGTCGGCGTCCACGTCGTAAAACCAGACGTGATCCGTGCCGCCGGAGTTGGTCTTGGTGAAAAGGAGAATGGCGGTCGAGACGCCAGCGTAAGGCTTAAACACGCCGCCAGGCAGCGAGATGACGGCGTCGAGTTTCTGATCCTCAACGAGAAGTTGGCGAAGCGTCTTATGCGCGTTGGACGAACCGAATAGAACGCCGTCCGGCACAATGACGGCGGCGCGACCGCCGGGTTTAAGCAGACGGAGGAACAGTGCAATAAAAAGGAGTTCAGTCTTCTTCGTCTTAATGATTTGCAAAAGGTCCTTGGCGCACGTCTCGTAATCGAGAGAACCGGCGAACGGTGGATTGGCGAGAACGAGGGTATATTTTTCCTCTTCGCCGGCGTGGTCCTGGGCCAACGAGTCACGATAGCGGATGTCCGGGTTTTCCACGCCGTGCAGGAGCATGTTCATGCTGCCGATGCGGAGCATGGTGTTGTCGAAATCGAATCCGTGAAATGCCTGCTCGTGAAAATGTTTTTTGAGTTGCGGGTCGCGGAGAATTTCCGGGTGATGCACACGGAGGTATTCGCCCGCCGCCACCAGGAAACCGCCCGTGCCGCACGCGGGATCGCAAATGGCATCCTTGGCCGTGGGCGCGGTCAGCTCGACCATGAGGTGAATGATGTGGCGCGGGGTGCGGAACTGGCCGTTCTGCCCGGCAGTGGCAATTTTGCCGAGCATGTATTCGTAGAGATCACCCTTGGTGTCGCGTTCTTCCATCGGCACGCCGTCAATCATGTCCACGACCTTGGCGAGCAACGCGGGCGTGGGGATGGTGAACCGCGCGTCCTTCATGTGATGCGCGTAGGTGGAGTCGTCGCCGCCGAGCGCGCGCAGGAACGGGAAAACATGGTCGTTGACGACCTCGAACATTTCCTTGGCCTCAAAATGTTTGAAGCGCGACCAGCGGCAATCTTCGTAGGCGCGGCCCTTGGGGTCGTTGCCTTCAGGGAACACACGGCGCTCCATCGGCTTTTTCAGCCGGGTGGATTTGTTTTCCTCCAGCGTATGCAAATCGTCGAGCCGCTTGAGAAACAGCAAATAGGTGATTTGCTCGATGACTTCGAGCGGATTGGAGATGCCGCCCGTCCAGAATGCATTCCAGAGGGCGTCAATTTTACTGCGGATTTCGCCGGTGAGCATGAGTTATTCTTTCGAGATTTTTCCGAATAGGCTTTGGTTACGAATGCTGGGCATCGTAAGCTGCAAATGAATTTAGGCAATCGCAAAGTCCTTGCCGCCAGCGTTGCCAGCACCCGAATCGTGAGAATTAACGGTTTTGATCTGCTGTGGCATGGGGTGAACACCCCATACCCCAATGTGGCTTGCCGGGTTATCATTTGATATGAATCTTGCCCAAAAACCCGTGAACGGCGTTCGGAACGGCGATTCATCCGGGAAGCTCGCCAGATTATGGGCCCACATTGTATCCCGGATTCCCCTCGGTTATCAAAATAAAACTGGTTTTCATTACGGATTGGAGTCCATCGCATCATTCCTTGGACGACTGCCGGAAAGCTGACGCCGAATTGCGACAAGAGAATCATCATTGCCGGATTTCTTGTAGTCGCGCGGCGAATTCGATTCGCATGTCGGCAACCAACGCCTGGGATTCAGGATAGGTGTGCGCTTCGGTGCAATCTTTAGGTTGTCGTCCGCGCGCTGGCTTTTCAGTTTGTTCAACGTGGCGACGGCCTGCGGGGTGGTGGTGACTGGATTGCCTTCTTTGTCCTTCAGCCGGACGCGACGCACGGTCTTGCTGCCGGTGCCGGGGTCAGTGATGGTCAATTGACCGTAGAAGGTGCCGTTGCGTTCCCAAAGTCCGCGCAGTCTGCGCTTGCGGGCGTCGAAAACTTTCTGGTATTGTCCGCCCCCATGTTTACAGGCATCAGACATTTTGACGTTTGCGCTGGCGGCGTTGCCGCTTTGTGCTTCATTGCCTTACATGTTGAAAGGCCAGCACAACCACTAGCACAACGTCAAGTCTTGATTGTTAAAAACTTCATAAATGCTTGTAAATAAACGGTTGCCTCGGTAGCTCAATTGGTAGAGCAGTTGACTCTTAATCAATTGGTTCACGGTTCGAGTCCGTGCCGGGGCACCATTTGAACAATCTGACTCCGGTTCGCTCCGGGCTTGGCTGGAAAAAACAAAGCCGGCAGAAATTCTGACTTGACTAAAAATCCACCTGTGACGGTTTTGTTTGGAAATAAAATTTTGTCCCGCGCTTGTCGTCATCCTCGTTCTCGTAATCGAATGACTTTAATTTCGAGGGCGAGGATGAGAACGAGCATGGTTTTTACTCCGCCAGCTTTTTCTTTGAGATGGTGTGCGTTGCGTGGCCGTAAAAGGCATCGGCACATTCCATCAACGTCTCGGAAAGCGTCGGATGCGGATGCACCGTCAGCGCGATGTCCTCGGCGGTCGCGCCCATCTCCATCGCCAGCACGGCTTCAGAAATCAGTTCGCCAGCGCCCGAACCGCAGATGCCCACGCCGAGCACTCGGTCGGTGTCGGGATCAATCAGCATTTTCGTCACGCCGTCGGTGCGGTCGAACGTCAGCGCGCGGCCCGACGCCGTCCACGGAAATTTTGCGACTTCGTATTTCACGCCTTTTTCCTTCGCCTCGGCCTCGGTCAATCCGCACCACGCGAGGTCGGGATCGGTGAAGACGACGGCGGGGATGATGATGTTTTCAAATACCACGTCCCCGCCGTTGATGTTTTCGATGGCAATGCGCGCCTCCTTGTGCGCCTTGTGCGCGAGCAGGATTCCGCCGGCGATGTCACCGATGGCGTAAATGGCAGGGTCGTCGGTCTGCTGATGGTGATTCACTTTGACGAAGCCTTTTTCGTCCAGCACAACTTTCGTGTTTTCCAGGCCGAGGTCGGCGCTGTTCGGCACGCGACCAACAGCCACGAGCACGCGGTCGTAAAGTTCAGTCAATTTCTGGCCGTTGTATTCGGACTCGACCTTGATCTGTTTGCCGGCGGTGGACATTTTCGTCACGCGCGCCTTGAGCCGGATTTCCTTGAACGATTTTTTGGCGTTCTGGACAACCGGACGCGCCAAATCAGGATCGGCTCCGGCGAGAATGCTGTCGAGCGCCTCGACCAAAGTGATCTTGCTGCCGAGTGCAGAATAAACGAAACCGAGTTCCATGCCGATATATCCGCCGCCGACGACGAGCAGGCTTTCGGGAATGTCCTCGACCTGCAACGCCTCGGTGGAAGTCATCACGCGCGGGTTGCCGAGGTCGAACGCCTTGGGCATGGCCGCAAGCGAACCGACGGCGAGAATCGCCTGGTCGTATTCGACGAACTGCTGCCCCTGCTCCGTTTCAACGCGCAATTTGTTCGAGCCTTCAAAATAAGCGCGGCCTTGAATTACCTGCACGCCGCGCATCTTCGCCAGCGTCGCCACGCCGCCGCCGAGCTTTTCCAAAATGGATTCCTTCCACGCGCGGAGCTTTTCCAAGTTGACCGCCGGCTCCGCGAACGTGATGCCGCGATGCGCCGACTCGCGCGCGTTGACGATCTGGTGCGTCGCGTAAAGCAGCGCCTTCGACGGAATGCAGCCACGATTCAGACACACGCCGCCAAGACGCTTTTCGCGCTCGATGAGAATGACTTTTTTGCCGAGGTCCGCCGCGTAAAACGCCGCCGCGTAACCGCCCGGCCCCGCGCCAACGACAACGATTTCCGTTTTGATTGGGTCCATACAAATTAAATCTTCACCGCGTCTTCGCCGAAATTTTCAAACGCCTTCACCAAGTCCACCGTGAACCGCGCGGCGCTGCCGCCGTCAACCGCGCGGTGGTCGTAACTCAACGCCAGCGGCGTCATCATGCGCGCCTCGATTTTGCCCTCGCGCACCACCGGCTTCATCGCGCCACGGCCAAGGCCGAGGATGGCGACTTCCGGCAGATTGACGACGGGCGTGAAATGCGCACCGCCAATCGCGCCTTGATTGGAGATCGTGAACGTGCCACCTTTCATTTCGTCGGCGGAAATTTTCCGGTCGCGCGCCCGGGCGGCGAGCGATTCCAATTCCTTCCCCAGTTCGAGCAAAGATTTTTTGTCCACATCGCGGATGACGGGGACCATCAAGCCTTGATCCGTATCAACCGCGATGCCGAGGTGAAAATATTCCTTGATGACGATTTCGTTCGCCGCTTCATCGAGGCTCGAATTGAAAATCGGATGCTTCTTCAACGTCTCCACGACCGCTTTCAAAACGAACGGCGTCAACGTCAGCTTCATGCCTTTCCCCTCGTAGGCCGCCGCGAATTTTTTACGAAGCTCGTTCAGTCTCGTGAAGTCCGCTTCGTCGAACTGCGTGACGCGCGGAACGGCGCTCCAGCTTTCCGCCATCCGGCGCGCGATGACCTGACGCAGCGGCGTCAGCGGTTTTTTGACAATCGAACCCCATTGCGAAAAATCAATTTGCACCGGCGCGGGCCTGGCCGGAGCCGCGCCCGCCGCCGCCGAAGCGGGTTTGGCAGCGGCTTTGATGATGAGGCGTTGAATGTAGGCGCGCACATCGCCGATGACGATGCGCCCGCCCGCTTCGCTGCCGCGAATTTTGGAAAGATTGATGCCGAGTTCGCGCGCCATTTTACGGATGGACGGCGACGCGACCGGCGCGACGGTGGAAGTTTCTTCCTCCTCAACTTCGGCCACGGGTTCGTCTTCAACTTCCTCCGTTTCCGGCGCGGGCCGGACGGCGGATTTTTTGGCGGCGGATTTTGGCGTAGGCGCAGCGGCGGCGGCTGTTTCACCCGCGCCAGTTAATGTCAGAATCGTCTGGCCGATGCTGATACGGTCGCCGGGCTTGACATAAATTTTTGCGACGACGCCCGCACCGGTGGACGGAATCGAGGCCACGGCCTTCTCGTTTTCCAATTCCAGAATGGCCTGATCTTTGGCAATTGAATCGCCTTCTTTGACAAAAATGTTGACCACGACGCCGGAATCGGCGCCCTCGCCTAGTTTGGGAAGTTTTACATCCATAAAATAACAGGCGACAAGTTGCCGAAAAGCGCCGCCGTTTTCCAGAAATAAATTTCACGCAAACAAATAACTTCAAACGCCCGTGCAAATCTGGCATCTAATCAGCGTGCGACTCGTTGGGATCATTTTTTCAATCTGCTTTTGCCTTGCAATTTCTTCGCGGGCGCAAACGGTGCCGGCTTCATTCGGCGGTCCGCTCGTCGCGCATCATACGCAGGCGAAATTGCTGTTGTCCGCTGACACCGCCAAGCCCGGCGACACGATCCTCGTCGGTGTGGATTTGAAAATGGAACCCGGCTGGCACACCTACTGGAAAAATCCGGGTGAAGCCGGCCAGGCGACCGAAATCAAATGGGAACTGCCGCCCGGCGTCACGGCGGGAGCAATTGAATGGCCGCTGCCGGAAAAACTGCCGCCCGCCGAGGTGACCACTTACGGCTACGAGAACGAAGTCATGCTGCTGGTGCCGCTCACACTGGAAACCAATCTGTCCGCAGGCACGCTCAATCTCGCCGCGAAAGTTTCGTGGCTCGAATGCAAGGAAGTCTGCATCCCCGCCGGCGCGGACGTTCAGGCCGCGCTGGTTGTCGGGAGCGAAACCAAAACTTCCGCCGATGCCGCGTTGATTGAGTCGTGGGAAAAAAAGGTGCCATTCACCTTGACCGGCTCGGCGACCGATCATGCCTGGTGGGAAGCCCCGGCCAGCGGCGACACGCGGACGCTGGTCATCGGCCATCTGACGCCGAAGCCCACGAACACCATCACATTCGACTTCATCAAATACGACTCGGCCGATTTTTTCCCCGAGGCCAGCGAGCATTATGAAATTCAAGGCCCGACCGAAATCACCTCCGCCTTTGCCAGCGACATCCGCCTGCGCAAGGTCGTGAAAAAATTCGATGGCGACTGGCCCACGCAGATTCTTGGCGTGCTGGTTTTGCAACATGGAAACTGGCGCAACGGAAACGAAGCCAGATTAACCGTCGCCGATGAACCACCGGCGGACGCGGGCGCGTCCGAAAAACTCTTTGCGCCGAAGCCGCCCGCACCCGCCCTGCCTCTGCCCTCACCCATCCTCTGGCAGATGCTGCTCTACGCCTTCATCGGCGGCCTGATCCTGAACATCATGCCATGTGTGCTGCCGGTCATCGCGCTGAAAATCCTCGGCTTCGTCGGTGAAGCCAGAAGCGATCCGGGCCGCGTCCGCAAACTCGGTTTGATTTACGCGCTCGGCGTGCTTGTTTCATTTCTGGCGCTCGCGGAGATTGTCATCGGTGTCAAGAGCGCCGGACACCACGCCGGCTGGGGAATGCAATTTGGCAATCCGGTCTTCATCGTCTGTCTCATCACGCTGGTCACGCTCGTCGCGCTGAATCTGTTCGGCGTGTTTGAAGTCGTTCCCGGCGGACGCGCCTTGAACGCCGCAGGCGAACTCGCGTCGAAACCGGGCGCGGGCGGCGCATTTTTCAACGGCGTGCTGGCGACCGCGCTGGCCACGCCCTGCACCGCGCCGTTCTTGAGCATCGCGCTCGGCTTCGCCTTTTCACAACCGCCGGCCACAATTGTTTTGATTTTTCTCACCGTCGGTCTTGGCCTTTCCGCGCCGTATGTCGTGTTGAGCTGGAATCCGGCATGGCTGAAATTATTGCCAAAGCCCGGTGCGTGGATGGAGAAATTCAAGATCGCGATGGGCTTTCCGATGCTGGCAACCGTTGTATGGCTGTTCAGCGTTGCGTCCGGCAGCTATGGAAAAAATGTTTTGTGGCTCGGAGTGTTTCTCGTCATCGTCGCGTTCGCCGCGTGGATTTACGGCGAATTTGTCCAGCGCGGCCGCAAGCACAGAATTGTTGCCACAATCATAACTCTGATGGTACTGGCTGGCGGTTACGTATTCGCTTTGGAAAAGGAGCTGGACTGGCGCGAAGCAATGCCGATGGCGGACACAACCGGTTCGCTCAAGGAATCGGTGAACGGAATTGACTGGCAGCGCTGGAGTCCCGAAGCCGTCGCCCAGGCTCGCGCAGAAGGTCACCCAGTTATTGTGGATTTCACGGCAGATTGGTGCCTGACCTGCCAGGTGAACAAAAAAACCAGCATTGAAATCCCATCGGTGCGCAAGAAGTTGAAGGAAATCAATGCCGTCGCATTGCTCGGCGATTACACGCATTTTCCCGATAGCATTACGTCGGAACTGAACCGTTACAACCGTGCCGGGGTGCCGCTGGTCCTGGTTTATCCCAAAAAACCGGACGCGGAGCCGATTGTGCTGCCGGAAGTGCTCACACCCGGGATCGTGCTGGACGCCCTTGACCGGGCGGTTCAATGAATTTTGTTTGAACCAAACCGCCGCGAGTTGCGTCTGTTAATCTGTGACACAAACAAACCTAAACTTTAGACCTATGAAAAAAACACTGGCATTGTTCACCGCATTAACCTTGGCATCGGCGGTCATGGCCGTCGAAGTCGGCAAACCCGCGCCGGATTTCACCGGCACGGACATCACCGGCAAGACCGTAAAGCTCTCGGATTACAAGGGCAAGATCGTGGTCATCGAATCCTACAACTCCGACTGCCCGTATTGCCACAATCAATACGCGACCGGCGCGACGCAGGATTTGCAAAAGGAACTCGCCGCCAAAGGTGTCGTCTGGCTCATGGTCAATTCCGTGAACCCGAAAAACTTCAGCCACCGCAGCCCCGGACAGGCGCAAAAGGAATGGGCGGACTTGAAAATCGCCGCGACGGCGTGGATTGACGACAGCTCCGGCGCCATCGGCCATCTTTACGAAATGAAAACCACGCCGCACACGTTCGTCGTGGACAAGGATGGCACGCTTGTCTATGACGGCGCGATGGACAACAAGCCCGACCCGTCGCACGACCCGCGCACGGCGAGAAATTATGTCCGCGAAGCCGTGAATGATTTGCTGGCCGGCAAACCGGTTGAAGTTTCGCAGACCAAGCCTTACGGCTGCGCCGTGCATTACGCGGATTGAATTTGAAAAAGACTTCCGCAAAAAGGCGCTGTCCAGCAGCGCCTTTTTGTATTTTTGGCGTCGTTGCAGCCATCCGTTTGTCGCGTGACAAATCACAAAAATAGCGTAGGCTTGATACATTTGCAAAGGATGTCAGCGAATGTGGCTTGCCCGATTATCAGCCCGATTAAGAAGAGGCGCGCGATTTTTCCATTTGCGCCCGATTGCTGTGCTTTTTTTAATCATCCCGTGGGCAGCCCTGGCCGGAAATTTCTATCAAAACATCTCGCCGGCGACCGTGCCCTGGACCAACGGCATCGTGCCGTATGAATTCACCAACTCGCTCACCCCCGCGCAAACGAACACCTATCTCAACGGCTTGCGCGAGTGGCAACTGGCCGCGAACGTCAGCTTCGTTCCGCACACCAACCAGCCGCGCTGGGTCTTGTTCACCTACAACACCAACTGGATTGACAATGTTTCCACCGGCACCAGTCCGCAGGTCGTGACCGTCTCCAGCCTTAGCCGGACGCAGGTCTGCCATGAGATGGGCCATTCCTTCGGCTTCACGCACGAGAACATCCGGCCGGACGCGACAAACTTCATCACCGTGCTGACGAACAACATCTACGGCGAATCGTCGAACATCGTTTTCTTCACCATTGATCCGAACAGCGTCACCAACGGCATTTACGATTTCGAGTCGGTGATGCACTTGGGTTGGGATTTTGAATCCACCAACCCCGGCGTGCTGGCCACACAGCAGCCCAAACCGCCTTACTCTCCGCGCTATCAATATCGCATGGGCAATTTCTGTCTTAGTCCCGGAGATCGCGCGGCGCTGCGTTATCTTTACGGCGCGTCCCTTGTGCCCCTCACAAACGTCGTCACCAATACCGCCGATTTCGGTCCCGGCAGTTTGCGCGCGGCGATGTATTATGTCACCGACCATCCCGGCTCCGTGGTCACCTTCAACATTCCCGTGAGCGATCCCGGTTACAGCAATGGCGTGTTCAACATCCATCTCACCGGCCAACTACCGACGCTGGCTGCCAACGGCATGGTGATTGACGGCTCGACGCAGCCAGGTTTCACGAACAAGCCGGTCATCGTCGTGGACGGCTCGCAAATCATCCCCGAAACAGCCACGTCGGATACTTTCCTGATTTATTCGGCGAGCAATCTGGTGAAAGATATTTCATTCACGGGCTTCAACTGGAACGGCATGACGCTGGAATATGCCGACGCGACGAACAATACGGTCTCCGGCTGCTGGTTCGGTGTTGGTTCCAGCGGCACAAACGCCGCACCGAATGCGCTTCAGGGAATCCTCGTCGCCAGCGGCGCGAGCCAGAACACTTTCGGCGGCACCAACGCGCAGGCGCGCAACGTCATTTCTGGCAATTCGCAATACGGCATCTTCATCACTGACTCGAATACAACGGGAAATATTGTCCTCGGTAATTATATCGGCACCGGCGGCAACGGGTTGACCGCAATTCCAAACGGGCTTAGCGGCATTTTCATCGGGAACGGCTCCAGCGGCAATATCATTGGCGGGACGAACAGCGGCGCGCGAAATGCTTTGTCTGGCAATCTGCAATACGGTGTCTTCATCACCGACTCAAACACGACCGGCAACATCGTTCTCGGCAATTACATCGGCACCGATGCCAGCGGCTCGAACGCGGTTGCCAACGGCTTAAGCGGCGTCATCATCGGCGGCGGCGCAGGCGGAAACACCATCGGCGGAACCAATGCGTCCGCGCGGAACATTCTTTCCGGCAACTCGCAATACGGCGTCTACCTGACCAGCACGACCGGCAACGTCATCGCCGGAAATTATCTCGGCGTGAATGCCAGCGGCCAGACCGCCTTGAGCAATGTGTTGAGCGGTGTCGGCCTTTTTGGCGGCACGCAAAACATCATCGGCGGCACAGTCACCGGTGCGGGCAATGTTCTTTCCGGCAATGGCAATTACGGCGTGGAGATCGGCAACCCCGTGGCCACCGGAAATTTTATCGAGGGCAATCTCATCGGTCTGGGTGCCAGCGGAACCAACAGCATCGCCAATGCCCTTGGCGGCGTGCTCCTTGCTGCCGGCGCGACCAACAATACCATCGGCGGGACGGTCGCCGGTGCGCGCAACGTCATTTCCGGCAACACCACCGCCGGGGTCTTCTTCACCGGCACCAGTACCAGCGGCAACCTCGTCGAGGGAAATTACATCGGCACCGACATCACTGGCACCAATGCCGTGCCCAACACGCTCGCCGGCATTTATCTGCCCTTCGGCACACCCGGCAATGTCATCGGCGGCACCACCGCCGCCGCACGTAATGTCATTTCGGGCAATTCTTCTTATGGTGTTTATCTCGCCAGCCCGGCCACCAGCGGCAACGTGGTCGAGGGAAATTACATCGGCCTGACCCCGGATGGCACCCATGCCGTGGGCAGCCCGTTTGCGGGCGTCATCATCTTCGCCGGCGCGACCGGCAACGTCATCGGCGGCACGGCGGCCGGGGCGGGCAATGTCATTTCCGGCTTCTTCGGTTATGGCGTTTACATTTCCGACGTCGGCACCTCCGGCAACCTGGTTCAAGGCAACATCATCGGGGCCGATCACACCGGCACCAACGCCCTCGGCAACGGCGATGCGAATGTGTTGCTACAACTCGGCACGACCAACAATGTCATCGGCGGCACCAACGCGGGCGCGGGCAATATGATTGCGTTTTCCAGCGGGCCGGGCCTGGTGTTGTATGGCCCCAACACCACCAACAACGTCATCCGGGGCAACTCCATCTTCAGCAATGGCAATCTCGGCATTAATTTCAGCAACACCACCGTCGCGGCCAACCACACCGGCTTTCTCGCCGGCCCGAACAACATGCAGAATTATCCCGTCATCACCAGCGCGTTCGGCTACGCCGGCAGCACTATCGTCCAAGGAAAACTGAATAGTGCGACCAACAGCAGTTTTTACATTGATGTCTATCGCAACATCGCCGAGGACTCCAGCGGCTACGGCCAGGGCCAGTCCTACCTCGGCACCGTCAGCGTGACCACCGACAACAACGGCAACGCGGCCTTCGCCTACACCAACAGCGGCGGCAATTATTCCGGACAATACATTTCCACCACCGCGACGGACACCAACGGCAACACCAGCGAATTCAGCGCCGATGTGCTCGCCAGCAATGCGCCCGCGCCGTCCGCCCAGTTCAGTGGATCGTTCCTCTGGCGCACCAATGGATTCATTTTCAACCTCACATTCACGACCAACTTCAGCTACCACATCCAAGCAACGACGAACCTCGGCACCAATCCGATCCCGTGGGTCAACCTGACCAATTTCACCGCCACCAACGCCTCACTCATTTTCACGGACCGCACCGCCACCAACTTCCGCACGCGATTCTACCGCGTCACATCCCCTTAAATAATCTTGACAGGGCTGTGCTGCTGCGCCGACTCATTTTTTTCTTTGTTCACCGAAGGTCGATACGACCATTTCTCCTGCCGCTGCTCCGCCGAAAGCGTGAAACCATATTCCTTCAGGAACGATTCCGCAGGAGCGACAATGTTCACCAGCCGCCGCGTGAACGTATCCTTGTAAGCCAGCCGCACCGCGCGCAGACCGAGGCGATAACCTTTTTGCACGCGCCCATAAATTTCATCGCACACAATTGGGCTGCCCGATTCCGCCAGATGCACGCGGATTTGATGCGTGCGCCCCGTCAACGGACTCGCCTCGATCAACGTGAACCGCTCGTTGCTTTGCAGCACGCGGAAATGCGTCTCGGCTTCCTTGCCTTCTTCGGAAGGATCCACGCGCATCTTGCCGAAATTTTTCGGGTCAGGCCCGAGCGGCAGTTCGCACGTCCATTCCTTCTCGCGCGGCACGCCTTCGACGACGGCCAGATACGTTTTCTCCATCCGCCGCGACTCGAACATCTCGCCCATCGCGCGCATCGCGCCCTCGCTTTTGGCGAAGAGCATCACGCCGCTCGTGTCCGCATCCAGCCGGTGGACGTGCCGGAGATAGCGCAGGTTGCGCGAGCGCGCCCAGAAATCATCTGCGCGGATGGACGAATCAATCGCCGTCTGCAAATTCCAGTTCGTCTTGCGCCACGAATCCGGCACGAGCATCCAGCCGCGCGACTTGTCAATCGCCAGCACCGAGCGATCCTCAAAAATGATGGGAATCGGCTCGCAGCCCGGCAGTTCAATGAAATTGGGTTTGGCCATCAATATTTTATTTTTAAGTT
>Ga0182018_10002307_pt1 | contig 19415 bp, 21 predicted proteins | sample 812P2MmetaG_FD_120490 | JGI IMG/M metagenome (GOLD analysis project Ga0182018, IMG submission 120490) | Permafrost microbial communities from Stordalen Mire, Sweden - 812P2M metaG | ecosystem: Environmental > Terrestrial > Soil > Wetlands > Permafrost | place: Sweden: Stordalen | collected... | reverse complement strand
TGATCTTTCCGCGCTATCACCAGCTCGACGCGGTGCGGAAGCTGGTAGCACATGCCGGGGCACACGGATCGGGACGCAACTATCTCGTCCAGCACTCGGCAGGGTCGGGCAAGTCCAACACGATCGCATGGCTCTCGCACCGTCTCGCATCACTGCACGACACCGCGGACCAGAAGGTCTTCCATGCCGTAATCGTCATCACGGACCGCCGCGTGCTCGATCAGCAGCTTCAGAATACAATCTATCAGTTCGAGCACAAGATGGGCGTTGTCGAGAAAATCGATGACGATACCCAACAACTGGCGAAGGCGCTGGCCAACGGCACGCCAATTATAATCTCCACGATACAAAAGTTCCCGTTCATTAGCCAGGCGATCCGAACCTTGGAAGCCAAGGGCGAAGGCGTGGCCATCGCAACCCGCGACAAGCGGTTCGCCGTTATCGTCGATGAGGCCCACAGCTCTCAGTCCGGAGAGACGGTGTCGGCTCTCAAGGGCATCCTGAACAAGGACGGCATCGCCGACGCCATCGCTAGCCAACTCGGCGACGAGGAGGATAGCGAGCTCTCAGAGGAGGCGAAGGCCCGTGTCCGCACCGAAATGATGCAGCGAGCTCGTCAGCCAAATTTGAGCTTCTTCGCTTTCACTGCCACCCCCAAATATAAAACAAAGGCCGTCTTCGACGAGCCCGGGCCTGACGGCGTCTCGCCATTCCACGAGTACACGATGCGACAAGCCATCGAGGAGGGCTTCATCCTCAATGTACTGGCGAACTACATCACTTACAAACGTTTTTTCGGCCTAGTAAAGAAGATCGAGGCGGACCCCGACGTGCCAAAGCAGCGGGCCGCCAAGGCTCTCGGCCAGTTTCTCGAACTTCACCCAGTTAATATCGAGCAAGTCGTCTCTGTCATCATCGAGCACTTTCGGCTCAAGGTGATGCATGAGCTGGGGGGACGCGCCAAGGCAATGGTCGTCACGGGCTCGCGACTGTCTGCCGTGAAATACAAAAAGGCGTTCGACGGCTATATCAGGGACAAAGGCTATCATGGCATCCGCGCGCTCGTCGCCTTCTCCGGTACGGTTGAGGACGACGATGTACCCGGCTCGGCCTACACCGAGGTTGGCATGAATGACGGACTCTCGGAGCGAGAGCTTCCCGAGCGTTTCGCAGGTGACGACTACCGCGTCTTGATCGTGGCCGACAAGTATCAGACCGGCTTCGACCAGCCTTTGCTTCAGACGATGTATGTCGTGAAGAAGCTCGCCGGTGTCCAGGCGGTGCAGACCCTTTCTCGCCTCAACCGCACCGCCCTCGGCAAGTCCCGTGTTTTCGTGCTGGATTTTAAGAACGAAGAGACGGACATCTACGACGCTTTTAAGCCGTACTATGAGGCGACACCTATCGGTGACAATGTCGATCCGCACAAGCTGAACGAGCTAAGCCACAAGCTGGTGCAAGCGTCGGTATTTACCCCGGATGATCTGAGAGCATTTTCCGAAGTCTGGTTCAAAGGCAAGCGTGATCACAGCGGACAGGATCACAGAACCATGAACGCGGTGCTCGATCGTTGCGTCGCTCGCTTTAGGGATCTGGAAGAGGCCGCGCAGGAGGAATTCCGTGGACAGTTGTCGGCGTTCCGGAGCTTGTACGCGTTTCTCTCGCAGGTTCTTCCTTATTACGATGAGGGGTTAGAGCAGACCTATGCCTTCATCCGAAATCTGTCGGCCAAGCTACCACTCGCCGGGGACGGCAAAAAGTTCACGCTCGACGATGACGTTGCTCTGAAATACTTTCGATTGCAGCAAGTCAGCGAAGGTTCGATTGATCTGAGCGAGGGCGAGACTGTCCCGCTGAAGGGGCCATCTGACGTTGGTACGGCACGCCAAAAGGACACGGAAGTGGCGCTTTCTTCCTTGGTCGAGAATTTGAACGAGCGCTTTGGTACCTCGTTTTCGGAGGCGGATCAGCTCTTCTTCGACCAGGTGCGGGCAACAGCCGAGCACGATGAAAAGGTCATGGAGGCCGTGCACGCAAACAATCTGACGAATTTTTCGGCCTACTTCGGACGCATACTTGATGATCTCTTCATACAGCGCATGGAAGGGAATGACGAAATATTCAATCGCGTCATGAGCGATCCGGCTTTCCGAAAGGCCGCGCAAGAGCACTTGGCCAAGGATGTCTACGAGCGATTGCGTCGACGTGCAGAGGGCGCTTACTGAGGAATTGCGCTGGAGGGTGGCGATAGGGCCCTCAGAGCTGCACCCTCTCCACCTCAGCCTTGCGCTTTCTGTCGCCGGAGCGGTTGTAGAGCTGGGTGGTCTTGACGCTCGCATGGTTTGCGAGCTGACGCGCGGCTTCCATGTCGCCGCCCGCGTCCTGGTGCAGCGTGATGCCGGTTCCCCGGAACGAGTGATTGCAGATGTCCGGGGGGAGGCCCGCCGCCCGGCAGCGGCGCTTGACTATGTCGAGCGCGCCGCGCTGGGTGAGCGCCATGCCCGAGAGCATCCGGGCGTGCCCCGGCGCGTTTTGCCAAAGCGGGGCGCCGGCCTGCCCGCCGAGGCCGGCCAGAGCGATGTAGGCGTCGAGATGCTCGGCCGCCATGTGGTGAGCCGGCACGATATGGTCCTTGCCGTTCTTTTCGTGGAGCAGCAGCGCCGCGCGCGGCGTGCCCGCGCCCCGGTAATCGCGCACTTCCATCGCGACGAGCGCTCCGACGCGCGCCCAGGAGAAGAGCATCGCGGCGATCAGGGCCTTGTCGCGGGCGCCGACGACGTCGGACGCGTCGATCGAGTCGAGCAGGGCCCTGGCTTCCTCTTTCTCGAGGACGGGCGTCTTGCCGATGTTCTGGCTGTAACGCGGCCCGCGCACGGCGTGCGCCGGGTTCACCTCGAGCACATGGCCGGTGACGAGCCAGTCGAACCAGTGCTTGATCGCCGCCAGGTGCTGCTTCACCGAGAGGGGGCTAAGCGTTTCGCCCAGCTCCTGGATGTACCCGGCGACGTCGGGGCTCTTCACGGCGTCGAGCCGCAGCTCGCGCGCGTTGCACCAGGCGAGGAAGCGCTTTGCCGCGCGGGTGTAAGCCCGCCGCGTGTGTGCGTTGGCGATGCCTGCGGTCAGGAACTCGACGGTGCGGAACGCCGCGCGCTCGCCCGACCAGGCGACGAGGGCCGCGGAGGGGGCCCGCGCCGCGAGCGCCGACTCCGTCCAGAGGACGATCGCGCTCGATGGGTCGTCCTGCTCCTTGCCGTCGCCGTCCGTCACCCCCGCCATACCCCCCTCACCCTAGAACTGTTCCAATTCCAAATCAGCTCGCTGAAGGCCGCGCCTTCCTGCTGATAATGTCCTTTATCAGAAGGAAGATAGAGAATCGAACTGCCACTTGTCAATCGTCTAATACGTCCATTAAGATAACCTCACACTTATCACATCAAGAATGCATTCGATACCGACCCGCTCAATCTTATGCACGGGCATCCAGTGCCTAACCATGCTCCATTCCGGCTCACTTACCTATGCAGTCCTTCCCCAATTGTCGCGACCATTTTCCTAAACTCGCAACGGCGGTGCTCTTCAGCATGATTCCTTGCGTGGCGTATGGCTGCCTTATAGATGAACACGGAAAAAACTGTTTCGATCGCTATTTGGCTGCCTGTAGCTTTGGCCAACCCCGGTGTCTCTTCATGCACTTGACATTGACGCTAATCAGTACAACCGGGAAGGCGATTTGCGTCATATTGCCATTGGCAGGCTTTTACTGGGCAGTAAGCAATAAGGCGATCGGGTGGACAAAAACGTCACGTCTGATGATTGGTCAGGAAATTGTGCTGATAGCGGTGATAACGCTATTGGCGTACATTCCTGGGTTTACGTTTTTCGTGTTTCTGTTCTTGATGCTGCCTGGAATATGGCTGCTTTGTTGGCTTTGGCGTAAGAAAATTATCTGGTGGAAATCACTACTCATTCCATCGATAATTGTGCTCCTTCATGCAGCAGTTGTTCTCGTTCTGATGACCCACCCGGAGTTCAATTCGTCTGGTGAATATACTGGATATTAAATGGGCCAAGTAGAATGGTCTGATGCGCACCCTCCATCTCATCAGCGGGCAGAAGGTCACGCTATACGACGAAGAAATTGAGCTGCAGGCCACACTGGAATTTCGGTATATTGATTTGTTTCAGCGAAAAGCTTGGGTCGCGGTCCCAATCGTAGAAATGGGCGCAGGCTGACCGGATTGCAAGTACATCTGCGACCGAAGTGATTGCAGACTATCCCGATCGCCAAGGTCAAGGCGCCTCATTCGCGTAGAAGTCGTAGGACACCCCGGACAAGCGTCATTGCCATTTTATTCCGGCCGAGGCAGAATGGCCTCGACGCCATACAATATGGCCATATGTCTCTGACGCCGTCTTTTCCGCATGCTGCGCGACCATCTATTTTTTATCGGAGCCGTTTTCCTGTTTCCCGCAATGGCCCAGGCGTGCGCGACACTGCCTACGATAAGGGCTGAAGAAATGCGAAGCCTCACGACTTCAGCAAACGGCGGCGACGTGGCGGCAATGGAGCGATTGGGTGATGCGTACGAGGTCGGCAACTTCGAGGACGGCAAGAAGGATGCCCGGGAAGCCTTCAGATGGTGGCAAAAAGCAGCGCAGGAGGGTGATGCCAAAGCCGAGGACCGTTTGGGCGAAATGTACGAAGAAGGCCAAGGCGTCGAGCGTAACCAGCGCGTTGCAAACACATGGTTCCGCAAGGCCGCAGATCAGGGAGACTACTTCGCGCAGCTTCACATGTGGGTCGTCTACAATTTCGGAAACTCGGGCGAAGAGAAAGACCCGGTTCAGGCGTATATGTGGTTGCTCATTGCCAACAAGAACCCCGAGCGCCTCAAATACGACGACTCTCCTCCCGGAAAATTGCCTCCGCTACTTATTCCTATGACTTCGGAACAAGCAGCAGAGGCAAAACGGCTCGCAGATGCGTGGAAGCCGAACCCGCACCGCGCCCTGAAGACGCGGGCAGTCCCGAATCTGCCGCATCGCGCCCCTCAATCACCGGCGGCCAACGGGAAGCCATCCGGAGACGTGAGCGCCGCCCCGGCGACAGATTGCAAAAGCTAGGGAAGTTCATGCGAGGACTGGTGAAGCTTATTCTGGCTTGCATGGCGATTGCGCTTCTGGCGCCCGTCGCGGCTTTCGTATGGCTGTATTTCGATTATACCGGCTTGCCGGATTGGCAGAGGCTCGCGCAATTCGCTCCGGATACACCGGAGCAGGTCTCCGACCCATGCCTCAAGGCTGACGTCCCCATCGTGGCCTACTCTTATGATGCTATTGGGCCCACAATGCGAGCGGCCTTGGCCGCTGCGGAGGGAGGCGAAGATTATCCCGGGATTCTGGAAGAGCTATACCTATCTCTCACGCGACGGACAACGCCACATACAGCGTCTACGCCTGTTCTGTCTTACATGATTGCCAAAACAATGTTCTGTCAGGCGCAGACAGGCCACACGATAAGGGAGAACCTGGATGCCTTGCGTCTGACCATCCAGCTTGAACGACACTATTCGCACAGACAGCTGTTTACGATATGTGCCAACCGTGTCTATTTTGCCGAGGGCCAGTACGGGGTAGAGGGGGCCTCACGGCACTTCTTCAACAAGGAGCCGGACCAACTGCGTATTGAAGAGGCGGCGCTGCTCGCGGGATTGCCCAGGGCTCCGGGGCGTTACTCACCCAGATGGCATCCCGACGTCGCCATTGAAAGAAGGAACAAGGTGATCGATAGGATGATCGCAACACATGCAATCACCCTGGCCGATGGCAAGCTGGCCAAGGCCGCCCCACTAACAGCCATCCCCACGACGCCCGGCATCCCCGACCGTTGACGGGCCGCCCGCGATCGACCTCGCGAAAGCCCGAGCGCCCTTAGCTTGTCACAGTCTGAAACCCTTTGCGTCGGCAAGCCTCCGGAGCATGCTGTTCCTGTCCGCGTCGAGGCGTTCCATCCGGGTATCCTTGCGCCCTGAAGTTACGGGAACACCGGATACATCGGACGTCTGTCCGGGTCCTTGAGTTTCTCAAAGGTGGTAACGCATGCGCCGGTATGATTGCCGTGAAATACGCTACTTACGATCAAGTTGTCAGGGTCGATGCGGGTTTCAAGGATACATAGTTCATGCTTCATCAGCGCCGGCGAGTCAGGGTTATATTCAACCGGCTTTCCGTTCGCCCCCATCATTCCCTGCGTGTACACGACTTCCGATATGTCGCGGGACGCAGTCCACATGTAAACTTTGCCACTACCTTGCGCGGTCACGTTATCGGGAGGACCAAGCCGTGCAATCAACTTCTCCACGGGTTGGTGGTCGAATGATTTTAGATTTTGCCCGGCCTGTTGACGCTCCTCTGCCGCATTCGTGCAGCCCGCAAGCGTCAGGTATAGAGAGAGTAGATACTGCCAGGAATGCGGAAAACAGCGGCGCATAGATCGGTTAAGAGTGAAGTGGTATATTGTGCCCGTGACTATATCACGCAGGAAACCTACATCCAGCCAAAAATCGGAGTCGAGCGTGCCGGATGGAACTCAGGTTATGACCTGGTGGATCAGGCCTTCCTCAGAACCCCGACGACCTTGTCAGAATCAAGATTCAGCACGAACTGGTCGACTTGCGCCGACAGCGTGCGTGGACATCGAAAGAGCCGGCTTCAAAAGAAGGCTAGCGACCCGCAGACGAAACGCGTCGCTGACGACTCGCCGGTTTCTCGTCGATTCCTTGCGTCCCGCGCAGCCGCCGAATCGACAAGGCAGGCCTCAGCGTGGTTCATTCCGCCGCCTTCCCCGCGTATTCGTCTAGCTGCTCTTTGAAGAGCTTCGCTGCGACGAGCTCGATAGGCCAACGTGGGGCGAGCTGGAAATCGTCCGGGACGTGTCCGTAGAGGGCGACGAGCTCGGCCATCGTGTCTCCGTAGGCCCGCATGATTCGAGTCACCTCGCGGACGACCGGGTCGTCTGGGGTGTCCGCGTCCCGGAGGGCGGCTTCGACCTCGGGGCTCGCCAGTTGCCGGAACTCCTCGGTGGGGGGTTCTATGGGCGTAAGCATTCGTTGCCTAACCGTTCGGGAGATAACGTCTTTTATCTCCCTCAAGCTACCCACCCAAGACATACCCGTCAAGTGTTCAGTACCATGCCCGGCATGCCGGACAACACCCGCCCGCCGCGCAGCCTTCACCAGGACCACCAGCCGAACCTCGGCACCCGCGCGCTGATGAACGCCGTCGACGAGCTGGCGAAGGAGCGCGGCCTCGCCGGAGCCCGCGTCGCCTACAAGGTCAACGCCCGCGGCGAGCACGTCGTCGCCCTGATCTTCACCGGCTTCGAGCGAAAGTGACGCTCGCATCCCGCCGCCCGTGGAAACGCGCGGGGTGAACCCCGCTACGCCCCAGGGCTGCGCCCTCACGGAGTCAAGCACGCCGCCCTGATCGGGTTTCGGTTCCCCCGTGTCTTTTCGCAACACGCGCGTTCGCACGGCGAACGCAGCCGATCATTTGCGCCGCAAAAAGACGCGGTCCCCCGAAAAGGTGCACAGCACCTCGGCGCGCTGGACCCCGCACACCCCTGTAGGGCCGCTTTCATCGGCTTTATGAGCGCGCCCCTCAGCGAGAGCTGAGGCGACACTCATAAAGACCGAAACCAACATTTTGAAAGGATACGACCATGAGCAACGACACCACCACCAGCAAACGCCCGACCCATACCGCCTTTAGCGTGAGGGACTACACCGTAGGCGGCGAGAAGAAAGCCGATTGGACGCCCATAGGCGTTGCATGGGCGCATCAGGACGGGGAGGGCTTTGACATCGTTCTGGAAGCGCTGCCGGTCAACGGGCGCGTGGCGATTCGCAAGAGAAAGCGCAAGCCAGCCCAGGCCGCGCGTGACTAGCCGCCTTTGCGTGGAGCGTCCCACGGCGCGCCCGCTTTTCATTCATGAATATTACTTAGGAGTTATTGTATGACTACGACTTATACCGTTGACTTATGCCGCGAAATGCACCTCACGATGGATGGCGTCCAAGCGAATTCACCCGAAGAAGCCGCTTCCTTGGCGACGGGCTTGCCCATCTACTCAGCCGACGAGGCGGACGACTGCAAGGGCATGACTCTCTCCGCTATCGTGGACGTGCAAGGAGATCGCGAGTTCTCTCCGTCGCAGGTTATCGACTTCGTGGCAGCCCTGGATCGGGCCGTTGCCGTGCTGAACATGGCCCCGCGCTTCGCGGTGCGGTTGTTCCATACCGACAGCTACCAGATCGCGGCGCGTTGTGACAGCGCCCTCACCTTGGTGAAGGGAGGTGCGCAATGACGAACAGCAACTGCCTCGAAGGCATCCGGTGCCCTGCCTGCGGCAACGAAGACAGGTTCTTCATCAGCGCGCTATCGGTTGCGACAGTGACCGACGCAGGGGTGGACGACACCACTGACCACGAGTGGGACGATACAAGTTACACATGCTGCGCAGAATGCGACGAAGACGGCGAGTTGAATCACTTTCGCAGTCAAAAGATCGACGCGCCAAGTGCTCTACAGCATGTGCTCGAAACGGTCGTTCGCGTCTATCCGCATCTGCTGGACGAGAAGATGCTTCCGCAAGACGCGAAAATGCTCCGCCGCCTGTGTGAGGCTGTGAGTACCCAGCAGCAGGCCGCGAACCCCACCGCAACGCCGCCGAAGGCGGACGAGCGCAAGGCGTTCAACGACGATCCGACACCGGGCCCGTGGACCTGCAACGACTCCGGCATGGTGCGGGGCCCGGGTGAACGCGATGCCGATGGCCCGCCGTTCGTGTGCGACGTAGCCCTCGACTGCAGCATGGGGCTATCGGCTCGGGAGCTGGCGAACGCCCGGCTGATTGCCGTTGCCCCGACGATGCTGGAGGCGCTGAATTCGCTCATTGCGAGCGTCGAAGAGGACGTCCCGCTGGGAAGTGTTACACGCCATTTCCGCGACGCGCTCGATGATGCGCGCGCAGCCATCGCCCAGGCGAAGGGAGCCGGTCAATGACCGGGGCCCTCACCAACCGCATCCTGCATGGCGACTGCGTGCAGGTGATGCGCGAGCTTGCACCCGAGAGCGTCGATTTCGTACTTACCGATCCGCCGTATCTCGTGCGCTACCGCGACCGCAGCGGCCGCACGGTCGCAAACGACGACCGCGCCGACTGGCTCAAGCCCGCCTTCGCCGAAATGTTCCGGCTGATGAAGCCCGGCACGCTGGCGCTCAGCTTCTACGGCTGGAACCGCGTTGACTTGTTCTTCGACGCGTGGCGGGCCGCAGGCTTCGACATCGTTGGACACCTCGTTTTCCGTAAACGCTATGCTTCGTCGGCGCGCTTCTTTGAGTACCGCCACGAATCAGCCTACCTGCTGGCGAAGGGCGACGCGAAGCGGCCCGCTGCACCGCTGCCCGACGTCATGGACTGGCAGTACACGGGCAACAAGCTGCACCCGACGCAGAAGCCGGTCGAATGCCTGACGCCGATCATCAAGGCGTTCTGCAAGCCCGGCGGCCTCGTGCTTGATCCGTTCTGCGGCTCCGGTTCGTCGTTGGTCGCGGCCCGGGATGCCGGATGCGCGTATCTGGGCATCGAGCTTGACGCGGGCCATCACGCGACCGCGAGCAAGCGCCTCGGACTCAAGCAGCCCGAGACGCACGCCGCCGGCGATGCCGGCGACGTCATGCCGTGGCTTCGCCCGTTCACGCGGTTCGTCGCGGCAGCCTGACCGCCTCTTTGCGCTCGCCGCAGGGTCTGTGCGCCTCACCGCGCACGGACCCGAGGAGAGCCACCGCCGGTAGGCTCGCCGAAGCGGCGTGGATGACAGGGCGCATCCCTGTCCGCTCGGCCATGCCGCGCGGGGCCGGGTTTTTCCGGCTCGTTCGCGCGGGCCGCCCAAGAGCGCCGCGCCTCGGCATCTCCGACCCCTTCGGGGGGCCGGGCTTCTGCTTTTCCGGTTTCCCGCAAGCGGGAGCCCTCCGGAAATGCAGCCCGTCCTGCCGAGGAGCGGCGCGGCGTCCCGCTGTTTGCGAACGAGCCGGAAAAACCCGGCCCGAAGCCAGCAAGGCAGGTTCCCGATGGAGACGCCCAGCAGCCGCAAGCCCCCGCTTCAGAAAATCCCGGTCTATGAAGTCCGCCTCGTCCAGTCCCGCCGCCCCTTGCGCCTCGCCGAGTCCACCGTCCCCGACGCGAGCTACGCGGGCCGGACGATGCAGGCGATGCTGGGACTCACCGACCGGGAGCACTTCGCGGCGGTATTCCTGAACGGCCTGCACCAGATCACCGGAGCGCACGTCGTTGCCGTCGGAGGGCAACACGGCATCGGCACGATCGAGGCACGCACCGTCTTTCGGGCAGCCATCGCAGCCTGCGCTTCGGCGCTCGTCCTGGGCCACAACCACCCCAGCGGCGACCCCACTCCCTCACCGGAGGACATCGCGACCACCGCGAAGCTGATGGCGGCGGGCAAGGTGCTCGGAATCCCGGTCGTGGACCACATCATCGTGACGCGCGACTCGCGGCGCTGGCACTCGATGGCCTCGCACGGGACGCTCCCGGCGGAGAGCTGAACGCTTCGCCCGCCGGGGCCCGCAAGGGCCTCGGCAGCGATCCGCTGCCCGCCGGAGAGAGAAGCCTACCGGCGGTTGCTCTCCTCGGGCCCGCGCAGAGCGCAGGCCCTGCGGCGAGCGAAGGGCCTGCCCTACTCCTCGCCGTCCTTCGTGCGCCCGGCCGAGAGCTGAAACGCTCCGCCAAACGGCGACGCCCCGCATTCAGGGCGTCGCCGACCAAACGCCTCCGGGCATGTCCGAGCAGATGACCATGCCCTCGGACGCGGTCACCGTGCCGTAGAAACAAAGCTCCTGCGCCGAAGTCTTGCAGCAGCCGACGATGCCGGACGCCGGACACGGAGCGGCGCTGTTCCCGTAGACGCAGATGCCTTCCCCGGTGTTCGTCGTCACACTATTCCCGCAGGCGCTCGCGCAGTTCTGCATGGTGCAGGTCTCGACCGTCATCGCCGCGCTCTGGCAGTCAGACGACATTTTACAGTCGCAGGACGCCGCAGCGTTGCACTCGCACCGCGCTATGCAGGCGAACCAGTCGCCGCACGCGCCGCCCGCCATGGCGTAGCTCGCCGTCGCCCAGTTCGGCCCGGCATAGGCGCTCTGCTCGTCGTTGCAGTAGGTCTGCAGGCACGGCGCGCACTTGTCGCCGATCGTTGTCTTGCTCGCCGCCGGGCAGCTGCCCGCTGCTGCGTCGGTGCCCGTCGCGGGCGGGTCCGCAGCCGAACCCCCACCGCCGCCCGAGGATGAGCACGCGGCTGCCGCGCAAGCCGCAAGCCACGCCATCCAGGATGCCCTCGTCGTCGTTGTGCGCATCGTCCATCGCCTCCTGCGTGATACGTATCCTATATGACACGTATCGCGGCGGCGGGACAAGGCGTCCCTTGGCGCGGTGAAGGTCGACGCGTCAACCCGCAGGAAGCTGGCCGAAATCGGGGAGGTTGTCCGCACCGCGAGGGAACGGGCCCGAATGTCGCAGGAGGCGCTCGCGGAGAAGGTCCAGATGCGTCGCGAGAACGTCATCCGGATCGAGAAGGGCCGCGCGAACGTGACCGTCGAGACGCTCGTCCGTGTCGCCTCGGGCCTCGGCCTGGACCTTCATGTGACGTTTCGGCGACCGCGCGCCGCGTAGCAGGTCACACGCCGCCTCACGCGCTAGGACAGGCTCAAGCTCACGAAGACCGTCTTGGCTTGCCACGCCGAGCGCGAAGTCGGAGGAACCGTCCGGCTCCGCAGCCGGTCAGGGAGTGGCTGCCTCGCCGCTGCTTCGCGTCCCATCATGAGAGCCCCCTGCCACACCACCACCGGCTGCATCGCTACATGCAGCCGTAGTTGCAGACGCACTGTTCCTTCCTGCAAACACCCCAGCCCCGCTGGTCGCAATAGGGGCGTTCGCTATTCACGCAAACGGCGCGCTTACAATCGCTATCCGTAGCGCACGCCATAGGGACCGCCGGTTCTGCCGGTGGAAAACCATTTATGGCTGGGTCATGATATGGCACACAGCCGAATAGCATGACCAACGAGCAAGTGGCCAAGAATAATAACTTACATCTTCGTGGGCACAACATTCCGGTGCCCTAATCTTCGGGGCGGCCGAGACCGCACTCGCTTCTCATGCTTTATCGTACTTCAGTAAGAGGTTGACAATCTCATTCAAGGTGCCCGTTCTGCGCGCCACTCAGCCAAGGGAGGCCTTATCCCAGTCCTGTCTTGCATGAGTAGAGCCAATTCGGAGACCTCATCAGATAGCATATGAAGATCACTAATGAGATGCGCCTCGAGCGAGGGTGCCGCCGCGCTCTTCCCGCGCACACAGCGAAGTACCCCCAACAGCTCCGCAGTGATTGCTTCGCGCCCCATCATTACTCTCCGCAGGCGCCACACACAGATATATCATGTTCGCTCGCAATGTAACCTCTCTTGAGTTCAATCGAGCGGCAACGATGCACCTCCCCACTTCCGGACTGTGCGCCCCGAAGACATGCAGCAACTTCACGGTCCTTCGGTAGACCCTCCCGTCCCCAGCTATAGTCATCGGCCAACTCTTCTATCGCCCTAGGCCACCCGCTGTATGCAGCTCTTCTAAGCCATACCGCGTGCATTGCGCGAGTCACGTCAGAAGCTTCAGCCTTCGACAACAGTCCCACGTTCGGGTCCACCAGCAGGGAAAGGGTGTATTCCGCTTCGGCATCGCCCGCTTCGGCACTAGGCCGCAGCAACCTGTATGCCTCGGCATAGTCGTGCTTCTCACGCGCGACCGCCACGGAGGCGCTGCTCAACGCAGGGCCTCCACAACCTGAACATGCTGCCTGCAGCAAAGTCGCCGTGATGATGAGCCAGAAATTCTTCGCGCGATACATACAAGCAACCCTATTGAAATGGAATTAGTCGTCGGTACGTCGGCGACCACGGCGGCCCCTCTCCCGCAAAGCCGCGCCCAAATTCCCGATCGCCAGGCAAATCCCCCGGCATCACTCCATTGAGCAACCCGTAATAGTCCTCGACAATCATTGCCTGTTCTGCATGTCTACTTCCCCTTTAGCCGTTGCTAAGGCGCAAACAGACCAAACACAACCGTTGCGACGACGAGATTTATCAAAGTCAACACCCTAACGACAATAAATCGCTTATAAGGCCGACCCCTAGCGCGGCACCACTTGACGTACGCCATCTCGAATCCGCCAATCATGCCCTCCTTCCATAGCGGAATACGCAAGCCATGCCGCTGCATCAGGCGACGGAAGTACAGATGACTTAGAAGTTCGAGAAGCAGCGAACAGAATAGCCAGGCGTCGACCGTTATTGGTATATTGCTTGCCACGCGCATAATACTCGCTCTTCTAAAATAATGGCTTGTACCGTGCACGCCTCATCCCGAAGGACGGGCCAGGTGGTCCAACGTGCTCAGCGCTCACCCAATGCCTCCAGTTCCCAGGTTGCCAATTCAGCGGTCCTCGAGTCGCCGGACGCCTGTGCTTTTCTTAGCCAGTAGATTCCCTCTCTCCTGTCGTTCGGCGCATCGTGACGGACCATGCCAATGCCGTAGCCGTACATTCCACCTGGATAGCCATTCTGCGCCGAGAGTTTCATCCAATAGCGCCCGTTTACAAAATCTTGCTTGGTTACAGAGTAAAATTGCGCCAGATAGAATGCCGCCTCGCCATCACCATGGAGGGCGCGCTCCTTCGTGGGAGCAATCCCCTCCGGCCGTATCGCAAACTAGTCGGCGGAACTTCCGCCCGTTGTTGCGCACGCAGCGAGCACACAGCATACCAGACTTAAACACACGTAACGGCCCATATGGTCACTTTCCTGGATAGTTCATCGGAGACCGGTCTTCCGTTGAGCCTCGAGCCGCTCTCTTACGTCTGGCGGCAAGTCCTCCTCCGTTCCGATATATCCTTTAAGTGTCTTCAATGCTGCGTACACTTCGGGCAGGCCCTCAACGTAGACAAAATTGCACTGCCCAAAGTCATCCAAGGCGACGGTGACACATCCACCTCGCACGGGTATCCTAATATCCTCCCAATCGCGCAACGTTGTTGCTACTCGCTCTTCGTACGTCAACTTCGGAATGGGATATGCCGCGAATGAAAATACGCTCGGCGTCCCCGTGAGCCTCTGCGAAACGATCATGAGCCTATCCAACTGCGCTGTCACATCATGACGGTTCATCCGTGTCAGCGCTACGGCTAACTCTCTAGCGAGATCGAGACAAGCCGCGCTAAGCATTACGGGCTCCTTTGATGCGCTTCTGTCATAGGACATCATCCCGTCCCTCACCTGTCCCTACGTCACGCCCTTCAGTGCTTCGCGCGCCATATCTTCCTTCTGCCACATCCCCGCGCCATTCACATATGCCCTGTAGCCATCGGGCAACCGAATACAATCGGCCATGACTCGCTCATATTGCCCGCTGCCCAAATAGGCGTACGCGCGCAAGAAGTAGCTTGGCAACAAATAGTATTCTGATCCCGTTTCGGCACACGCCTCGATCGTCCGCGTGAGAGCCGCGATAGCGTCCGACATTAACCCGCGTTGAATCAGTAGAGAGCCTAGTAAATACAGATCTGCAGGCTCCCGGGATTGACCACTGGTAATCGCTTCCAAATCGTCTATCGCGCCCACGATGTCTCCCATAAGAACCTTAATGTCGGCCCTTTCCCTAAGCCCGGCGATTTCTGTATCGCGCCCCTGAATTAGGAAGTCGCAGATGTCGAGACCCGCCTGATAGTCCCCCTTCTGCGCTGATGCATAAGCCATCTTTAGTAAGCGCTTTAGGTCGGCTTCCGTCTGCGGTCTCTGCATGTCTACTTCCCCTTAACTGCGTTACCGCCGCATTGTTCACTCACGAGCCCTCGCGCACATTCATTTACGTCCGTGTACCCGCCCGTCACCCCAGTGAGACTGCGCACCTTTCGCTTACCGGCCTTCTGTAAGAGCTGCTCATAAATTAGCTCGCGACAAACCTTTCGAGCAGCCACCCATTCTGCCTCGCAATCATGCCATTCCTCCTCCTTCGCAGGACAACTTCCTTCTGTCTCGGAGGCATCGTCGACCTCGTTATTCAATATTCCATGTATCGCACGCAGCGTCGCGCTAACCAACCGCTGATTCTCTGGTGTGCCCGGCCAGAACGCCGGCGGCAGCGGCAACTCCGGTAGCGCCGGAAGATACGGCACTCTTGGCAACCGAATTGCACCACCCAATCCGGAAGGATCGCTCTCCTTCATAGGGCTGGCCTCTGCGTACAAATACGGATTGATTCCGCCACCGAGACCGATGGGATCGAACTCCACATACCGGCCCTGCTGCGGCCAATAGTCGCGGAAGCCATTGTGGGAGAAGCCGGATTCGGCATCGTAGTATTGGCCGGGAAAGCGGAGGTTGACGACAAAGCTCCCGGAAGTTGCGAGCGTTTCTCCCCATGGGAAGTAGCTCGCCTTCCAAACGACGGTGCCGCTGCTGTTCGTGGCGACCTGCGGCCTGCCCATGCGGTCGTCCTGCAGGTATGTGTACGTTCCTGCGCCAGCATTGTTGAACATCGCCAGCGGCCGGTCATTGATGTAGACGTAGTCTGTTTCGCTGGTGCCGTTGTTCTCGGCGAGCAACGTGCCGTCAGGGGCATAGGTGAAGATCGTTGCAGTGCTGCCCACCGTCTTCGAGTAGCGGTTGCCGAAGCCGTCGTAGAGATAGCTGCCGAGCGTTCCCGAACTGCCCGAGACCGACGACAGACGGTTGGCGTTGTTGTAGGCGAGCGTGGTGACGCCGGTCGTCCACGCCGGGGAGATGCCGCTGACGTTGCCGTTGGCGTTGTTCGTGATCGTGTACGCCGTGCCGTTGTTGAAGCTCGCGAGCTTGTTGGTATGCGCCGTCATGCCGAACGTGTAGGTGCCGTAGCCCGTGCGGTTGTTGTTGTTGTCGTAATGGATGGTCGGCAGGCCGCTCGTCCACTGGAACGAGCCGATCCTTGCCGCCGCGTCGTTGTCGATATTGGTGAGCAGGTTGCCCGAGGCGAGGTTGTCGGTATAGACCTGCACGAAATCGTTGTTCCATGTATAGGAGATGTTCTGGATCGTGCCGTCCACCAGATGCGTGATGCGGTAGTCGATGTCCCAGGTCGGTGTCTCGACGATGCCGTTGCCGAAGGTCAGCCCCGCCCACGGGCCCAGCGGCTCATAGGTGATGGAGGAAGCGAGCGTCGTGGGAGAGCCGCCCGACGGCGTGCCCGACACGCCGGTTATCCGGCCCATCGCATCGCGCGTGTACGCCACGAGCGCGCCGTCCGGATAGGTGATGCTCGCGATGCGCTGCGCGGCGTCGTAACCGTAACCCGTCGTGCTTGTGCCGCCGCCCGTGGGTGAGCGCGCCTCGCTGACGACATCCCCGCGTTCGTCGTATTTGCGTGTCAGCGTCCCCGCCTGATCGGCCATGCTCGTCAGCCGCCCGATGCCAAACGCGAAGCCTGTGCCGGTCTGGTCGTAAGTATAGGTGACGTTCTCGGCAGTATCCGCCGGATAGGCGACGGTCGCCAGCCGGTCGAGCACGTCATAAGTGTAAGTCGCGGTGATGCTCAGCGCGTCCACCTCTTTGGTCAGGTTCGCGTCGGCGTCGTAATAATAGACCGTCGTGCCCCTGTCCGGGCTCGTCTCCTGTATCACGTCGCCGAAGCCGTCATAGACGTAGGTAGTGGCGTTGCTGTTGCGGTCGGTGAAGGACAGCGGCCGGTCATGCGCGTCGTAGGTGAGCGACGCCGTGCCGTAGGGCGAGACCGTCTCCGTCTTCGTGCGGTTCAGCGCGTCGAAGGCGTGGTTATAGGCGACGTCCGGCGGGTTATAAGTCAGCGCATTGCCCATGACGTCATAGGTATAAGATGTCGTGGCCCCCGTCGTGCCGACGACGTCCGTCAGCATGCGCCCGAGCTTGTCGAACGTCGCCGTATGCGTATAGCTCGCAGCTCCTGTCGGCGGCTTGATGTTCAGCGCCGTGGCATCGCCGTTGGCGTCCAGCGTGTAGTTCGCGTTGTTGCCGAAACTGTCCGTGACCGTGGTGAGCCGGTGCGCCGTGTCGTAACTCGCGGTCAAGTACGAGCCGTCCGGCTGCGTGACCTTGGTCAGGTTGCCCGCCGCGTCGAACGTGTTGGTGGTCGTCATCGGCCCGGCCCCGGTGGAGACGGTTCTGGTCACCGGCCACATGCGCGGGTTGTAGGTCAGCGTCGTGGTGACACTGTTGGGATCGACGATGGTAAGCGGCCGGCCGCCGCCCGTATGGCTCGTGATGTTCGTCGCATGGGTCAGCGCGTCGCTGATCTGCGTCAGCGCGCCGGTCGTGTCGAAGGTGAACGTCGTCGTGTTGCCGTTGGGCGTCTGCACGGTGGCGGGCAGGAAGTTGCTCCAGGTATAGGTCCAGGTGCGGGTCTGGCCGCCCGTCGGGTAAGGCACGGTCGTGCTGGTCGTATCCGTATCCGTGCGCGTCAGCACGTTGCCGCTGGTGTCGTAAGTAAAGCCGGTGGTGACGCCCGTAGTCGTAATGGTATCGGGCAGGTGCACGAAAGTGGGGTCATAAGCAATCGTCGTCGTGCGTGCGACGGTACTGCCGGAGGCTTCGACAATCGAGGTCGGCTCGCCGTAGATGTTATTCGTATAGACAGTCTGGTTGCCGAGCCAGTCCTGCACTACGGATACGTAATTGAACGAGTCATAGCCCCAGACGACATACTGGTTGGAGCCCGAAAAAGGCCGCGCGACCTGCGTGACGCGCGGCGTGAAGCCGAGGTTCAGGAAGGAATAGGTATAGGTCTGGCCAAGCGAGTTGGTGACCGTGCGCGTGATCGCCGTGTCGTTGTAGGAGACGCTGGTGAGGTCCGCGCCGCCGCCGAGCTGGCTGGTCAGCGCGCGGCCGTAGCCGTCATAGGTCCAGCTTGCATAGGCCGCCCCATTCTCGTCGGTGACGCCGGTCAGCGCGAACGGAAAGGTCGCGTTCGTGTAGCCGTAGCTGATGTTCGTGACGGGGCTTGTCGAATAGGAGACCGAGGCGAGCCGGTCGTTCGTGCTCCCGTGCACGCCGCTTGCGTTGTAGCCGTAGGTCAGCGTCAGCCCGTCGGGCGTCGTGACAGTGGAAAGCAGGCCACTGCTATAGGTGAATGACAGCGTGCGGCCGTAGGAGTCGGTGACAGAGGTGAGGACGCCGCTGGTGTAATTCATCGTCAGCGTGTAGCCGTTGCGCGCCTTGATCGACTGCAACACGCCCTCAGCGCCGCTGACGCTGTAGGTCTCAACATTGTCGTCGTGATCGGTCAGCACATAGTTCGATCCGACCACGCCTATCGCCATGTCGTAGCTCGGGTCCTTCGGCAGGCCGCCGGGGGTGAAGATCATCTGCCTGCCGTCGGGCCGCTCGGCGGTGATCTGGCTCGGGACACCAAAGTTCAGATAACGGTCGAAGCTGTGCCGCCAGTTCGTGCCGAGCGTGGTAGCGAACGTCGAGATCGGCGGCATGCTGTTATAGTAGCGGGTGAAGCCGAGCACGTTCGGCCCGGCCGTTGTGTAATCCGTCACATGCTCGAACATATTGCCGGTGGCGACGTTGATTGGGTGTGCGATGGCGCCCGGGCAGCCTGACACGTTATTCGGCACCTGCGCCATGCCGCGCGCACTCTTATCTTTGGGCGTGATGCACCCCGCACAGCTGTTGCTGTTCGGAATGGAAGGGCATTGCTCAGCCCCATTGCTCGTGCCCGAGTTGCCATTGAGCTGGAAGGTGACGGTGCTACCGCTGCACCCGCCGCCGCCGCCGCTCGTCCCAGTGATACTCGTTGGCGTGACAGTCGCGGTTGCGCCCGTCGCGTTGCACCAGTGGATGCCGAATGGCAGGTTATAGGAGGTGACCGTCGTGTCGTAGGTCAGCGTGCTGCCCGAGATCGTTCCCGTAAAGTTGAAATGCCCGTAATAGCTGCCCTGGGTATAGTCAAGCCACCCGGCGACCCCGCTGGTTCCGGGCGACTGGTAGAGCATCCCCGAGATCTGCCAGGTCGGCCCGAGCGGCGGTGGAGGGCTCGACTGCGTCGTGCTTCCGCTCCACTCGCCCTGGATATAGACGATCGTCTGCGCCTGTGCGGGCTGCGCATGATGCAGGAACGCCGCAGCGACCAACAATAGAACGAGCACCCATTTCGCGATGCGAAGACGTCCCTCACGGCTCGTGCCCTGAAGTGAAATGCTCATAACGCCGCTCCCCGTATTCTTGTTGTGATTACTTCTGGACGATGACTGGCTTTGCGCCGCCCGAGCACTTGACGG
>Ga0182018_10002306_pt1 | contig 19416 bp, 14 predicted proteins | sample 812P2MmetaG_FD_120490 | JGI IMG/M metagenome (GOLD analysis project Ga0182018, IMG submission 120490) | Permafrost microbial communities from Stordalen Mire, Sweden - 812P2M metaG | ecosystem: Environmental > Terrestrial > Soil > Wetlands > Permafrost | place: Sweden: Stordalen | collected... | reverse complement strand
TCACTAAAGAAACAGCCGGCATGGCGCCGCTGGTTCGTTCAGAACATCGTCTACAACACCTTCCTCAAGTGGCCCGTGGCTTCGCAGATCGCCCAGTGGGGGACGCTATCGGCGAGCGGCCTGGACTGGACGATGGTGATGCCTTCCATGCTCGTGAACAGCCCCGGACGCGGAGTCTACCGCGTCGATGGCGATGCGCTGCCGCGGCACGGCATGCGGATCTCGCGCAGCGATGTCGCGGACTTCATGATGTTGCAGATCGGGAACAGGCAATGGGTCGGCAAAGGCGCATACATCGCGTGGTAACTGGATGCAGCAGCCGGACGTCGCATCGCCTGAGCCTACGAGCAGCGTAAAATGGGTACACCGATAAAACAAGTCCGACGGGATTGGAGCTCCATTGGCAGAGACAATATTTGATGTGGTGGTGGTCGGCGGTGGCCCTGCCGGCTACACTTGCGCCATCCGCGCCGCGCAGTTTGGGTTGAAGGTCGCGCTGGTCGATGCAAACGACCGGCTTGGAGGCACATGTCTGCTCTGGGGTTGCATCCCCACCAAGGCAATGCTTTTCACCGCCGAGATATGGGACCACCTGAAACACGCGGACCGCTATGGCATCGACGTGGCCGAGCCGAAGCTGAACTGGAAAAATGTTCTGGCCCGCAAGGACGACGTCATCAGCCGGCACACCAAGGGCCTCGACTTCCTGATGAAGAAGAACAAGATCACGACCTTCAAAGGGTTTGGCCGGCTGACGGGAGGCGCGAAGGATGGCATCCATTCCGTCGAGGTGAAGTTTGCGGACGGCAAGAGTGAGATTGTCAAGGCGAAGAAGGTTGTGCTGGCTACAGGCTCTGATGCGCGCATGCTGCCGGGCTACAAAGCGGACGAGACGATCCTGACGAACTACGAGATTCTGAAGATTGCGGAGATGCCGAAGTCCCTGGTAGTGATTGGGTCGGGTGCGGTGGGCGTTGAGTTCGCATCGATCTTCAAGAGCTTCGGCGCGGAGGTGACGGTCCTTGAGATGCTGCCGCGCGTGGTCCCTGTTGAGGACGAAGAGATCAGCAAGGAGTTGCTCAGGCTTTTCAAGAAGCGCGGCATCGACGTCAATCTCTCAGTGAAGGACACGAAGATTGAAAAGAACAAGGACGGCGCGCTGGTTTCCTTCACGGATGCCAACGGCAAGCCGCAGAGCAAACAGGCGGAGAAGGTCCTGGTAGCAGTCGGCCGTTCGCCACGGACCACCGAAATTGGGCTGGACAAGACGAAGATTGTGCCTGACCGCGGCTTCATCATGACCAACGAATGGATGGAGACGACCGAGCCGGGGATCTATGCGATTGGGGACATCGTCGGCGGCATGCCGCAATTGGCGCACGTGGGCAGCATGGCTGGGCTGGTGGTGGCCGCGCGACTGGCGGGCAAGTTTGCCAAGCCGATAAACCGCAATCGCGTGCCCGGCTGCACCTACTGCGACCCGCAGATCGCAAGCGTGGGTTTGACCGAAGCACAGGCCAAGGAGAAGGGATTTCAGGTAAAAGTGGGTAAGTTTCCCTTTGTCGGAAACTCCAAGGCGACGATTCTGGATGCGCACGATGGCTTCGTCAAGGTTGTCTCGGAGGCGAAGTACGGCGAGATTTTGGGCGTGCACATCATCGGGCCGTATGCGACGGAGATCATCGCAGAATGTGTTACCGCTCTGGAGCTTGAGGCTACTGTCGAAGAGATGATGTTCACCATCCACGCGCACCCAACCGTCGCCGAGGCGCTGCTGGACGGCTTCAGCAGCGTGGAAGGCTTAGCGGTGAATGTCTAGAACGCCGGACGCTAGCACTCTATTTTGCGTGCAATGGTGCGAGCATCGCTGAACGCCAATAACACTGAAGGGCGACTCTTGTTTGTGGAATTTCTCTATCTCGGCCGCGTACCTTACGCTGAAGCGTTGGAGATTCAGGCGCGTGTGGTCGCTGCGAGGAAGCTGAACCTCATTGGGGATACGCTTCTGCTGGTGGAGCATCCGCCGGTCATCACGCTGGGACGCAATGCGGTCCGTTCAAATGTGCTGGCGAGCGATCAGTTTCTTTCGGGGCGAGGAGTCGAGCTGCACACGGTGAACCGAGGCGGCGATGTGACCTATCACGGCCCGGGCCAGTTGGTGGGCTATCCGATCGTTGATCTCAGAGGCGACCTTCCGGGCAAGCGCGGCCCTTACCTTGGACCGGTAGATTTCGTCCGGCTTCTGGAAGAGGTTTTGATTCGCACCTGTGCAGAGTTCGGCGTGATGGCCAAGCGCATTCCGAAGTGCACCGGTGTCTGGACGCTTGGCGGCGTAGGGATTCGCGAAGATAAGCTCGCGGCGATTGGCGTACATGTCTCGCAGAGCATAACTTCCCACGGGTTTGCTCTGAATGTGACGACCGACCTGCGCGACTATGAGTGGATTGTGCCGTGCGGCATCCGGGACCGCGGCGTGACCAGCCTGGAGATGGAAGCGGCCACGGGAGTGGAAGTGGATATTGAGCGCGCGGTCAACGCAACTGCCCGCAGCTTTGGACAGGTCTTCAGGCGTCAGATGGTGGGTTGCGCCTCGATCGAGCAGCTGCTTTCGCCTGTCTGCGGCGCGTACCAGGAAACGCAAGCCTTATAATCCAATGGCGCATGACGGCGATTGCAGTGCCGACCAACTTGGGAAGGAGTCCAATGCCGACTGACGTTGTAATGCCCCAGATGGGCGAATCGATCACCGAAGGCACGCTGACAAAGTGGCTGAAAAAGGTTGGGGATTCAGTCCAGCGCGATGAGCCGCTGTTTGAGATTTCGACCGATAAGGTGGACGCGGAGATTCCATCGCCGGCTGCGGGGACCTTGCAGGAGATCAAGGTCGCCGAGGGGGCCACGGTGCAGGTCAACACGGTGGTGTGCGTTCTGGGCGAGGCGGGCGGGGCAAGTTCTGGAACTGCGGTGGCTCCGGTGGCGGATGAGGTCAAACCGGCTGCGGTCGATGAACAGGCGGTTCAAGAGACTCCGGTGCAGGTTACGCTTGGCAACGATACGCCGGCTGTGGGCTCCGGGATCGATGTGCTGATGCCTCAGATGGGCGAATCCATTACGGAGGGCACGATTACAAAGTGGCTCAAGAAGGTTGGCGACACGGTCCAGCGCGACGAGCCGATCTTCGAGATATCTACGGATAAGGTGGATGCGGAGATTCCATCGCCTGTCGCTGGAACACTAACGGAGATCAAGGTTGCGGAGGGAGCGACGGTTGGCGTCAACACAGCGGTCGCCGTGATTGGCGGGGCTGCAGAAAAGCCGGCAGGAGCAGCCGCTGCGCCAACTCCGACCTCGGTTCCTGCTCCGCAAGCCAAGACGCCCGTTGCCCAAGTTGCGGCGCCGAAGCCGGCACCGGGAGAGCGTCCGCGGTCCTCGCCCTTGGTACGGAAGATCGCCAAGGACAATAACATCGACCTAACTCAGGTTGCGGGCTCCGGTTCAGCGGGACGCATTACCAAGAACGATATTCTCAGTCATCTGGCGAAGCCTGCGGGTCAAGCCGGTTCCGCTCCGGCCGCAATGGCAAAGGCTGGCCCACCGACTCCACTGCCCGGCGAGCTTGTTCCCATGACGAAGATGCGCAGCATCATCGCCAGGCGGATGGTTGAGTCCAAGCAGACCAGCCCGCACGTTCATACCGTCTTCAAGGTGGATATGACGCGGATCGTCCGGCTGCGTGAGAAGGAGAAGGCGAAGTACGAGCAGAAGAATGGCGTGAAGCTGACGTACATGCCATTCATAGCACGCGCTGCGATCATGACCTTGCGCAAACATCCCATCGTCAACGGGTCGGTGGAGGGCGACGCAATCCGGTACAACAAGAACATCAATATCGGCATTGCGGTTGCGCTGGAATGGGGCCTTATCGTTCCGGTAATTAAGCAGAGCGAAGAGAAGAATTTTCTCGGAATTGCGCGCGCCATCGCCGATGTTGCCGAGCGAGCACGCGGCAAGAAACTGGCGTCGGACGAGATATCGGGTGGCACCTTCACGCTGACCAACTCGGGAATATTCGGCGAACAGTTTGGGACGCCGATTATCAATCAGCCGCAGGCTGCGATCCTTGGCATTGGTGGCCTGAATAAGGAGGCCGAGGTTATGACCGATAAGGACGGCAACGACTCGATTGCGATCCGGTCAATTCAGAGGTTCACTCTGGGATTCGATCATCGTATTGTGGATGGCGCGGATGCCGGCAGGTTCATGTCCGACTTCAAGACCTACCTGGAGAACTGGCCGGAGGATATTGGCTGACCGCCTGCGCTGCCCGATGGTTACAAGAGAGACTTTGCCTTGAGCACTGCTGCTACTGCCTCTTCCGCGGTGTTGGCGACCGAGGAGAGGTGGCCCATCTTGCGGCCTTTGCGCGGCCGCAATTTTTCATACAGGTGCAACCGCACGCCGGAAACCGCGAGAGCGGCGTCGAAGCGCGGCACTCGGGGACCCTCCGGGCCGAGCCACAGATCGCCGAGAAGGTTGGCGATCGCCGCGGGCTGTACGACGGAGACATCCCCCAGCGGCAGGCAGCAGACGGCGCGCACGAGCTGCTCGAACTGGCTGGTGACGCACGCTCGCTCGCTGGCGTGGTAGCTATTGTGCGGGCGCGGCGCGAGTTCGTTGACCAGAAGCCGGCCATCGGTAGTGACAAACAGTTCTACGGCGAGGATGCCTTCCAACTGGAAGGCATCGGCGATCGCCTGGGCGAGGCCCTTCGCCTCGATCTCCAAAGCAGCAGGCAACGGCGCAGGAATTACGCTCCACGCAAGTATTTGTTCTTCGTGGTGGTTCCAGGCGGCGGGATAGATATTCACCTCGCCATTTGGGGAGCGGGCCACGAGGACGGATATCTCCCGGTCGAGTTCGATGGCTTGCTCGACGACGCCAGGACCTTCGCCTAGAGCCTCCCATGCGCCGCGAACCTCAGGCTCCGAAGGTGCGGCTGAAGCCACGGGTGAGAAACCGACTTTTCCCTGGCCGCGCCCATCGTAGCCTCCGGTAGCACTCTTGCAGAAGCATCTGCCGCCGAGCGCAATCAATGCTTCACGTAGCTCATCGAGTGAGCGCACCGCGCGATACTCGCCGACGGGAAAACCATTTCGCCGCAGCCAGTTCTTCTGTTCGATGCGGTCCTGGATGATTGCGAGGATCGACCCGCCTGGTCTGACCGGAGCGAATGCCGCTGCGGCCTCCAGACTGGCAGCCGAGATCTGCTCGATCTCGAGGGTGACGACATCGCAACCGCGCGCCAGATTTGCTGCTTCGCGAGTGTCATCCCATCCGGCCTCGATACATCCATCCACGATGAAGCGGGCCGGGCATGCGGGGTCGGGGTCAAGGACAAGGATGCGGTAGCCCATGCCGCGTGCGGCCATTGCAGTGAGCCGTCCGAGCTGACCGCCGCCAAAGATCCCGATCGTTGCGCCCGGCAAGATGGGCGGGTAAGCCCCAATGCTCACGCAGAGACTCCATCGCCTAAGGTCTGCGCCAGCACCTCATCGCGTCGCGCCGCGCGCCATGCCACTAGCTTCGCGCGCAACTCGGCATCGGTGGTCGCAAGGATCTGCACCGCGAGCAATCCAGCGTTGGTTGCGCCAGCAGTGCCGATGGCGAGGGTGCCGACGGGAACTCCCTTAGGCATCTGGACGATGGAAAGCAGGGAATCGAAACCTTGCAGCGCAGTGGCCGCGATCGGGACGCCGAGGACCGGGACAACCGTTCTGGCCGCGACCATGCCAGGCAGGTGTGCCGCGCCGCCAGCACCCGCGACGATCACACGGAGGCCTCGGTCGACCGCAGTGTCGGCATACTCGAACATCAGGTCCGGCGTCCGATGGGCCGAGACAATCTTTACCTCATGGGCCACGCCGAACTCGCGCAGCACATCCACGGTCGCGCTCATCACCGCAAGATCGCTGCGGCTTCCCATGATGACTCCAACCACAGGACCAGTTTTCGATTCGGCGGGCATGGCCCCGATTATACGATTCGTGCCAGCCAATCGCGGCGTCCTACTCGGCTGCCTTGGCCTTGTCCCAGATGGAGGCATTAAGACACTCGACCACCCCGTCGACGATCAGGTTAAGACCAGAGGTGAATTTCGCAGAGTCCGCGATCTGTTTTGAGCTCACCGCATCCGCCATATTGATGCTCGAGCTGACAATGGAGATCGCTGCATCCTTCTTCTGCGCACCGGACTTTGCGCCATAAAGAGCTTCGACCCCTTGCACCAGGCTAGGCAGCAGCGAGATTCCGCGTAGGAACAGCTTTAGAAATTCCATCATTGCCTCCAGAGTTGTTACGAAGAATGTTTATTGCAATTAGCGCCGTCCAAAAAAGAGATCGATGGCGAAGTGGGCCACAGTGAGGAATCCGCCGAACGCGCCAGCCATTCCCTTCAGCCGCTGCACCGTCTTCTCGTGGTCGTGCAAGCGGCCTTCAATCTTCGAAAGCCTGCCCGGCTGTCCGTTCCCCACCGAATGTCACATTCATCCTTTCGTTCGCCAACTAGTTGGTCTTATTTAGTTGAAGTAGCTACTAACTCAGAGAATCCGCCAGGCTTAGCCCTGCGACCCTCGCCCCGGCCGGTGCCTGTGTCAATCGGAAGCTAGTTCCCTTATAGGCAGCCTTCTCCCGTAGCAGGATCGCGGCGCCAGTAAACGTTGCGCTGGTCAAAGTCCAAACAGGTGCGCGCATATCCGCAACGTGGGCATCCGCGAGCTCGTAGCTCATCCCCATCACCCCTTCAACTCCAATTCGCTGTTCAATCTCGGGATAGTCTCTGCAGAAAAGGAATCCCGCTACCTCCAGCCGCCTACCGGTTAGCTCCGCCCCCGTGATGATGCCGCATTTTTGTCGCGCATCGTGTCCATCCCAGCCCGCCTTGTAGTCGACCGCCATGCCCAACAAACTGGGTAGAGCGGTCTCGGCAGCGGCCCTTGTCAACACCACCCGGTGGCCCTTGGCTCCGCTCGGCGCGCGATCGCTCGCCACATCGACGAGTGTCAAAACCCCTTCAAACGGCAGCCGGTTCGGGTGTCCATGGACTTTGGGAAAATCGACTGCCATGGCATGCAGCCCAATCGTGCCCAGTTTGCGCGGTCCAATATTGCTTCTCGCCGCTCGAGCCAAAGCCGCAGCTGTGCTCCGCCGACGAAGTTCCACCGCGTATTCCATGCCACCCCCCGTTTTCTTTTAATCCCGAAAAAGCGCCCACCGGAAGCAGCGCGTGCTGCCTTCTCGCCCCACAGTCGGACAAGGTTCACTTCCGTCAACTCCGTCGCTGCCCACCAGCCACAGAATGCAGAAACGGGAGGCTCCGCCCTTCGGCATCCTCCCGTTTCCTTTACTTATATTAATAGAATAGCAGGTTCACCATATCTACTATGCCAACTATTTTGAAAAACCATCTACCTTCAATTCATGCAGTTACGCATTAATTTGCGATTCCTCCCTCTTGACAACATTTCTGAGGCTCCAGCATTTGAACGCTTAAGAAGACTTTAGTTAGCCGATCTACTGCCAGACCGTACCGGCGAACCACTGTCCTTGGCCTTAGTCCCAACAACCTCGCGGTTTCCCCAACTGAGTATTGCTGGATCGCGATTCGCGAGATCAGGTGTTGCTGCTCCTCATCCAACTTCGCAATGCACCTATCAACATCGTGGACAAAGATTACGGAGTCTACAAAGCTTCCCATCCGGTAACTGGTGACCTTGCCGCGAAACATCTCCTGCCCAAGCAAAGATGGAACTTTCCCGGACTCCATCGATAGGCGCACGTAACGTTGCAGTATGCCTTCCGTATACTTGCGATAAAACGCCATCTCATATGGGAGATCCCTACAGACCGCTTCGACCGTCTGTCGTGGAAACAGACCATTGTGTTCCATTGCCCAAACCAGAGGGAGAACTGCCGCTGCGCTCATCGGGCACCCCCTGTACGTGGATGGGTTATACCGCACCGAGATGGCCTCAATAGCCGCGGCCGTCCTCCAGGATGCTTTCGTCTCTCCGGAAACTTCGATAAACGCAGGGAACAACCTGAACAGTAAACGCCATCCATGGGCCCACTGCGGAGCCAAAGCACGCCGCAGCCTTCGCAGATCTTCAGTTCAACAAGCAAGTGCTTCATGTGTGTTCTCCAAGGCGTAGTTATCCCCTGGCAAGCCTCAATATTTTTCAGCGGTCGGAGGGGCTCGCTCAGGTTGCTATGAAGCGTCGACACTCTGTCCGTAGAGCTCTTCGGCCCCATCGGCACAGTCTCAACGCCTGTTTGTCGTCGTTCGTTCCTCTTTTCTTACCCAGGGAAAAGATTCCGCTTCCACCCTTGCATTTCTCTTCCACTCTCACCCAACGGAGCTGGGCCGCGAAGTAGCCACCTCGTCTCCCCGCCCGTTCCCGATATGGAATAGAGGGTCTAAGGTTTATAGCCTTGGACAACTTCTATGTCAACGTCAAACTTTACCTAACATGCGCTTGTTGAATGCGCATAGAGATATCACACCAAACTAATTGCGTGGTCCAGGTCTCCGTTCTGCTCAACGCGATTGATAGACTATCGAGATGCTCTCAGGTCTTTACGCGAGGTGGATGACGGCCTGGGAGACCGACCTCACAACCCGCGATACCAATCGAGTTGTAAGGCCCCTCGAATGGGGATTCGACTGGCTCAATGATTTCAGCAATCCCAATTCACCTGGCTTCAAAGGCTTGGGAACGAGCACCAGTGCCAAACTTCAGGACTTGGACCGGATGATCGCGTTGAATGAAGAGATCGTTCGACGATCTCAGGAATTCTTCGCATACTCGACGCCGCAGGACTTTCGCATCGAGCGTAGACATCCCGCGTTGTTCCCGACCAATGTCAGACCCGAGACACTCGCTCAGGACGCAGAGATGAAGCGCCAGGCTGCTGAGGGAGAACTCAGCGAGGCCCCATTCCTGCGCTTTACCTCTCCCATTCAGACGCGCTACCCCGAAAATGACCAGGTCAACGCAAGGTGGTACCCCGCGCCCGACTCAGCCAGAGCCAGCGGCAAACCCAAGCAGGCCATCATCGTCATGCCCCAATGGAACGCAGACGCGATCAGCCATAATGCGCTGTGCAGCTTGTTCAATCGCTTTGGAATCTCGGCGCTACGCCTCTCCAAGCCCTACCATGACATTCGCCGGCCTGCGGAAATCGAAAGGTCCGACTATGCCGTCAGTGCCAATGTTGCGCGCACCATTGCCGCTTGCAGGCAAGCAGTCGTAGACATACGAAGTTGTTTAGACTGGCTCGAGTCCCAGGGCTTCACTCAGTTCGGGATTCTGGGTACGAGTCTAGGATCTTGCTATGCGTTCATCGCCGCAGCGCACGATCCACGCCTGCGAGTCTGTGCCTTCAATCATGCATCCACCTGGTTTGGGGACGTTGTCTGGACCGGACAGAGCACGCGGCATGTCCGTGCAGCCTTCGAACAGGCAGGCCTCAATCAAAGCCAGGTCAGACAGATTTTCATGGGCATCAGTCCGATGGCCTACATGCAGCGCTTTGCCTCAAGTCCCCGCCGTGCCCTGGTCGTGCATGCCAAGTATGACTTGACCTTTCTTCCCGAGTTCTCGCGCGACGTGCTCGCGAGCTTCGATCGATTCGGCGTTGACTATGTGTCGAAGGTGCTTCCGTGCGGCCACTACACCACAGGCGAGACGCCCTATAAATTCATCGATGGCTGGTACTTGGGATCATTCGTCTACAGCTCATTCAGAGATCTCGCAATCCGTGGCTGAGAGCCATGATTGCTGAGGCTCCAGACTAAGACGTCTCTCCCGGGCTGTCGATGCCTGTGAACATCGCAACTACGCACGGGGCCAGAACGATCGCAACAAAGACTACGCCAACTAAGATGCTGTGCATCGAAGTTCCCCTTCTTGACTGAAGCCAGTTTCTCAGCTTCTGACCCGTCAAGAATCAGCCTCACTGCCCTCGATCGCCAATTCCACCAATGTGTTAGCGGCCGACCATCGGTGTAGCCTCGCCCCAAATGCCTGGGCAGGATGGAGCCGGTTTCAGACCAACCAACACGACCGGCATGGCATAAGATGGAGCTATGTCGATCGATCTAAATGCCGCTCTCGCCTCCGCGGATCCTGAGATATTCGAGCAGGTCCAGAACGAGATCAACCGCCAGCATGAAGGGCTGGAGATGATCGCGTCCGAGAACTTTGTCAGCCGCGCGGTGCTGGAGGCGGCGGGCACTGTCTTCACCAATAAGTACGCCGAGGGCTACCCGGGCAAACGCTACTACGGCGGATGCGAGTTCGCCGACGTCGTCGAAAACCTCGCCCGCGACCGTGCGAAACAGCTCTTCGCCGCGGAACACGTCAACATACAGCCCCACTCCGGCTCCCAGGCCAACGCAGCGGCATACATGGCGTTGCTCGCCCCCGGCGATACAATCCTCGGTCTTGATCTCGCGCACGGCGGCCATCTTACCCACGGCCATAAGCTCAACTTCTCCGGCAAACTCTATCGCGTGGTCGGCTATCAGGTGAGGCGCGATACCGAGACTATCGATTACGACGAGCTTGAAGCCATCGCTGACCGCGAGAAGCCGAAGATGATCATCGGCGGTGGTAGCGCCTATCCCCGACAGTTCGACTTTGCCCGGATGCGCGCCATCGCGGACAAGGTTGGCGCATTCTTCCTGGTCGACATGGCGCATTTCGCAGGTCTGGTCGCTGGCGGCGTCCATCCCTCTCCAGTGCCCCACGCTCACATCGTGACCACCACCACGCACAAGACCCTCCGCGGTCCGCGCGCTGGAATGATCCTCTGCCGTCAGGAGTTTGCGGCCTCGGTCGATCGCAGCGTCTTTCCCGGTCAGCAGGGAGGGCCGCTGATGCACATCGTGGCCGCGAAGGCAGTCGCCCTCCGCGAGGCGATGCAGCCCGAGTTTGCAGTTTATGCGCGCCAGGTGGTCGCTAACGCCAAGGTGCTGGCGGATGCTTTGGCTGCTGAAGGCTACCGGATCATCTCGGGTGGTACCGATACCCACCTTATCCTGGTCGATGTCTTCCAGAAAGGAATCCTGGGCAGCGAAGCAGAGCATGCCCTGGGTGAGGCGGGCATCACCGTCAACAAGAATGCCATCCCATACGACACCAACCCGCCCATGAAGCCCAGTGGCATCCGTATCGGCACTCCGGCGCTGACAACCCGCGGCATGAAGGAACCTGAAATGCGGGTTATTGCGCAATGGATCGCATTGGCATTGGAGAACCGTTCGGACGCCGCGAGACTCGGCAAGCTGCGCGCCAAGGTGCTGGACCTGGCGGAGAGCTTCCCCCTGTACGACTGGCTGCGTCATGACTTACCAATTCCCGCCCCCGAAAATGTCATGGCGTGAGACACTTTCCGTCACCGGAAGTTGGCCGGAATTGATGTCTGTGAGTTAGCCGCTGCGGTTCGCGACACGCTCCGAAGGACTGTTGTATGGCAATCGCGATGATGTCCTGGATCCTGGCGATCCCGTTGCTCGGCGTTGCGACCGGGCTGAGATCCATGACCCCTATGGCCGTCCTGTGCTGGTTCGCCTATCTTGGGTATCTGCCTCTGGAAGGTACTTGGGCGTCCTGGACTGCCCGAGTCGCGTCCGTTGCCATCTTTACCGCACTGGCGGTTGGTGAGTTGATCGTAGACAAGCTTCCCCGGACACCCAATCGGATTGCGCCGGGCCCACTGCTAGCACGATTGGTTTTCGGCGGACTCGCAGGCTCAATTGCGGCCACGGCAATGGATGGCCCGGGACTGGAGGGCGTGCTACTTGGCCTGATCGGCGCAGCTCTAGGTGCTTTCGCTGGCTTCATGATCCGCCGTGACGTCGTTGAGTCGGTGGGTTGTCCCGACTGGCCGGTCGCGCTCGCCGAAGACATCCTTACAATCCTCAGTGCGCTGTTTGCGATGCACGTTGTTACCAGCTAGGAAGCTGATGGCCCCGGAGTCCTTTGCGGAACTCCGGGGCCACGGCCATGCAGGCGGCCCGTAAGCCGGATTCTGTTTTAGACGATCATTCCTCTAGGCGACGCGTTACCGCGGCGCTCCAGCAACCTACCCGCAAGTTTCGGCTTCGAAATCCGCCGGCAAGCCGACGAACCTCGATCTCTCCGCCTTGGCGCATCGGGCCGATACGCTCGTGCCCGCTGGAGAGTGCGGGCGTGATCCCTGCCTATTTGGTCTTGCTCCGTGTGGGGTTTACCATGCGGCCTCGCTTACGCGCTGCCCGGTGCGCTCTTACCGCACCTTTTCACCCTTACCGCACCCCTTGCGAGACGCGGCGGTATGTTTTCTGTTGCACTGGCCGTCTTTGTACCTTGAAGTACAAATCCCGGACGTTATCCGGCACACTGCCCTGCGGAGTCCGGACTTTCCTCCCCCTCCCGACGGCGAACCGCGGGAGGCAGCGATCATCCAGCCGCCTGCACTCCCAGTGTAGCCCACGAAGTTTTCTCCGTTGAATCCAAAAGTGCCCTATAGCGGGAGGGCAGGGAACCCCCAAGTGCCCCGAAGTATCCAATTTCAAGTTTTGATGCATGCCATCTACCGATTTCACTTAAATCAATAAATTGAAATCGCGCGTATAGTTTGGTTATGATTCGCGGTCAGCAGGGCAAGACTCTCACCCACAGAATAGCTGACGAGCCGTTCGAAGCATTCTTTCCTAATTCCTTGCCGCCAACTCCGGCGGTTGAGGAAACGGGCGACTTGCGTCTGGCATGCTCGCTCGCCGACCAGATGCTAGGGCGTCTCGATGGGCTATCGGCCCTCATCCCTCACCCGGATCTTCTCATCAGCTTCTATATAAGAAAGGAGGCGGTGCTCTCCTCGCAGATCGAGGGTACCCAATCGACTCTGACTGAGCTGCTCCTGTTTGAGATGGAGCCTGAGACCGGCACGGAAGACACAATAGAAGTGTCGAATTATGTTCAAGCCATGCGCCATGGGCTCTCGCGATTGAGATCCGGATTCCCGCTTTCCCTCAGACTAATTCGTGAAATGCATGAAGTGCTGCTCCGCTCGGGTCGTGGAAGCCGCTCCACTCCGGGTGACTTTAGAACATCGCAAAATTGGATCGGAGGCACGCGCCCTGGGAACGCTCTATACGTTCCCCCTCCCGTAATGGAGATGCACGAGGCGCTGGACAGCTTTGAGAGATTTCACCACTCCGGCGCAGAAGAGTTTCCAGTTCTCGTGCAATGTGCGCTCTTGCATGTTCAATTCGAGTCCATACACCCGTTTCTGGATGGAAATGGGAGACTCGGCCGGCTCCTGATAACGCTGCTTCTCATTGAGCGAGGCGTCCTTGTGGAACCATTGCTTTACATGTCCCTCTATCTGAAGCAAAACAGGGAAGAATACTACAGCCTGTTGCAGCGAGTGCGGCATGAGGGGGATTGGGAGGCATGGATATTGTTCTTCCTGCGAGGGGTCTCGTCCACAGCAGAAAAGGCTGTGGCATTGGCGAAGGAACTGCTCTCGCTCTTTGAAAGAGACGAACAGAAGCTGGCGGGTACGGGTGGCCGCCGGGGCTCTGCACTTCAAGTCTTGTCGCGACTGCGACAGATGCCGTACACATCACCCCGCCGACTGGCGGAGGCTACTGGTTTGAGCTTCAACACAGTGGTCTCCTCGCTCGAGATTCTGAAAAGCAAAGGAATCGTCTTGGAAACCATGGGTCCCAGAGGCCGTCTGTTTTTTTACAACGAATATGTTCGTCTGATGGACGAAGGTGCGTTAGCCGGCTAACTCGGGGGATCGGAGCCAATATCCCTAGAGCGTGTTTCGTAAACACCGCCTGAGGGTGATCAGTTTGAGACAGAATCTATTTATGAAACACGCTCTTTAGGCATTCATTCGCTCCCACCAGGGAACCAACCAAAGTGCCTGCGTACAATCGCCTGAGAGCCATGGAATTCAAAGAAGCATTCAAGCTCGCGTTGCAGTCGCTCTGGCAGAACAAGCTGCGCACGGTGCTGACCCTGCTCGGCGTAATGATAGGCGTGGCCAGTGTGATCGCGGTTGTGACTCTAGTGAATGGGGCGAATACCTATGTGACGACGAAATTTACGCGCTACGGGGCGGATGTCTTCACGGTGTCGAAGATGCCCGCCATAATTACCAATTCGACAGACTACGAGCGGTACCAGAAGCGCAAGGATATCCTCTACGACGACTACGTCTATGTGCGCGATAACTGCAAGCGGTGCGTGGGAATGGGAGCGCAGCAGGCCACAACGGCGAAGGTAGTCCGCGGAACACAGTCGATTACGGACTGCTCAATCCGGGGATACACATGGCAGATGCCGTCGCTGCAGAACCTCGATATCGCCGAGGGCCGTGGCTTTACCCAGGTGGATGAAGATCATGCGTCCCACGTGGCGATCATCGGAACAGACGTCCGCGACAACCTCTTTCCGGGAATCGATCCCCTCGGACAGGATCTGCGCGTGGACGGCGAGCAGTACACCGTCATCGGTGTCAGCGAGAAGCAGGGAAGCACCTTCGGCGCCAGCCAGGACAACTGGGTCGCCGTCCCGCTTACTGCTTACCAAAAGACGTATGGCACGGCCAAGACGCTGACTATTTACGTTAAAGCAGGCTCGGCCGGCACAACCCTGCAAGCGGCTGGCGACGAGGTGCGTGTCCTGATGCGCTCCAAGCGCCACGATCCGCCCGGCGCCCCGGACTCCTTCGAACTCGACATCAACAACACGCTTGTCGGATTTTTTTCCGTCGTCACCGCCTCCTTCGGCGCGGTCGCTGGAACGATCGCGCTCATCTCACTCATTGTGGGCGGCATCGTCATCATGAACATGATGCTGGTGAGCGTGTCCGAGCGAACCCGGGAGATTGGGATACGCAAGGCCCTCGGCGCGCGCGGGCGGGACATCACGCTACAGTTTCTTGTCGAGTCTGGCGCGATGGCGTTGGTCGGCGGAGCATTCGGCGTCATTGGCGGGTTAGTCGTCGCACAGGTTGTGACCCTGCTGCTCGGGTTCCCCTCGACGGTCGCCCTCTGGAGCGTCACCCTCGGTTTGGTGATGGCGACCGGAACCGGGGTCCTCTTCGGCGTCTATCCCGCGGTCAAGGCGGCAAATCTGGATCCGATCGTGGCTCTGCGGTCGGAGTTGTGAGCGAAAGGAGGTGAGATGAGATGCGGATCGGCGACCTAAAAGAGACCGTAACGATGGCGCTCGATACTCTGCGCTCCAACAAGCTGCGTAGCGGCCTCACCATCCTCGGCATTGTCATCGGCGTGATGACCGTCATCACCATCTCCTCCGTCGTCAACGGCCTCAACACCAGCGTCGAGGGTCTCGTCCAGTCGCTGGGTTCGAATGTGCTCTTCATCTTTCGCTTCCCAGCCTTCTCCGGCCGTCCTACAACCGAGATGCTGACCCGCAAGCAGCTCACCTACGACGACGCAATGGCCATGCGCAACCTTCCCCACGTCGTGGCGATCTCTCCCGCGCTACAGTACACGGACAACAATGCGCCCGGCCGTGCCGGAGTGACCGCGATCAAGGGCAACGGCAGGACCATGCAGAACACCATCCTGACCGGAGTCGGACCGGAGCAGCAGGAGGTCCACGACCTCAATATGCTGGAGGGCCGCTTCTTCAACGAGCAGGACGAGCAGCGCGCAGACAAGGTGACCGTCTTGGGATTCGATACCGCCGAACAGCTCTTCCCTGGACAGAGCGCCATCGGCAAGGAAATTGAAGCGGCGGGGATGCTCTTTACGGTGGTCGGAGTTCTGGACAAACAGAAGCAGGCCTTCGGCGGCGGCAAGAATCCCCAGGATAATCAGGCCCTCTTTCCCATCTCTACCTTCCACTACATGCATCCGGAACAGCTCGACTACTGGATTACGTTGAAATACGACGATCCGAAGAACCGTCTGTTGGTCGAAGATGAGTTAACGGAGTTGCTGCGGCGGCGGCGTAAGGTCTTGAATCAAAATCCCGACAACTTCTCCATCTTCGGCACAGATACCCTGACCCGCCTCTGGGACGAGATCACTGGCGGCCTGTTCCTGCTGCTGTTTTCGCTCTCCAGCGTGGCCCTGCTGGTGGGCGGAGTCGGCGTCATGAACATCATGCTGGTCAGCGTGACCGAGCGCACCCGCGAGATCGGAGTGCGCAAAGCGATTGGCGCAACCAAGCAGACGATCCTGACCCAGTTCACCCTGGAGGCCATCGCGCTCTGCGCCGTCGGCGGCCTGATCGGCGTGGCGATTGGCAGTGCTATCGCTGCTGGACTCAAACTTCTGCTTCCAACGCTCGTCTCGCCTCTATGGATTGCCATTGCCTTCCTCAGCTCTTGCGCCATCGGCCTAATCTTCGGGATCTATCCTGCATGGAAGGCAGCGAATCTCGACCCCATTGAGGCTCTTCGGTATGAATAGCACCCAAGCGGTAGAGACCTCGCGGCCTGCTTCGGTAGACTAGGGAGATGGCGACGTCGGTAGAGGTGGTGACGACACTACTGACGTTGGGTGGGCTGGTCTACATGCTGCTGGCGCTATGGGGAGCGCGTGACTTCGGCCACTACTGCGCGAAGGTGGCGCACGTGGAGGCAGCCGGCCCGAAGTATGCTCTGCCCGTTACGATCCTCAAGCCCGTAAGGGGCATCGACACGCGCATGTACGCCGGCTTCGCTAGTCACTGCCGCCAGGGCTACGCCGGCGAGTATGAGATTCTCTTCGGCGTCAGCAGCATGGATGACCCCGCTGTGGCGGAGGTCGAGCGCCTGCGGCGGGAGTTCCCCGATCATGCCATCCGGCTGGTGGAGTGCCCGGAACGCCTTGGAAATTCGGGTAAGGTGAGCAACCTCGTGCAGATGCTTCCTTCAGCGCACTTTGAGCATGTCCTCATCAACGACAGCGATATTCGCGTGTCCCCGAATTACCTTGCCCGCGTCATGAATTGCTTCGCTGACCCACGCGTCGGGATGGTGACTGCGCCATATCTTGGACGAACGGATACCGACGGTAAGGCGCTAACCGTCTGGGCGCGGCTCGAGGCGCTCGGCATCTCGACCGACTTTATGCCGGGCGTGTTGACGGCGCGGAAGATCGAAGGCGGCATCCGGTTTGGCTTGGGGTCGACCCTGGCTGTTTCGAAGACCGCCCTCGCCGCGGCCGGAGGACTGGAGCCGTTGGTGGACCATCTCGCCGATGATTACGAGATCGGCGCGCGGATCGCCCATGCCGGCTTCCGCGTCGAGCTGTGCCGTGAGGTCGTTGAGACAACCGTCCCTGCGTATAGTTTCCAGGGATTCATCGACCATCAGCTGCGCTGGGCGCGTTCCACCCGCGACTCGCGCCGCTGGGGATATGTCGGCCTCGGCATCACCTATTGCATTCCGTGGGCGCTGCTCAACTGCGTGGCCAGCGGCTTCGCTCTCTGGAGCTTCACCCTCCTCAGTCTGGTCTTGTTGGCACGGGTGGCCGTGGCGCTCTCGGTCGGCGTCGGCATCCTGCGCGATGGCCAGGTGCTGCGCGACCTCTGGCTGCTCCCGCTCAGAGACTTCTTCGCGCTAGGCTTCTGGGCATGGAGCTTCGCATCGGACACCGTCGTTTGGCGCGGGGAACGATTCCGGCTTCACGCCGGACGCATCGCACCCGCAAGCCCACCGTGCCCAGCTCCCCCTACGGCAGCCCTTTAGCGATTCGGCTGATTGCTGACGATCTCCTTGCCGCCGGATCTCGCGATCACATAAACCGGCGCCGGCAGCGCAGGCAGCGGACTCGGTTGGTCGCCGAGGTCCTGCCACAGAAAGATGCGCTGCGGGCCAGCCCATCTCTTGGCAAGCGACTGTGCGGTCTCAAAGATGTTGGGCGCATCGGGAAAGAAACTTCCGTACCAGAGGTTTGAACTGCGACCTTCGAGTATATGGATCGGCTCGCTATCCGGACCTGGTCGACGAAGGTAGAACCCAAGCGTACTCCCGTACTCATACTCCTGGTGGATCACTAGGAGGTCATCTCGGCGAAGCTGTGGCGCGATGGTTTTGGCTAGCTGTGCCGAGCTAAGGACGGGCGCGAAGGTTTGCAGGCCAAGATCTGCGGCGAACAAAAATACGAAAGCTCCCGCCGCGAGTGCGAGTGTCGAGGTGTGGGACTGGGCGCGCTTGCGCAGGAAGAAGGAGACGAGCGGGCTGAAGAAGAGGCTCAGTGTGGCGAGAGTGAGCGGGAGACGGAAGACGCTGAGGGCCCGGGCGTTGAGGTCGAGGAAATGGCCCATGCTAAGGGCGTAGTTGGAGGGATGTTGCTGGAGCAGCTGGGCTAGGTCGGTCGAGGGCGAGGGAGCGCGGGTGTGGAGTAGGAGGAAGAAGGCGAAGGCCGCGAAGACGCTGCCGAGTGCGAAGAGCAGGGCAGTGATTCTAAGGTTGGCGCGATGGATTCTAGTCGCACGATCGGTGATCGGTTGCCAGCCCGTCTCCTGCGCAAGCCAGCCGGCAATGAGGATAGTGACAGGCGGGAGGGCAGGGAGGACGTAATACTCCTGCCGCGTCGAAAAAGAGAAGAAGAGGAGGACAGTAGCTGCCCAGATGGCGAGCGGTAGCGAAGCGTGGAGCTTGTGAGGAAGGCCGTTAGCCCGATAGAGTTTTAGAGCCTTCGCCCGTTGTGCTGGCGTATTCAGTAGGGCGTGGCTGAAGGGATTACGCCAATGGATGGCGCGGAAGGCGAACGCCGACCACGGCATAAGCCACACGAGGCACAGCCCCCAGAACAGCCACAGCGGTACCGTATCGTAATCGCGCGGAACGCGGAGGTTGAGGTAACGCAGCAGCTGCTCGTTCACAAAGTAGAACCAGAGCCATCCATGCACATTGCCCTGCGTCGGCAGGGGCACTGAGAGATGGCCGTGCGCGAAGGCAAGGTTGCCGGGGTGGCCTTGCGTAGGGTTGGCGAGGGCGATCAGGATGTGCCACGGTGCTGCGATGACGAGGAAGACGGCCACGCTCGACAGCGGATGCATCTGGCGTGCGCGCACGAGGGTTGCGCTCCAGCCGCGTGTCAGCAGCAGGTAGGCCAGAACGATCGCGACGGGGAAGACGACGCCGATCAGTCCTTTGGTCAGGAGGTTGAGCGCGCAGCAGGTAGCGAAGGCCCAGCAGAGTCGGCGGCTCGGAGCAGTACCTGAGGCATCTTCCTGTTCTGTCAGCCAGAAGCAGTAGAGCGCCAGCGTGAGCCACAGGCAGACCATCGCGTCCGGGATGAGGATACGGGTAAAGATGAAGACCCCGAAGCTGGAGAGCAGGACCAGCGCGGCGTACAGGCCGGCGCGTGCGGAGCGGAATGCGCGGCGGGCGAAG